>Ga0256407_10006926_pt1 | contig 17300 bp, 12 predicted proteins | sample RumenRJG_04DNA_FD_193489 | JGI IMG/M metagenome (GOLD analysis project Ga0256407, IMG submission 193489) | Bovine rumen microbial communities from Lethbridge, Alberta, Canada - RJG_04 | ecosystem: Host-associated > Mammals > Digestive system > Stomach > Rumen | place: Canada: Alberta...
TCCCCAATCCCCAATCCCCATTTTGTTTTGATTTTTAAAATTTAAAAAATATTTTTTTTAAATTTAAATTTTTTTTTTACTGTTATTTTAAAATAAATTAAAATTATTATTTACATTCATTTAATATAATTTTATTTACCAATAATGTAAATATTTTGAGCAAAATAAATGCTCTTTTTGTTTCAATATTTAATTTATATTTCTAAAAATATAAATTAATATAATTTTAACCTCAATATATTAATAATATCCATATCTTATATTAAACAATAGGTAAATATTTTTAGAATATATATATTCCAATAATATTTACACTTACAATTTGTTTATCATTAAATAATTAACATTAGTTATTATTTTTATTATAAATTATAAATTTTCGTCATTTTTAAATTCTTTAAAAACATCAATTCTAGGACTAAAAAATTAATTAAAAAAAATATAATTTACATTATAATTTTTCTTCTTGAAAGAACCTGTTTATATAATTGACATAAATTAACAATTTCATTTTCTTTCTTCCCAATTTCAAATAATATTTCTTTACAATTATATTCAATTATACTTTTATAAGTAAATAATCTTTCTTCTTTAATAACATGTCTATAATTACATCTTTGACCAAATGAACAATAACCTTTTTCATTAAATGCTTTACATAATCTTGTTTTATAACCTAATGATCCATAATTTTTTCTTAATTCTTCAATTCCATGAGCAAAAGAACATTCATTCTTATAAAAACAATCATGATAAACTTCCCAATTTTTACATAATTCTGTTTTCTTTTTTATTTTTACTTTTTCTAAAATAAAATTTTTTTCTTCTTCAGAACTATATTTTTTTTTAAAACATTTTAAATTTATATTTGGACCTTCTGAAGGAATATTCAAAGAATTAAATTTTGATTTTTTTTCTTTATCTATATTTGTTTCGTCTTCTAATATATTATTATCAGTATATTGAGAATTTAACATTTTTAATAAAATTAATTTATCATTTATATAAAAATAAACTTATATTTTTATCAGTTGATTTTATTTTACTTAAATCATGAATTTATTTTTCTTTTTTGAAATTTATGTCAAAAAATAAATTATTTTAATATTCTACTGTTAATTAATTAACATTTTTTTTACTTAATGTTTTACAAAAATTTAATTATATTTATAAAATTAATTAATATTTATTTATATTGAAGTATTTTCACTATCACTTTCATTCTCACCATTAAAATTTTTAAAAATATCTGTTTGATTATCAATTGCCAAATCACTTAAATAACATACAATTATTGTTGCAATTTCAGAAATATCATCATTATTTGAAAGTGTTAAATGATCTTTTATAATATAAATTGCTCCAGTTGTTTCTAAAATATCAATAATTTCATTTTTTGCTTTATACATTCTTTGTTCATTATAAATATCAATTAATGTATTTATTATTTCTAATGATAATAACATTAATTCTGAATTTTTATAATCATTAATTATTAATTCTGATATTAATTTTATAATTCCTAAGGAGGAAATTATATATTCTAATACTTCTTTGTCATTTATTAAAATTATATTATTTATTGTTTTAAGAAATTCTCTACGAAAATCAATTTGAGGAGTAAATTTAAAATAATCTATAATTAATTTTAAAATTGAAGGTTGTTTTATTATTTCTTTTATATTTGTCAAATTTTCAATTGAATAATTATTAATTAATATGCATATTATTTTTAGTGAAGAATAATCAAGATGATGATATTGTAAAGATTTTTCAATTATTAATGTATATAATGAAATTAATTTCATTTCATTGATATTATCATAAAATTTTTTTAAAATTAAAAGTTTATCATCATTTTCATCTGATACTGTCACAGAAAATAAAAAAGCAAAATTATATGTTATAATACGAAATATTTTTTCATTATATAAAATATATTTATCAATTTTAGGTTGAATTTCAATAGATATATTATTATTTAATTTAAATACATTTATATTTTTATCAGATTGAAAATATTTAAAAAATTCTTGACTAAAATCTTTTAAAATTTCAATTAAATATTCATAAAATTGTTTATTTTGTATTAATGTCCAAGAATAAAATTTAATATTTTTTTTATATAAACATGCACGAAAAAATCTTAATAAATATTTAATATTTCTATAATATATAGAAAGTTGAATATTTGGAACTTTATTATTATATAATGTTTTATATTTTTTATATTGAATATCTAACATTATAATTAATTGAATAAAAATATCTTTAAAATAAATTATATAATTATCATCATTCATTTCATCATCTGAATTAGTATGAATAATTAAATCATGCATTATATAAAATATTGAATTATAATATTCATCATTTTGAACTTGAGGTAAAAATTTACATATTTCTTCAGATATAATAAAATATTTATTTAATCTTTTAAAACATGGTTTTTCATAAATTAAATGACTTATTAATTTAAAAATATTGTTTTTAAAATCATAATTATATTCTTTTGAATTTAATATATTTGACAAATGTTTTAAAAATATTTCATCATAAAATAAAATTGAAGGATTTTTTTGAGGAATATCTTTTGCTAATTCTATAAATATTAATAATAATTCATACTGAATTTGAATTTTTAAAATTTTATTTTTTTCTAAATTGTCATCAAAAAAAAGTTGGAAGCATGTTTTTAAAATATCATTACATTCATTTAAATCAATTTTATTACTCTCATTTAAATAGTTTGAAAGATGAATTAAACAATATTTTCTAATATCATAATTTTTATCATTTTCATTACTTATGTTTAAATATTTTAATATAATTGAAATTTTATTTCCTTTTTGTAATGAATGGAATTCTAAAATTATGTTTTGAGGAATATATTTTTCATATTCAATATAATTTTCTTGATTATTATTTTGTATATTTTGCATATTTTTTTTTTTATTTCTATATTTCATTATATCATTATCTAATTTTTTCTTTCTTAATGATAAATTAAAATCATTTCTTTGTTGAATTAAATTATTCTTTTCACTTATTATTAATTTATCATTAAATTTTTCTTTCATATGTTTTATTTGATTAAAGTTTTTATTTATAGATTCCGCTTTTTCATTTATCATTTTAAAATATAATAATTTCAATTTGTTAATTAAATTTAAAAAAAATAATATAATAATTCAAAAAAAATAATTCTTAATTACTAATAGTGATTTATTTTTTATCAATTTCAAAATATTTTATTTAAAATAAATATATTTTAATTTAAAAAACGTTTTTTTATATTTGAATAAATATTTTTAAAACAGAAAAAAATTTTTTAAAAGAAATAAATTTTTCAAATAATAAAATTAAAATTAAACTTAAACTTATAACAATTTATATATATATTTAGTTTCCACCTCTAAGTCTTAAAACTAAATGAAGTGTTGATTCTTTTTGAATATTATAATCAGCTAATGTTCTATTATCTTCTAATTGTTTTCCAGCAAAAATTAATCTTTGTTGATCTGGAGGAATTCCTTCTTTATCTTGAATTTTAGCTTTAACATTTTCAATAGTATCAGATGGTTCAACATCTAAAGTAATAGTTTTACCAGTTAAAGTTTTAACAAAAATTTGCATTCCACCTCTTAATCTTAAAACTAAATGAAGTGTTGATTCTTTTTGAATATTATAATCAGCTAATGTTCTATTATCTTCTAATTGTTTTCCAGCAAATATTAATCTTTGTTGATCTGGAGGAATTCCTTCTTTATCTTGAATTTTAGCTTTAACATTTTCAATAGTATCAGATGGTTCAACATCTAAAGTAATAGTTTTTCCTGTAAGAGTTTTAACAAAAATTTGCATTTTTTTAATTAATTAATTATAAAATAAAATACTTAATTTTATTTCAAATTATGGAGGAATAATAAATTCTAATGTATAATAATTTATTAATTAAATAAAAACTTAATAATTAATTAATAAATTAAATCAATTTTTTTTAAAAATTAAATCAAATTATTATATAATATTTAATTAATATTTAATAATTATAAAAGAATAAATTTGAAGAATAAATCATATATGAATATAACAATATTATTTAGACTAAAATATTTTCATTAATTATATTAATAAATTAATAAAATAAAAAAATAATTAAAAAGAATTATATAATTTAATTAAAAAAAACAATTTTTTACCATCCAGATTTTTTAACACAAGCTCTTTCAAGAATATATTTACCTTCTTTATATTTTTCTCTTGTTTCATAAGCTCTTTCATATTTCCAACCAACTAAAGCTTGACAATACATACAATAAATATCACAAACAGTATGTAAACCAGTTCTCATTGGTCTATCTTCTAAAGGTCCTTGTGTAATATTAATAACTCTATTAAATAAATATGCTCTTCCATGACCACCCATAAATTCTTTTGATATTATTTCATTTCTTTCTGATAAATGTGTATTACATCTTGCACATGCATATATTTTATCTCCTTCTAAAAACATTACATGAAATCTTCCCATTTTTTAAATTCTTTTTTTTATTTTTTATTTTTTATTTTTTATTTTTTATTTTTTTATTTTTATAAGATGATTTTAAGTAATCCTTTTGGGAAAAAAACTCAAGTAAAAAATGAAAATGGAAATAATTTAATTAAGAAAGATTCTACTAGAGAAAATGTTAAAAAGACATTAATTAATGCTTTAGAACAGAAAAATGAAGAAAGTAATTTTAAATTTACTTCTGAAAAAATTGCTATTGAAATTGAGGAAGAAATATTTGAACAAAATAATAATAATGCTAAAAATAAAGCATATAGAGATAAAATTAAAAAAATTGAATTTAGAATTAAAGGAAATAAAAATGGTTTTATTAGAGAAATTTTAAAAAATGGTTTAATAGATATTAAAACATTTTGTCAACTTGATGAACAAACTTTAAATGATGATAATTATTTTAAAAAAATATATGGTGATAATAATAATGAAAATGATAAAAAAATTGAAAATAAAAAATTAGTTCCTCAATGGAAAGGTAATAAAAGGAATATACCTAATTTTAATTATAATAATTTTGGAATTCATAAAAAAGAAATCAATGATTTAGATATTAAAAATGATGAAATTGAAGATAAAAAAGATAATGAAAATATTGAAGAAAAAGAAAAAAATAATGAAAATGTAGATAAAGATAAAAGAAATATAATTAATGAAAAATTAACAGATATTAACAATGAAAAAATAAATGAAATATTAACGAAAAGTCAAAATGAAAAAATAATTGATGAAAAAACAAATATAAAAGAAAAAGAATTATATGAAAATTTGATTAATAATGAAAATAAAGAAATAATAGAAAATAAAATTGATAAAAAAAAGGATGAAGAAATTACAAAAGAGGAAGAAGAAAAAAATAATGATTATAACAATAATTATGAAAAAAAAGAAATTGAATTAAATAAAGTAATAAAAAATGATATACAAATAAATAAAATTGAGGAAAACACAATAGAAAAACCAATAAATAATTTAACAAAAGTTAATTTAGATAAGATTGAAAATCCAAATATAAATATTGAAATAAATGAATCTTTAAATAATATTGACATAAATAATAATAATATAAAATTATTTAAAAATGAAAATAATATAATTCCACCAAAGAAAAAAGAATCAGAATTTGAAAAATTACAAAGATTTATGGAAGAAAGAAAATTGAAAAAAAGTCCAATGAAAAATAGAATAAATAATATAAATAAAAAGAATCAAGACTTTGAAGTAAGGTCAATACAAAAAAAAAATTCAAATCATGAAATTAATAATTTTCATGTTGAAATAAAAAAAAATTTAACTAATCAAAAAAATAACAATAATATTATTCAAGATAATCATAAATTTACAATTAAAACTCTTATAAATAAAAATGAAAATGAGAATAAAAAAAATAAAGAACTATTTATTATTAATAATGAACAATTTGATATTATTACTTTACATAAATTTAAAACAGAAAATAACGAATTAAAAAACGAAAATATTAAATTAAAAGATGAATTAAAACATTTAAATCAAAAAATTATTGAGTTCGAAAAAGATTTAATGAATACAAAAAATGATAATGAAGAATATAAAAAAGAAATTAATTTATTTAAAGATAATACTAAATCAAATGAAGAAAATTTAAAATTAGATTTGATTGATTTACAACAAAAAATTAAAAATAAAGATTTAGAAATAGAAAGATTAAATAATATAAATATTGAATTAAAGAATTTATTTGAAACTCAAAAAAATGAAATTGAAAATTTAATTAAAGAAAATAAAGTTTTGAAAGAGGATTTAGAAAATAAAATTTCTTCTTATAATAAACAAATTAATGAAAAAGAAAAAGAAAATCAAAAATTAAAAGAAGAGTCAAGAAATCAATATTTAAATTTTCAAAAACAAATGGAAGAAAAAACTAAAGAAAATATGTTATATAAAAAAGATATGGATAAAAAGATAATTTCTTATCAAAAAGAAATAGAAGAACTAAAAAATAAATTACTTAATAATCAAATTAATAATATAATAATTGATAATAAAGAAAATAATAAAGATGAAATAATAGAAAATAAAAAAGAAGAAAAAAAAATTAAAATAGAGGATAATAATACAATTATAAAAAATAATATTGAAGAAGATTTAAAAATAGAAAATATAAATAATAAAAAAAATGAATTAACTGAATCTCTTCCTCAATTAAAAGATATAATTGAAAATCAAAAAACTGATACAAATCCATTTAACGATACAAAAAATGAAAATATTTTTTCAAAAAAAGAAGAACCAAAAAAACATAATTTAAAAAAAAAATTTAAACCAAATTTAGAAAATTTAAAATCACAAAATAAAGAGAAAGAATCATCTTTAAATCTTTTGGAAAATATTCTTGATAATAATGATACGGATAATGAAAGTTATACAAATATTTTTAAAAATACAAATAATACTGTTTCAAAAATAAAATCAGAAAATAATTTTAATACTTCTGAATTAAATCAAACAAATAATGCTAATAATGATAATAATTTGTATAAAATAAAATCTGAAGTTAAAGTTATTAAAAATCCTTTTGAGCATAAAAAGAAAAAAGTAAACTTATTTAGTGAATTTGAAGATGATGAAGAAGATGATATTTTTTCTAATAAACAAAATGAAAAAAATATATTTGAAGAATAAATATTCATTATGCATTTTATTATATATTCTAATATAAAAAATATAATTATAAAATATGATTAATTTTTCCTTTACAAATAATATATATACATTTATTAATAAATAACTTTCTATTTGAATATCATTTTTTAATTTATTTTAACTTTAAAATATATAAAATATTTATTTTTATAAAATATATTTAAAATTTATAAATCAATTCATGGGATCAAAACATTCTAATGAAGGAGTAAGAATATTATTTTAAATATAAAATTTTTATAATAAAAAAATTAGTTATCTTCTAAATTAGAAGAAAAAGTTCTCAAATTATTTTCATTAATAGACTTAGATAATTCAAAGACATTAGATAGAGATGAAACATTAAAATTTTGGTCAAACAATTTTCCAAAATTAAATTCAAATGAATTATTTGATCAAGTAGATAAAAATAATGATGGTTCAATTCAATTAGAAGAATGGATAGAATTTTGGATTATAGTAAGTAAATCTGGTTATAGTGAAGATGAAATTTGTAATGAATTAGAAAATATTATTAATGGTGGTTCTTGGGTTAAATTTGATACAAAAAAAAAATTAGGAGGGAAAAAAGATAGTAATTATAAAAGAGAAGGAAAATATTAAAAAATCTTATATATTCTTATATATTTTCTTGATTTATATATATAATTATATCATTATTATTGTATGATTGAATTAATATTGTATGAATATATTATGATATATTTTTGAAGTTAAAAAAGAATTTGCTTTATTAAAATAAAATATTAAATTATAATTTAGGCTTAATATTTCTTCTAAGAAAAAAGTAATTATTTTATGTTAATAATATATTTTAAAATATAATTTATTAAATAAAAAATATAAAAAATCAAAAAAAATTTTAAAAATTTTAAATTAAAAAAAAACCTTTTTTAAAAAGTCAAAAAAGTCAAGAATTAAAAAAATTTAAAATCATTAATCTCCAGGTTCATCTTCATAAGGTAGATATTCTTTATTTAACTTTTGTTGTAAACTCTTAGGCATTGCTCTTCTAATACTTTCCCATTCAATAACTCCAATCATAATAATAACAACGATTTTAACAACAATACCAATCCAAGATAAAATTAAAACTAAAGTATGAATTCCACTTTCTGAATCTTTTTCTAATGAACCCCATTTACTTCCCCAATAAAAACACCAAATAAAATCAATTAATAAACTATAACATAAAATATAAAAAGATGAAATTTTTTCTTGTGCTTGACTTTCTCTTGCATTTTCCATAAATTGCCAAACGTATATCATATATAAATATATTATGAAATTATAGTCTGCTCTACATAATGTGTTTATTGCTGCTATTATTCCTCCTGATAATAATATGTAAAATAGTTTGTTTGAATGTTGTTGGGCTAAACTTTTTATTTTTTCCATTTTTTTAATCTTTTTATATTATTTTTATTTTTTATAAACATTTTTTATTTTGTTTATTTTTTTTTATTTGTTTTTATTTTTTGATTATAATATAATATTTATATTTATTATTAATCATTTTTTGTCTATTTATATATTATAAATATAACTCTAAATGTTCAACTACATATAATAAAATTCTTAAAAAAAATTATTATTATAAAAGATACTTTAATTTTATACTTACCAATTTTATTCAAATTAAAGGAAAAAACTCATATGTTTTTTTTCAATTACCAAATACTAAAAACATATTTTTTGGCTCCCTTATTGAATAAACTTCAGTATCTAAATAATTATTACCCATTATTTTTCTAAGTTCATCTCTTGTTGTTTTTTTTGTATAATATTTTTTTTTATGTGTTTTCCACATTTTATGTAGTTTAATAATAGAATTTTCTTCTTCAATTGGTTCTTTTGAATCATCCTTTCTATCATTATGAACAAATGGACTTAAATTATAATGTTTATGAATTTTTTTTCTTCTTAATACTTCACTATTATTTCTTTTAGGAAATATTTTTTTAATTTTATTAAAACTTTTAAAATGTTTTGATAAATTCCTTAAATATTTAATATTATCTTCTATAATTTTATGTTTTGATTTAGATCTAATTGTTAATTCTACACTATCAGACAATTTTCTCGGACAAATTTGCTCTGGATGTTTTGTTAATCTCATTTTTTTTGATTTAATTAATATTGGAGAAGGGTCTTTTAATGGATTATAAGAATAAAATGATTCATTTTTATTTTGAAATTTATTATTTTCATCTTTTAAATAAATGAATGAGCAATGTTCTATTATTATATAATTTTCACACACGTTTTCATATGATTCTAATGGTTTACTATTTATTAAAAAATTATTGTCATGATTCTTTTTATTTATTTGCAATTCTTTGTTTGAAAATATTAAGAGTTTTTCTCTAATTATATTTGCTTTTTTATTTTTAAGTATTTTTGGATTTATCATTTATTTTTATTTATATTAATTAAATGATCTTTTATTTAATTATTTTAATTTTAGAAGTAATTTTTTTAAAATATTTTTTTTTGAAATATTTTTTTTAAATAAAATATATTTAATTTATAATATTTATAGAATTAAATCTCAAATTATTAATTAAAAATATTATGTTATATAAAATAAAAAAGAAAAATAACAAATTTTTTTAAATATAAATTTTTAAATCTAAATTTGAAAAAATAAATTAAAAAATTTTATAAAAAATAAAAAAAATAAAAAATAAAAATCAAATCATAAAATATAATTAAATCAATATAAAAGAAAAAACAATGAGCAAACCTCAAAGACCAAAAACTGGTTTTAAACAAAAAAACTTAGGAGACTTACAAAAAGTAAGTTTTGATGAAATAGAAAAATATGCAGATCTCTTATACGAAGAAAAATATGAAGAGAAAATAACAGGAGCAAGAAACATTTTATTTTTAATTAGAGAACCAGAAAATATGTTTTTAATACTTCAAGATAAATCAAATTTATTAGATATATTATCAAGAACATTAAGAGATGAATATAAAAAAAATATGGAACTTTCAATTTATCTTTTAACATTTTTTGAATCATTTAGTTATTATAATGAATTTCATCAATTTTTAATTCAACAATCAATAGGAGAAATTTGTTTAGGTATTATTGATTGGAATTTTATGAAATATGAATATAGGAAAGATGAAATGATAAGATGGAGTTCAAGTGATTCAATTTCAAAAAATGAATATCAAATTGCAATGGATAAATTTTTATTTTTAGTAAGGAAACAAGATAGAATTTTATATATGGCTTTTATGATTTTATTACATTTAGCTGAAGATACAAAAATTGAATTTAAAATGGTAAAAAAAGATATTGTTGGTTTTTTAATTAATAATTTAGGAAGACAAAATATTAATTTATTAAGTGTTATTTTATTGTTTTTAAAAAAATTAAGTATGTTTCAAGTTAATAAAGATTCTATGATAAAAGGGAAAATTTTAGATAAATTAATGGTTGTTTTTGAAATACAACATCCTTTAATTTGGGCTATTAATATTCAATTAATATTTAATTTATCTTTTGATCATAATTTCAGAATGCAAATTATTAATAAACCAGAATATTTTTTAAAATTATGTGAACATTTTAAATTACCTGATTTTCGTTCTAATATTTTAAGAACTTTATATAATTTATCATTAGAAGAAGAATCAAAACCTTTATTTTATCAAAGTGATAGTATTTATATTTTATTTGAATTAATTGATAAATTTCCTGATAAAATTATTGGTCCTGAATTAGCTGCTTTGACTTTAAATTTAATGACTTATCCTCAAAATGCAAAAAAAATGGCAGAAGATGGAAGAATTAAAAATTTAATTGAAAGAGCTCTTAAAAATTCAGATTTTGAATTAATAAAAATTGTAAAATGTATTATAAAATATAGTGGTGATTCTGATATTAATGATATTTATGATAATTATGTTGATAGTTACTTTTTAAAAATATTAAATAAAAAATTAGAAAGTAATGAATTTTTAATTGAAATTATTGAAATTTTATCTTATATTGATAGTGAATGGGGTGAAAAATTAACTAAATTTAATTTAATTCCTTTTTTTGAAAAAAATTTAAGAGATTCAAATTATGATGAATTATTAAATGTAGTAATTCAATTTTTTGGTAATGTAGCATCAAATAAAGATTGTGCAAGTATAATAGCAAAATCAAAAATAATTGAAATATTACATAATACATTATTAAAAAAAATAGATAATTACTCAATTGTATTTGGAATTATATTTGCTTTATATCAATTAATGCCTTGGGAAGATACAAAAAAAATAATTTTACAAGAAGATGATTTAATACAAATGATAATAAAATGTGCAAAAAGTGATAATGAACAAATTACTTTTGTTTGTTTAAGATTTTTAGAAATTGTACAAATTTATGATAAAAAATGGGGTGATATTATTAAAAGAACAAAATTTAAATTATTTAAAAATGATATTATGAATAAAGTTAAAGCTGTTAGAAATCAAATTAAAGCTATGAATATGGGAATGATGGATCAACAAGGAAATTATTATGATAATGATGATGACCTTGATGATGAAGGAAATATTATTATTGATGATGAAGGAGGAATTAAAGATGATGATGATAATTTATATAGTTATCAATATTATGGTTAAATTTAAAAATTTTTTTTTTTGATTTTTATTTTGGTTTTTTAAATATTGAAAAATTTAAAAAAGGTTTTTTAAATATATATGATAAAAAAATTTAAAAATATTTTTTAAGGAATATTATTTTAAAAGTTTATATTATTTCTAATTTTGAATTTAATTCTTATATAATATAAATTAAGTAATTAAAATAATATTTCATTAAATAAAATAAATATAATTAAAACAAATATTATTATTTTAACCTTGAATAAGACATATCAAAACTTAACTCAATATTATTATTACTGTCACTAAAAACAGAAAGCTCATCATAAGAAAAACTAAAACTATCATCATTAATTTTTTCAGCAACACTATCATTTATTTTTTCATTTGAATCTTGAACATCATCAACTGATTTCATATTTAAAGTTTCCTTAAGAAAAAAACAAGAAAAACTATAACTAAAACCAATAATAATAAAAATAAAATCAACATTATCTCCAATAATATGACTTAAAGCTGGAATAAGAAGAGGAGCAAATCTAGAAATTAAAAATAAAATTTGACAAATTGAAGCTCTAATAGAAATAGGTAAAATTTCAGGAGTATAAATATAAACAATATTAAAAGCAGCAGAAAAACCAAACATAGAAATAAAAATTAAAAGTGGTTTAATATATTCAGAAAATAATTTAAATAAAATAAAAGAAATTGTACCAATAAAACCACCATATTTCATTATAAAAATTCTTCCGTAAATATTACTCATGAAACCTGATAATAATTCACTTATCATTTCTCCTAAAAATGCTAAGATACTTAATGTGAAAAAATTACCTTTCATTTTATTTAATGTTAATATTATTCCATAAAAACATAATGATGTACCAAACCATAATATTATTAAATTGAAAATTGTTTTTTTTTGGTTTGGATTTGTTATTATTTGAAAAAATGAATGTTCAGGTTTTTTAGATATTGAAACTCTTCGAAATGAACTTGTTGCATTTTTTAAATTAAATATGTTATTATGATTATTTTTTAAATATTCTTCCCAGTTTTTTTCTGTTTTGTTTATTTTTGATATTTTTGTTAATGTTTGTATACATTCATCATATTTATTTTTTATTAATAACCATCTTGGTGATTCTACAAAATATTTCAAACACAAATATGTAGAAAAAGTATGTAAAATAGCAATAAATGTAAAATATATTTTCCAATTATTAATAGTCATAAAAAAAAAAGCAAGAATTAAACCACTCATAGGATAAATTGCGTTTGCAAGAGTCATAACATAAGTTCTATAATTAGATGATAAATATTCAGACATAATTACACCAAACATTCCATATATTGCAGAAATAAATCCATTAATAAAACATAATAAAGTTAATAAAGTTGGATTTGTACATATTAATATAATATACATAATAAAACAATTAATTATAGTAGTAAAATTTAATATATTTTTTCTTCCGAATTTATCTGGAAGAGGAGTTAAAATTATACTTCCAATTATACATCCAAAAAAATATGATGAACCTATTAAAGCATTATAATATTCTTTATCACAATATAAATCAAAAGTATATGCCCAATTATGAACACTAGTTAAATAATCTTTTCTATAATAATATGGAAAAGAATATGAACATATTTCTCCATTTTTATATGGACATTTAAAATATGGAGAATTATAGTATTTTTCGGAACACTCAAAATTAGGAATTTTGGTTAAATATGAATATGCTGCACAAATTACAGAAAATAAAAATGAACTTGATATTAATATAAATGAAAGAATTTTTTGAAGCTTTCCTTCTTGTCCTATTATTTTTATTGCTTCATCCATTATAAATTTAAATATAAATTATGAACTTTTTTGAATTACATTTTAAAAAATCAATTTTTTAAAAAAAGAATAAATTAAAAAATAAAGGAATCAAAAAATAAAATATTAATACATTTTTTTATTTAAAAAAAAACACATATTATCTAATATATTAATAATATTCATATTTAATTAATAAAAAATTTATTTTTAATCATAATAAAATACATTTATTTTTATTTAATATCATCCATTAAGTTATGCTTGCAAAGAGGACAAATATTAGAACTTTGAAGCCATTTTAATAAACATTTCTTATGGAAAATATGTTTACAACAAAATTCTTTAATAATATCAGTACCTTTAAATTTTTGCAAACAAATTGCACAACTATCTTCTTTTCTAGAACTATATTTACTAATATGTTTATATTGAAATTCATCTAATTCTAAAATTAATTCTGCTCTTTTTTTTAATAAAATATCATTATCATTATCATTCTCATTTTCATTTCCATTTTCATCTTCTTCAACTTCATTTTCTAATTGTTCTTGATAATAATCTCCTAAATCTTGATTTGAATTTAATTCTTGTTCTTCTTCTTCTGATTCTTCTTCTTCTTCATCTTGATTATTATTTTGATAATAATTTCCAAAATTAAAATTCATTCCAATATTATTCATTGAATTATTTATAATATTAAAAATTTGATTTGTATCAAAATTTATTCCACTATTTCCATTTATATTAATTGAAAAATTTGAATTATCAAAATTAAAAGTTTGATAAGAATTTTGACTATTATTATTTCGTAAAAGTCTCCCATTTAAAAATATTTTATTATTAAAACCATTTTTGATTTGATTTATATTTGAAGAATTTGAATTTAATTTTATTATATTTTCATGACCATTAAAAACAACATTATTTATTATTGATCTATTGTCATTTGCGTTCATTTCATTTCCATTTCCATTTATTATTAAATTTGAAATTTGGGTTTGAACTATTATTTTATTATTATTTCCTGTTATTGTTAATGAAGAAATTGGTGCTTTGATTAATAATTTTTTTCCATGCTGATTAAAAAAATAACTATTTGTCTAATTTAAAGTATTTTTGTTATATGTTATATAAATATTTTTACTGAACGAGAGATTATTATTGTATTTGAATTATGATATGTGTCCATTATTTTTTAAAAATATTTATTCAGTATTTATATTTTTTTTGGTTTTTTAATAATAAAATTGTATTTTTAATGGTCAATATTTATTTACAGATTTTGTGAAATTTAATAATAATTAATATAAATTAAATTAAATATGGAAAAAAATAAAAAGCAAAATTCAAAACATCAAAAAGTAAAAAGTAATACTTTTAAAAAAACAAATTCTAATTTCAATACACTTAAAAAAGACGACAGTAAAAAATTTACAATAAAAAGAGAAAATGAAGAAGAAAAAAAAATAAAAGAGCAAAATCAAAAAGATAAAGAACTTCATAATATTAATCAAGATACAATAAAAAATTTACAAAAAGAATTAGAATTATTAGAAAAAGAATTTAATGAAATTGAAAATAAAAATACACAAACTAAAAATCAAATATCATATTATGGAAATGACATAAATATAAAAAAGAAAATAATATCAACTAAAAAAACAAGATTAATATCATTAAAAGAAACAAATTCAAAATTAGAAAAACAATTAACAGATATAAAAAAAGAATTAGAAGAAGAATTAAAACAAAATGAAGAAGAAGAAGAAGAAAATAGACACATAAATATTGGTCAATTATTTCAAAATGCTTTTATGAGATTAAATGGAAATCCATTAAATTTTTTTCCTATTCAAGAAGGAAATAATAATATTAATGATACTGGATTGACAATGGAACAATTATTAAATTTACCTAATTCAAAATATTATAAAATGGAAAATAATAATGAAAAATGTGAAATTTGTGGTTTTCTTTTTTGTTATAATGATACTATTTCTAAATTAGAAAGATGCAGACATGTTTTTCATAGAGAATGTTTATTTAATTATTTACAAAATAGATCTTCTTCAAAATGTCCTACTTGTAAAGTGAGTATTATTTAAAAAAAAGATAAATGTTTTTTTTTATTTTTAGTTTTTTATATTAATTATTTATATATTTTATTTATTCTGATTTTATTATTATTATTATGGAATTTTATTAATTAAATTTTTAGATATTATATTGAGATAATATTTAAAAAAAATTTATGTTTGATTTTGTTTTTTTGTATTTTATAAAGATTTTTCAATATTTAATCCAACATTATTGTTATTATTTTAATTATTTACCATTAAATGGATAATGATATTAAACAGGATGACAATAGAAAAAGAATAAAAAATGAAACAAATGAAAATGAAAATCAAAAATTAAAAAAAAAGAGATTAAGACAAGAAAATTCATTAGGTGAATTAACAAAAAATTTCATAGATTGTGTAAAATCAAAAGGATTAGAACAAATAAATATAAATGAAATAGTGAAAAAATTAAAAGTAAAAAAAAGAAGAATATACGATATAACAAATGTTTTAGAAGGAATAGGTTACATAAAAAAATTAGGTAAAAACCAAATTAAATGGATTAAAACAGATTTTTTAAAAGAAAATATAATAACAAATAATGAAGATTCAAATAAAATAAATTATTTTTTAGAACTTCAAAAAGAAAATGAAAAATTAGATTCATTTTTAAATGAAATTAATATAGAATTTGAAAAATTAAGTGAAAAACAAGAAACAAAACAATATTCATATGTAACTTATGATGATTTAAAAACTTTAGCAGAAAATAATAATAATAAAATGATAGCAATAAAAGCTCCTTTAGATACAAGTATTGAAATAATTGATAGTAAAAATATTAAAGAAAATATAAATAATATTTTCATTGATGATAAAGAAATTTTAGAAGATTTACAAAAGGAAAATCAAATTTTTATGGAAAGTAAAAATGGTGAAATAAGTGTTTATGTAATTTTTAACAATGAAAGAGAAAATAGTATTAATTATAGTAATAATGAAAATAATAATATTGATTTAGATTATTCTCAAAATTATTCAATTAATGGTATGAGTTTAGGATTTGATGGAAATTCTTTTAAGAGTAATAAATTCTTATCTAGTTATAATAATATTTTTAATGGATATAATCAAGTTCTTTCACAGAATAAAAATGAAAAAAATATATTAATGAAAGAATATTCATATAAAAACTTTAACTTTAATCCATAATAAAATTATAAATTTTCTTTTTTAAAAATATATAAAACCCTAAAAATATTAAAAAAATAATTCCTCTCATAATTTTTAAAATAAATAATCCAAAATCAAAAAATAAAACAATATATAATAATAGAAAAAAAAATTCCTTTTATAATTTTTAAAATAAATAATCCAAAATCAAAAAATAAAACAATATATAATAATAGAAAAAAAATGGTAGATGAACCAAATAAAGAAGATAATTTCAATCCATTAGATGACAATTTATTTATTCGTCCAAATGAGAGAGAAAGAGATTTAGAAAACGGTAGTGTAAAATCAAAAGATTTTG
>Ga0256407_10006928_pt1 | contig 17297 bp, 11 predicted proteins | sample RumenRJG_04DNA_FD_193489 | JGI IMG/M metagenome (GOLD analysis project Ga0256407, IMG submission 193489) | Bovine rumen microbial communities from Lethbridge, Alberta, Canada - RJG_04 | ecosystem: Host-associated > Mammals > Digestive system > Stomach > Rumen | place: Canada: Alberta...
ATCGACATTGCAGAAGAGCATCAGTATAGTCCAGACTTCGACGAACTCATCCTCGAAGCTCGCGGCACATCACTGTGGATACATTTTGCCGCCAGACCATCAAACAACCGCCGCAAAATAACATGGACTTAGCATCTGACTGAGTGAGGCAGTTAGCAGACACACCGATCTGTACAAACGAGAAGCTGGTCAGTCATCAGGATTATTGGATACATTTTTTTCAGCAAGTACTACATGCTTTTTCTTTTTTTTAACTTTGCGGACATAATGTGAATATAATAATGTACATGTGCACGCAAGAACTGGACTCAACGGCTGTGAAAAAACATAAAAAATGTAAAAACTACACGTATTTTTTGTAAAGATTCCTTTTTAATAAAAATAAATGCTAATTTTGCAGCAGTAAACTAACAGCTAATTATATCTTTTTAAACCAAAACAATGTAAAGTATGAGAAGAACATCTCTAAAGTTCGCCCTGCTCATCGTGACCCTGTTCACGATGCAGGCAATGTTTGGTGCTCTCATGGCTAAGCCGATTTCTGGTAAGGTTGTCTCTGCTACGGATGGTGAAGCACTTATCGGTGCTACAGTCCAGGTGCAGGGCACCCAGACGGGAACAGTTACCGATTTTGACGGTAACTTCACGCTTAATGCCGAGGAGGGCCAGACTCTGGTGATTTCTTATGTGGGCTATCTCACTAAGAAAGTGAAAATCACGGGTTCCCAGCTCAACATCGAGTTGGAGGAAGACCGAAAGTCTCTCGATGAAGTTGTCGTGATCGGTTACGGTGTACAGAAGAAAAAACTTGTTACCGGTGCTACCGTACAGGTGAAAGGTGAAGACATCGCCAAACTGAACACCACCAACCCACTGCAGGCTCTTCAGGGCCAGACACCTGGTATGACCATCATCTCTCAGTCAGGACAGCCTGGTGAGGGTCTGAAGGTAAACATCCGTGGTCTGGGTACCACAGGTTCAAGCGGCCCACTATTTATCATTGACGGTGTACGTGGTGACATCAACACAGTAAACAATTCCGATATCGAGAGTATCGACGTGCTTAAGGATGCAGCCTCAGCAGCCATCTACGGTTCGCAGTCGGCTAACGGTGTTGTGCTTATCACCACCAGAAGCGGTAAGGAAGGCAGGTCTGTTGTATCATTCGATGCATACTTCGGTGTACAGAGTGTTGCCCGTAAGGTGAAGATGCTTAATGCTGAGCAGTACATGACCATCATGGACGAACAGAACATCAACTCAGGCAACGCAGCATATAACTGGGATAACTATAAGAGTATCTGGAGATATGACGCCGAGGGCAACAAGCTTGGTGTTATCGACACCGACTGGATTGGCGAGATGCTGAAAGACAATGCCCAGACCTACGGTGCAAACGTAAGCATCAGTGGCGGTGGCCAGAAAGGTAACTACGCAATGTCTTTGGGATATAAAAACGAAGAAGGTGTTGTAGGCGGCAAGGATGTGTCGGGCTATTCACAATATAACTTCCGTGTAAACTCAGAATATCAGGTCATCGACAAATTCCTTAAAGTAGGTGAGCAGATATCTATCGCATATTATAAGAAGAACGGTATCGGTGTGGGAAATGCATATAACAACACACTGCGCTCTGCTTTCGGAACATCCCCACTCGCCCCCGTTTACAGCGATAACGGCAAGTACGGACTTCCTTATAACGACACATCTAACAGCGACTGGTTTAATGCCGACGGTAACCCTTACGGTTCGATGATGGTGAACAATTACAACAAGACACAGCACATGAGACTGTCGTCTAACGTTTATGCAGAAATGGAGTTCATCAAGAACCTGAAGTTCCGTACCACTCTTGGCGTAACCTACGATTCAGAGAACTATCGCAGTTTCACTCCACTGTATCATTTCTCTATCTATAGCTACAACGACAGCCGTACCCGTGTATCACAGAGTGCCAGTGACGGCTTCGGCATCACATGGACCAACACCCTGTCGTATAACTTCGACATCAAGGATCATCACTTTGATGCGATGGCCGGCTATGAGGTATATCGCACCGAGGGTCAGAGCATGTATGGTGCCAACGGCAGCCTGCGTGACGGTTTCGAGACCTGGCAGTACGCTTATCTCAACAACGGTACCGCAATGAGCCAGGAGAACGGTCTGTCAGCCAGTGGCAGTCCTTGGGACGAGGAGAGAATGGTATCGTTCTTCGGTCGTATCGGATGGAACTACAAGGAGACATATATGGCAACAGCCACCATACGTCGTGACGGTTCAAGCCGCTTTGCCAAGGGTCACCGCTTCGGATGGTTCCCATCAATATCTGCAGGATGGGTGATCACCAATGAGAAGTTTATGGAGCCTCTGACAAAGTTCATGGATTACTTCAAGATCCGTGCCAGCTGGGGACAGGTAGGTAACCAGAATATCGGTAACTACATGTATCTGGCTCCAATGGCCTTCAACAACTACTATTATAACTTCGGCAACCAGCTCGGTTCGGATGCCGACCAGTGGGGAGCCGTTCCTACACGTATCGGTAACGACGAGATCACATGGGAGACCTCTGAGCAGCTCGACTTCGGTTTCGATGCACGATTCCTGAACCAGCGACTCAACGTGAACTTCGACTGGTACCGTAAGTCGACAAAGGACTGGCTCGTTCAGCCACCGGTACTGGCAACAGTAGGTACAGGTGCACCATATATCAATGGCGGTGACGTGGTTAACACTGGTGTTGAACTCGGACTGGCTTGGAACGACGTTATCGGAAAGGATTTCCGCTACTATGTAAACCTCAACGGAGCATACAATAAGAATAAGGTAGGTAATATCCCTAACGAAGACGGTATCATCCACGGTGAGAGCGGATCAGTGCTCTACGACAACTCCGGTGAGTTCTATCGTGCATCAAACGGTGAACCTATCGGTTACTTCTGGGGCTACAAGACTGCCGGAATCTTCCAGAACCAGCAGGAGATCAACGACTGGATTGCTGCCGGCAACGGCGTGCTGCAGTCGAACGTACAGCCTGGTGACGTGAAGTATTATGACATCAACCATGATGGTGTCATCAACGACAACGATAAGGTTAACCTCGGCAATGGTATGCCAGACTTTACCTATGGATTCAAAGTAGGATTTGACTGGAGAGGTCTCGACTTTGCTGTTCAGGCCAACGGATCTGTAGGCAACAAGATTGTGCAGACATACCGCAACGTAGGAACAACAACCGCAAACTATACTACACAGATTCTCGACCGCTGGACTGGTGAGGGAACTTCTAACAAGATTCCACGTGTTACCAACACAAACATCAACTACCAGTTCTCTGACCTGTTTATCCAGGACGGCGATTTCCTGCGTATCTCAGACATCACGCTCGGCTACGACTTCGCCAAGCTGATAAGATGTAAGTATCTCTCTCAGTGCCGCCTCTACGCTCAGGTTAAGAATGCATTTACATTCACGAAGTATGACGGTATGGACCCAGAAATCGGTTATGGTAATTCAGGATGGGTATCAGGCATCGACTACGGATACTACCCACGTCCTCGTACCTTCCTCTTCGGTGTAAACTTGAAGTTCTAAAAATCAGATGAATACAATTATGAAGACAAAGATATTTTCTATTGCCGCCATGGGTCTTGCGACGTTAGGACTTGCATCCTGCGGTGAAGATTTCCTGGAGGTTCAGTCAAAGACTGAGGGAACTACCGGAAACTATTATACCAGTGAGTCGGCTGCATCGAGAGCTCTCATTGGATGTTACGACGGATGGCAGCGCACCGTGTCAAACGGTCCTACATTTGCCTTCCACTACCTCTCTGAGTTGTGTGCCGACGAGTGCTTTGGCGGTACGGGAAACAACGATGCCCGTAACTCTGCTGTAGTAGACCGTTTCGACATGGGAGAGGATAACTCACAACAGAATCTGCATAACACACTCTGGACAAGCTATTATGCTGCCATATACCGTGTGAATCAGCTTATTGTCTCTTCTGACCAGATAACCTTCAGCAGCGATGCTGCGAAAGGCCAACTAATCGGTGAGGCACGTGCTATGCGTGGAATACTCTATTTCGACCTGTTACGCGTGTTTGAGAACATACCTCTGCTGACAGAGCCTTCGTCAGAGAACATCCCTCAGGCTAATCCTGATGACGTATATAAGGTTGTATTTGAGGATCTTAAGTATGCCGCAGAGAACATCCCTGCCGATGCTTATCCTAAGTCAGCCTCTTCTACCAATGACGGTCGTATCACCCGTTGGGCTGCTAAGGCCATGATTGCTCGTGCATACCTTTTCTATACAGGTGTATATGGTAAGGAGCCTGCAGGTGTAACAAAGGCAGAAGTGCTTCAGGGACTGGAGGACATCGTAGCCAGTGGCGAATACTCGCTGATTCCTCTCTATAAGAACCTCTGGTATTGCGCCAGCACCCATTGGGAAGGCAGCAATGCAACAGGTTGGAAAGAGGTAAGCACTTACGCTGGCGAGGACAACGCAGAGAACATCCTTACAATGAAGTTCAACTACACCTCCGATTATAACGGGAATGCAGGTGGTAACAATGCCATCCAGATGTTCTCCGTTCGTGGCGGCACCTTCAAGGCACCTTACGGACAAGGCTGGGGCGGTGCTACCGTACCAAAGAACTTCGTAGAGTCGTTCCCTTCTGGTGACCAGCGTAAGGAAGCATCAATCATCGACCTCGTCGGTGAGGGTATTGCCGGAACGACAGAATATCAGAACGCACTGACAGACCAGCGTGAGTATACCGGTTATTTCAATAAGAAATACACAGCACGTTCGGCATATCATCAGAGTGCCACAGGCTCATGGAGTCTTACTCACTACTGGGACGGTCTGATGGCTGGTGACTTCCAGATATCTCAGGCTATCGGATACACTCTTATCCGTTATGCTGACGTGCTTCTGATGGCCGCAGAACTTGGCTCATCAAATGCACAGAGCTACCTGAATGCCGTTCACAACCGTGCATACACCACACAGAATGCCGACGGGACATTGAATGTGCCCAACTCTACCATTGCTCTCAACAAGGAGAATATCATGGAGGAGCGTCGCCTGGAGTTCGCTTTCGAGGGTATCCGCTATTGGGACCTGCTCCGTCAGGGTGTGAACGTGGCAGCTGCTGCCATTGTGGCTTCTGGCGAGAATGTGCTCAATGGTGGTCAGGAAGGTATTGTAAGTTTCAAGGCTGAGAATATTACATCTAAGCGTGGTTTCCAGCAGATTCCACTCACTCAGATACAGCTCTCTAACGGTGTACTGAAACAGAATGCCGGATGGTAAACCTTTGAAAAGTAAAATAGCAAAAAGGTAAAAAAGTAAAAGAATTATGAAAATGAAGAAATTAACATATCTGTCTGCTGCACTGGCCTTTCTCTTCAGCGCCTGTTCACCAGACGAATACAGCCTGAGCAAGCCAAACCTGCAACCAGAAGACCTGGTGGAGGGTGTGGCTTATTCAGTGACTGTTGCCGCAGACAATACGGTGACGCTCACCAGTCTGCTCGACAAAAGCTACTCATGCTACTGGAATCAGCCAAACGGCCGCAGCCAGGGACGTGAGGTGAAATTCCAGCTTCCGTTTGCCGGTACCTACGAGGTGACATTCGGAGTGGACACACGTGGTGGTGTGGTTTACGGTGCACCACATAAGTTTAATGTGACGACAAACAACATGTCGCTGCTTGCCAATCCTCTCTATGCATACCTCTCTGGTGGTGTAGGCAAGAGCAAGAAATGGGTACCATGCGACAAGGCATACGGTGTAGGCCAGTGCTCTGCACCGGTGATGTATTGTAACCCCAGCGATGTGCTCAACGACGGTTCTGGCGATACCAACATCGGTATCAACCACATGACACCGAACTGGGATCCAGGATTCCAGTCATGGCTCATTCCACAGGATTCTCCATACATGAATTCTTATATGATCTTCACCCTCGACGACCAGAATGGCTGTACCATTGAGGAGTTCCAGGGTGAGGAAGGAACGACAACTAGGGGAAAGTGGAACCTCAACGTATCTGACAAGAACCATCCCACCCTGTCGTTTACCGACGGTTACGTGATGCACAACACTGGTTTCAACACCGTTTGTGACAACTATACTACAGATATCGTCATCACAGAACTGACACCTTACATGCTGCAGTTTGCTACTATGCGTACCAACAGCGAGGGTGCATGGTGGATTATCTGGAACTTCATCGCTGAGGACGTGAAGAACGGTACTGTTCAGATTCCTTCCGACGATCCCAGTTATATTGAGGCTGGTGCTCCTGTAGTTCCTGCCATCGACAACCTCGAGACCAAGCTCTTCACCACCGATATCAATGGAGTGGAGTTCACAGGTGCAGAGATGACATTCCTCGTTAGTGAGGATGCAGCATATGACTGGATGTGGTGGAACTCTTCAAGCTGGGAGAGTGTTGTAAATGGCAACTACGGTTCTGCCTGGGCTCCAAAGTGGGGCGACGATGCTCTTGAGAATGAGCTGACACTCAACAAGAAGGGCGACTTCACATACGGTGACATAAGCGGTAAGTATACTATCGACGGCACCGTCATCAAGTTTGACAAGGAGCTGAGTCTCTTCACCGTAACAGGCGACAACCGTACAATCGAAGTGAAGGGAACAGAATGGACTGTCTTCAAGTGTGATCCTGGTTCTGAGCTCGTTATGGGTGTTCCAGATCAGAAAGATGCTAACGGTAATGTTAATACCTATCTTATAGCCAACTTCACTTATAAGGCTGTTGGCGGTGGCCAGACAGGTCCTGTTGCAGTGAAGTTCAACAACGACAACCGCAACAACTACATAGAGGCAGAGAAATACTTCCGCTGCCAGCTCTACAACCCATGGGGCGGTGACCAGCACGCAATTGACCCTACTGCGCTCAAAGTAAAGAAGAATCAGAAGCTGAACGTCACCCTGAAGCTCAGCGGCTTCACATTCTCCGAACCTGCCAAGATGGTGCTCTGCCTTAACTGGGAGACCACGGCACAGAGCGGCTGGGAGCCAGACTGCTTCACGTACGACAGAGCAATAACCGTCAATGGAGACGGCATCTACACCATCTCCTGGACAAACGACACTGGCTCTACCGTAAACTGGGGCGACAACACATCGGCTCTCATCATGACCATGCAGTATGCCGGCTATGCTACACTTGCCGACGAGTCAGAAGAAGGTCTCAAGGCAGCTTGTACGATAGAAAGCATTACTATTGAATAAATACAAAACAGAACAAGATATGAAACTATCAAAGATATTTTTCGGAATCATGGCGCTGGCGATGGGTGTAACAGCCCTGACAGCGTGTAGCGATGATGACGATTACTTCGCCAACACCACACCGCTACTTAGCGACGGCTCTGTAGTAACAGGCTCTTCCGATGTCACAGCTACCACTGCTACCTTCCATGGTACAGTGTCTGGTCTGGACAAGATTAACCCGGCCTCTTTCTCTACAGGATTCTATTATGGATATTCCCAAAGCGCACTGACAGAGACAGCTGCTGCATCGTCGGCATCTGAATTCTCTGCTTCACTCGACGGACTGAATACAGGCGTGACCATTTATTATCAGGCTTTCGTAACCCTGCAGGGTAAGCTTACCTATAAGGGTGAGGTTAAGTCGCTGCTAACAACAAATGCCAAGGCAATAACTGGTGATGCTGCAAGCATAGACTTCGCCCAGGCAACACTCGCCGGTTCTGCATCTGACTATACTCCCAACTCAACAATGGGTATCATCATTTCTGCACAGAGTGATGAAGAGGCCGTACGTAACGGTCTTCGCCTGCAAGTAGCCAATTCATCAAGCTTCAGCGTGACAAAGGCAGGACTTCTGCCTGCAACGAAGTATTATTATGCAGCATATCTCGACCTTGGTTCAGGTGTGGTATATGGTGATGTAAAGGAGTTCACAACTGCAGCCAACAGCATCGATGTCGATGAAGAGTTTGTAGACCTTGGGCTGTCTGTTAAGTGGGCTAAGCGCAATGTGGGAGCCAAGAAGGAATCAGACTTCGGAGGTCTCTTCGGATTTGGTGATGCAACCGGACTTAATCCAAGCATCGATCCTTCTGCGTATGCATCTGCCGATACCTACAAGACAGCTAATGATATCGCCAATATCGCTCTCGGCGGTAAGGCTACATTGCCTACAGCCGACCTGTTTGAGGAGCTGTTCCGTCTCTGTACTACAGAATGGACAGAGATGGATGGTGTAGCAGGATATAAGGTAACTGCCAAGAACGGCAACAGCATTTTCCTGCCTGCAGCAGGTAAGCGTATCGGACACGCTGTCAGTGAAGAAGGAACACATGGTTATTACCTGACAGGTTCTGTCAATGGTTCTAACTCTCAGTTTGCTGTAGATTATGAGTTTACATCTTCTACAGGTGTACGTTCTACCCGTGCCGTTTATGAGGCAATGGCCGCACGACCTGTTTCTACCGCACGCAATGTCCCATTCAATAAAGAGCTGTTATGCACCACATGGCATATCGACCTGCGTGCCGACGGTAGTCATGCTCACTTCGAAGGACCATGCTGGTTCATGGGTACAGACGACTCTTGGCGTACAATCACCAATGGTGAGCCTGTTGTTGGCAACTCTTGGGTATGGGCTGCTGGCGCTGACGGTTGGATTATCGGTGGTGATCCTCGCGACTTCGGTACCATGACCTTTACAGAGGATGGAAAAGTTACAGTAACAAAGATCGATGCCGACGGCAATGCCACGACAGAAGAAGGAACCTATACTGTAGACGAGGCAAACAAGACCATCTCACTCTCTATCGATATTCTGGATGTACCTGCTCAGAGTGCACGTGGTGACAACAAACGCACCAATCTGAATATCCTGTCACTGACAGAAGAGACACTGCAGATCGGTATGCTGATCGACGGTGGCAGTACACAGGTATCGTTCAACTATGCAGCCGACAAGGTCTATAGCGGTATTGCCGTTAACCTGCTTGCTGTAGGTAGCGACTGGGTTGGCACATGGGGTTCTACTCTCGACATGCTCATGCCGGAAAACCTGGAAGGCACTCACACCGTGGAGTACAAAGGTGCCGTAAACGGAGCTATGGTGACACTGCTCGACCTTGTAAGCCTGCGCAAACGCTTCCCGAATGCTTTCGCACGTATCGATGAGATTAAGCTCGACGGTAAGAGCATCAAGTTCAATGCCAACAACTTCTGCTATGGAGACATCGAGAACAACGGCAACTTCCGTATTGAGATGTTCAATATCTGGGGTAAGGGCGCAAGCAACGGTAACATCATCGCTTCACCTTTCAGCAACCTGAAAGATGTAGGCAGTGATCCCGCATTCACCTTTGCGCAGAGTTGTGAGATTACGTTCACCATCAAGCTTAACGGTCCTGAGGGTACTTATACTCCAAACCTCATCACTATCAACCCATCATGGGGTGGTACATGGGGTACTCCCGCTTCCGCTACTTTCGATGTAACCCTTAACACCGAGACAGCAAAGTATGAGATTTCGAAGAAAGACTTCTCTATCCATTATGATGCAGGTGGTACCGATCATAGTGCTGGTTGTATTATGACCTTCATCGAGATTGCCGACATCTACGGATTCTTCCCAACGATGCACTCAGAACTCACTGGTCTGAAGCTCGACGGTAAGGCAGTGTCTTTCGATGCCTCGAAGGTTCCTGACAGCAACGAGAATCCCAAGTATCGTCTGGAGCTCTGGAACTGTTATGGAAAGACCGGTGGTGCTAAGTCATGTGCCTTCGGAACACCTGACGGAGATATAATCCATGAGCTGGGCTTCACCAGCACTATGGATGCAGGATTCTCTATAAAGAGTCTCTTTGAAGTACCAGAATTCTAAATATATGATGATTCTCAAGAAAACCCTATCGCTGGTGGTGGCCCTTGTGGCCACCGCCGCTTTTGTTGCTTGTGGGAGCAGTAGTGATGATGCTGGCGGTGGAACAACTGTCACTGGCATAAAGGTCACTAAGACAGAACTGTCATTCTCTAATGATGGCGGAGAACAAACCATCAGTGTACAATCCAATTCTCAGATATCAGCCACAAGCGACGCCTCGTGGTGTATTGTAACTGTCGGTACAATGACCCAGAGTCTGAAAGTTACTCCGATTACTGTTAAGATCAGTCCAATGACAACTGAGACTGCTGACCGTACTGCTCACATAACGATATCTGCTGGTTCTGAGACCGCAACGGTAAACATAACCCAGAAGGCAGGTGATATCCTAAAGGTATCACAGACAGAGTATGAGGTTGGAGCTGAAGGAGGTTCGGTAACCGTTAAACTAACCTGCAATGGTAACTATAACGTTACCTCTGATGCCGCATGGCTTACAGTCGGTGCTAAGGGCAATGGCGAACACAGCTTTACAGCTGCCGCCAATCCTGCAGGAGCACGCACTGCCAATGTCACCTTTACTCTGAACAAGGAGACTGCATCAGTAGTTATCCGTCAGGCAGCCGGACAGCAGGGAACCATAACTGCCAAGGCAGCAGATATCGCCAAACAGATGTATCCTGGTTGGAATCTAGGAAACACAATGGAAGCCACAGGTAATGGACTAGGATGCGAAACATCATGGCAACCGACAAAGACCACTCAGGCTATTATCGACTGCGTAAAGGCTGCTGGCTTTAAGTCGATACGTATTCCATGCTCATGGGATATCCATTCAGACAGCAACGGAAAGATCGATGCTGCATGGATGGGACGTGTCAAAGAGATTGTTGACTATTGTATCAGCGACGGACTATATGTGGTGCTTAACGATCACTGGGATAACGGCTGGATAGAGGTTCAGGGCTTCAGCAAGTCGACATCATCTTATCAGGCAGTAGACGAGGCTACAATCACTTCGAAGATTACCCGTCTGAAGGATCTGTGGACACAGATAGCCACAGAGTTTAAGGGTTATGACGAACATCTGCTCTTTGCAGGACTTAATGAGCCTTTCCAGGAGTATAACCTGTTCCATGACAAACATGAGACGCTGACACCTATCCTCATCCGCTACAACAAGGCTTTCGTAGAGGCGGTACGTGCTACGGGTGGAAACAATGACAAACGTACACTTGTCGTTCAGGGTCCAAGCGTTAACATCGCCTCTTCATGTAACTATCTGACAGCGGATAAATTACCAGAGTCTGCAGGTTATCTGATGATGGAGGTTCACTTCTATGACCCAGGTCAATTCTGTGGAACTTATAGTTCTAAGATCAGTGAGGGTGGATTCGCATATTGGGGAGCAGCCAATCATGTATCAGGAAGCAAAAACAATGCTTCATGGGGTGAAGAGAGCTCCATGAAGAGTGAGTTTGCAAAATTGAATACTGCATATACCTCAAAAGGGTATCCTGTGATCATAGGTGAATATGCAGGACAACAGCGCAACCTTTCGTCAGTCAGTGGAAGCGACCAGGCAAAGCATGATGCCTCAGTAAAACTGTTCTATCAGTGCGTCAACGAATATGCCACGAATAATGGCGTAATTGCCATGGCTTGGGATACTAACTATACTGCAGGTCTGAACAACTCTGACGGTTCTTCAACCATCATAGACCGTGCTACATGCAAGGTTGTGGGAAATAACGCCATGGAAGGTATCAAGGCTGGTGTATCAGCCGGGAAGTGGCCTTATTAACCACCATGCATAAGCTCTAGCTCTATATCACCGCCCTGCAGCACTCGCCGCAGGGCGGTTTAATTTCATCGTTTACTGTTTATCTGAAATGCCTTCTCCACTGTTCCCTTATATGTAGGAATTTGGATTCGCACCGAGTCGGTATGGATTTCAGGAGTGATGATGCTGAGGTAGACTTGCGTAGAATAATATTCCGGCACTCCACCCTGATCGTGGTAGATACGAAGATAACTTGTTTGGGTGGCGTCGGGATTGGTGACGATAGCATCCTGAACAATACGCAGGGTCTGTTTTACCTCCTCATCATCTGAAGTGCCTGTCATCAGATAGAGACTCAAGTTGATGTATTTGCCCGACTTGCTCATCCAAGCACTCTCAAACTTCACCGGATCGGTCTTCATCTCTGTGTCGAGCTCTGCCAATGGGATAATCTTCGGACATGCCACCTGACCGATAGATATCGGTTCGAAGACATCATGATTCTTCTCATCCTTTACCTTATTATAATATAAGACACAACGATAGACAGAGTCAGGGGTATTAACGAACTTGACCTTGAACGGTTTCGATGCCGACAGGATATCCCCATCGTCGGTAGTTATACGGTCAATCTCTTTCTGAGTGTTGGAATTTGCCTCAACAAAATCAGCACGCATCAGCGAGTATTTGCCCTCGCCTTTGTCGTAGGCATCCTGAGTGCAAGACAAGAAAAGGTAAAAAGGTAAAAAGGTAAAAAGGTAAGACAACATCTTACCAGCCTTCATCAGGTATGCCTTGAACCAAATACTCGCGTACATATCTTTTACCTTTTTACTTATTTACTTATTTACCTTTAAATAGTTTCTAACAGGGTTGGCATACATTGTAAGTATCCGCTCACGAAGGAATGCCTCATCCTTATTTGGGATACTGATCTTTGCTATCTGCCCTGAGAGATATTTCTCAAAGCGCTGCTTGTCGGCATCGGTATAATGGCTGGCATTATCCGTATTGCCATTGAGTTCATCAAGGGCGATATAGTTACAGGGGAAGAGTTCGTAGCCACGATGTATCTCACGGTCCATACGCTCTGCCACAGCCTTGAAGAACTCGGTCTTAGGAACATCCTTCAATTCCCCAATCCAGGTATTTATCGGAGCTGCAGTACGGTACACCACCCTACCCTTATACCCCAGGATGCCAGTCTTCATATTGTCAAGGTCATCCTGTTTGCTTTTCTTGAAACTGGGATTGTCGCGCTTTTGTTGGAACTCCTGCGCCTTGAGGTAATCGCAAGGGTCAAACTCATAGCTGATGGTCAATGGCACGATGTTCAGTTCCTGAAGATCTCCGCCCATAGCCAGCATCTTAAGTACTGCATCCTGAGTCCGGTCATTAGAGTCTTTAGCCCTACCCTCACGCTGAGCAATCCATATATTCTCCTTCTTCTGGGTAACAGCGTAATGGATATAACGGCTCATCAGCTGTGATGCAGCAAGAGTCTCACGGAGAGAGAGTCCTCGACGAACGGTAAAGGCCTTGTTCATGCGGACAAGGTTCTTTATCCAGGGATAGATTAGAAGATTATCGCCGATGCCGATCTCCACCGTTGTGGGATAGCCGGCCTCAAAGAGTTTCACGTCAAGGAAGGCAGAGTCGAGCACGATGTCACGATGATTGCTGACAAAGGTGTATCTTAGTTTAGATTCTCTCAAACTTGCATCGTCAAAGCTACAACCATCAGTATGCTTACGGATGATGTAGTTGACGACAGGCTTCATAAACCGCTTCTGGAAGTCGAGCGGTGTCTTCACTCCCTTGAAGGCAAGACGCAGCAATCCATTACGTACGGACTTTGGCAACCATGGTGCGAAGCCCTTCATGATGATGTTAAACTGTCGGTCACCCAGCAAGTCCTCGAAGGCCTGGCTCATCTCTTCCGGCTCGTACGGTCTTATCTCGTCAAACTCCTTTGTCGCAATCATAGCGGTAGCAAACTCTAAACTCTACACTCTAAACTCTAAACTCTACACTACTCCATCTGATTCTCCACAATATCCGTCAGCACATCAGCCATATTAAGTCCTGCGGCACGAACCTGCTGTGGTATAAAGCTGGTAGCAGTCATTCCTGGAGTGGTATTCACCTCAAGCATGGATATCTTTCCCTCCTTGGACACGATATAATCGATACGGATGATACCATTACAATGGAGGATGTCATAGATATGCGATGTGATCTTTGACACACGCTCAGCGATCTCTGGTGACAGACGAGCTGGAGTAATCTCCTGCACCTGACCATTATATTTTGCATCGTAGTCGAAGAACTCGTTAGATGTCACCACCTCTGTGATAGGGAACACAACTGTTTTCTCACGGGTCTTATAGATACCCTGTGTTATCTCTGTTCCCTCAAGCAGAGACTCTACCATTATCTCGGGACTCTCAAGCATGGCCTTACGAATGGCAGGAGCCAACTGATCCTTGTTCTTTACCTTTGACACACCGAACGACGAACCGTCGGCAGCTGGTTTTACGAAACAAGGCATACCGATGCGCTCCTCTACCTCATCATCGCTTACCAGTTCCTCATATCCCTTACGGATGAGCAGTGAATCGGCCACGCTGACACCATAGCTACGCAGGTACTGGTTAAGGACGAACTTATCAAAGGTCATAGCCTCAACGAGCAGACTACTGGTAGAATAAGGCAGACGGATAAGGTCGAAATATCCCTGCAGCTTACCATTCTCGCCCGGGGTGCCATGGATGGTGATATATGCATAGTCGAAAACCCGTTTCTTTCCATCCTCAACGAATGAGAAGTCATTACGATCGATCTTCGTCGTTGTGCCATCATGCAGTTCTACATGCCAGTCGAGGCCTTTGATATCTACGATATACACATTGTAACGCTCCTTGTCAAAAAAGGAATAGAGTCCCTGTGCTGAACGCAGGGATACATCATGTTCTGATGAGTCGCCACCACATACGATAGCTATCGTTCTCTTCATCTCCATATTATATTAATTATATTTTTATTTTATTTATTTCCCACGTACTTCCTCCACTTATCTATCAGTGCCGCCATATCCTCAGGCCACTCCGAGGTGAAGTCCATCTGCTTGCCTGTAGTAGGATGCACAAAGCCAAGGGTCTTTGCATGCAGCACCTGACGCGGACAGAGTTTGAAACAGTTCTGGATATATGCCTTGTAACTGGCAGTACGTTCACCACGCCGTATCTCACATCCTCCATATCTCTCATCGCAGAACAGAGGATGACCGATATGTTTCATGTGGGCACGTATCTGATGAGTACGTCCTGTTTCGAGGATACACTCCACGAGAGTAGTATAGCCGTATCTCTCCAGCACCTTGTAATGAGTCACTGCTGGTTTGCCAACCTCTGAGTCGGGAGAAAAGACATCCATACGCAGACGATCTTTAGGGTCACGACCGATATTTCCCTCTATCCTACCCTCGTCTTCCACGAAGTTACCCCATACGAGTGCGTTATAGCTTCGGTGGGTTGTCTTGTTGAAGAACTGCTTGCCCAGCGATGTCTTTGCATCAGGAGTCTTGGCCACCACGAGCAATCCGCTGGTATCCTTGTCGATACGGTGTACCAGTCCCACCTCCGGATCATTAGGGTCATACGACTCCAGATCCTTCAGATGCCAGGCGATGGCATTGACAAGTGTACCGTTGAAGTTGCCGCATCCGGGATGTACCACCATACCTGCCGGTTTGTTTATGACCATCAGGTCGTCGTCTTCATAAACCACCTCAAGGGGGATGTCCTCCGGTTCTATTGTAGTATCATAGTGAGGACGGTCGAGCATCAGAGTGACGATATCGCCAGCCCGGACCTTATAGTTGCTCTTTACAGGAGTGCCGTTCACATGTATGAATCCAGCCTCTGCGGCTTTCTGAATACGGTTACGGCTGGAGTGAGGCTGATGTTCGGAAAGGAACTTATCGATGCGTACAGGCACCTGACCACGATCCACCTCTATACGGAAATGCTCATATAGCTGTCCGTCGTCGGCCGGTTCGTCACCAGCTTCCAACAGTTCCTCGTCCTCTATTTCAAAATCCTCAATCATCACAGCGGTAGCAAACTCTACACTCTAAACTCTACACTCTCAATTCTATTCCGGTACCTTCACCTCCTCAAAATCATCCTCTTCAGGCATAGTGCCCTCATGTGCCTGATGATATACGGGCTCAACATAGTCGAGATCCTCCTCTTCCTCACTATACAATCCACTACCGATCATAAGAGTCAAGGGTGAGTCGATGTTAACCAAATCGCCTGTAGATATTCTACGGCCACGACTGATGATACCATATACCCAGTCTTTCTCTCCGGGCACCTTCTTAGGAGGAAGGAGTCTGAATCCCATTGCCGTCAGCTTAGCCATTGCCTCGCGGTAACTGCTGTTGTCCACAATGTCAGGGATGGCGAAAGTTGGCGATGAAGGGGCATTAACAGTGACATATACCATATGACCTTCCTTTACCTTTGTACCCTCGCCAGGACTCTGGGCTAAGATACAGTCTTCAGGAAGCTTCTTGTTATATCCGGAGTCGGTAACCATGATGTTAAGCCCTTTCTGCTCAATAAGCGTAAGGGCATTGGCATATAACATATTCTCGACCTTTGGCACCTCTATTCCTTCACCATGATGGGTATACCACTCAAGTCCATATTTCACTCCGAAGCAGATAAGGACAATGAACACAACCATAGCTGCCAGATGACCCAGCAGATAGGCGCTAACAAACTTTCCGAAGAATTCTTTTGTCTTCATGGGCACAAAAGTACACAAAATAATTCGAAAAACCAAATTAGTTACAAAAAAAACAGAAAGAAGTAAAGTTTTCGCTCTACTTCTTTCTATTTTAGCTGTTTTTTCTACGTTTCTTCTCGGATTACTTTCCGTGATGCTCGTCAGAAACAGTTAACTTCTTACGACCCTTGGCGCGACGAGCTGCCAATACACGACGACCATTCTTTGTGGCCATTCTCTCACGGAAGCCGTGCTTGTTTACGCGACGGCGATTGTGTGGCTGAAATGTTCTCTTCATTGCTTTAACTTATTTATTTTTTATTCAATTCTAATCGATTTGGGGTGCAAAAGTACTCATTTCTTTTTAATTACGCAAGAAAATTATTAAAATTAGTGCATTTTTTTATGTTTTTTCTCAAAAAACGTAGAAATAACGATTAAAATTAGTAACTTTGCACCCGAAAAAGTAACAATATCAATAGTTTAAGGTAATATGATTAATTCGCAAGACATTAAAAAAGGAACTGCTATCCGTATGGACGGCAGCATTTGGGTTTGCATCGATTTCCAGCATCGCAAGCCAGGTAAGGGTAACACAATTATGAACATCAAGGTAAAGAACGTATCTGACGGTCGCGTGCTGGAGCGCCGCTTCAACATTGGTGAGAAGTTGGAGGACGTTATCATCGAGCGTCGTCCTTACCAGTATCTGTATGAGGACCAGAGCGGTCGTATCTTCATGAATCAGGAGACTTTCGAGCAGATTCCCATCGACAACGAACTCGTTATCGGTCATGAGTAT
>Ga0256407_10006929_pt1 | contig 17297 bp, 26 predicted proteins | sample RumenRJG_04DNA_FD_193489 | JGI IMG/M metagenome (GOLD analysis project Ga0256407, IMG submission 193489) | Bovine rumen microbial communities from Lethbridge, Alberta, Canada - RJG_04 | ecosystem: Host-associated > Mammals > Digestive system > Stomach > Rumen | place: Canada: Alberta...
AACTCTACGAACGCGAAGTGAACGGGTACGGCATGCGCCTTCAAAAGAAGGGCTGGAAGGTCTATCGTAAGTTGTGGGAAGAACGCCGAAACCGACAGGAAGAAACGATTGGTTTAACAGCGGAGAGAATCCACGGATGAGAGTGATATACTTAACCGCTATCGGCGCTATCATCGGCAATCTTATTGCAGCGATTATTACCGAAATTATTAAGGCTTCATTGTGAATTACGGTTACGCGCGCGTCTCGTCGATCGGTCAGCGACTCGACCGGCAGATTGAAGAGCTTCACAAAGTCGGCGTAACTGCGATATTTTGCGACAAACAGTCCGGTAAAAACTTTGAACGCGCCGAGTATGTAAGGATGCTGACGCAACTCTCCAAAGGCGACGTGCTCTTTGTCAAAAGTCTCGATCGCTTCGGGAGAAACTACAAAGAGGTTGTGGAGCAGTGGCGGATCATCACGAAGATTAAAGAATGCGACGTCGTTGTGCTCGACATGCCGTTGTTGGACACGCGCGCCGAAAAGAATCTACTCGGCACATTCATTAGCGATCTTGTCTTACAGATACTCGCCTTCGTCGCCGAGAATGAGCGCGCCTATATCCGACAGCGCGCTTCGGAAGGAATAGCGCTAGCGAAAGCGCGAGGCGTGAAGTTTGGGAGGCCGAGAAGACGATTACCGAAGAATTTTAAAGAGGTTGCCCTCTGTTATTTAGAAGGCGAGTGTACTGGCGATTCAGCGGCTGAGCGCGTGGGAATACCGACGTCGACGTTTCGTCGCTGTGCGTTAGAGATTTTGGAGAAGGCGAATGACAAAGACAAATGACACTGTGCAGTACCTAATCGACGTTCATATTAAGAATCTGCAACTACTGAAAAAATGGGCGAAGGACGGAGAATGCCCTGAGCTCGCCAATTCCGGACTCTCGATAGTAGAGTTCGCGAAGTGTATTGTGAATACCGAGAGAGAAGGTGGAAAGTATTTAATATCACTATTGGAGAAAATCGATGCCTGAGTTTCGATGCGGAAACTGTCGCACTCGCGTGTGCTGGTTGATGAGTAGTAAACCTGAGACGCCGTCGTATTGTCCCTATTGCGGCGAGCGCGGCGACTTCGAGTTCCACGGGGATGGGAGCGAAGACGACAATGAGCCCGCTTTTCGCGATATTGCGGACGCGCGAGATTTTGCCTGCTACTACGACGAAATCGAAGACGAAGTGCCCGTCCAGATTTCCGACATGGTCGCGCGCATTCTCCCCTACCACACGACGCTAGCAAATACGCTGTGGTGGTCGTTGTACGATATAGTCGGCGACGCTGGATTCTTTGACCCAGTTGCGTGTATGGAAAGCAGAGTATGAATGGAAGAAGAAGACAAAGAACGTCTCGAAAAAGGAACTCGCAATGATGATAGCGCGGTACGCCTTCGCTGGCGGTCTAATCTATCGCGAGTATCTCAAACATGGCGGTAAACGATTGAAGAGTATGCGTGGATAGCTTTGAGATTGCGCTTTTCATGATATTGATCATAGCGCTTAGCGCGGCGCTTGGAAGCAAATGACAGAAATACAGAAACTACTAACTGATGAAGTAAATCGGCTGGGGGAGCTCCTTAACAAAAAGAACACAGACTACGGCGCGGCGGCGTTCCAGGCTCCGCTTTTGGCGGCGACGAACGCGAAGACAGCGATACTCGTTCGTATGAGCGATAAGATTAAACGGCTTGAACATCTTAAAAACAATAAGCCGGAAGTCGACGAAACGTTCAACGACACGGTGCGCGATCTCGCCGGATATTGTGTTCTATATCTGGTAAATGACGCTCTCCAAACATGACCTCAATTCTAATTTAGAACAGCGTGATTTCAACGTTCGACCGCCGAGTCTGCGTCAGCGAATCCGCGATCGATACGCGGAGTCGCCGGAATGGTTCGACGGAAAGACGAACGTTGAAGTCGCCAAAGAGTTCAAGTGCGCGCCGCGCGCGGCGAGCGAAGCGTGTCGACTCACGGGAATAAAACTGGTCTCGCGAAAGCAACTAATCGCCGAACGAATACGACAGCGCAACGAGGACGGCTTCCAGTGCTTAGTCGCCGCGCTCAAACTTCACTCGCGCGACTATCGTGAGATACGACGCATGCTCGGCGAGAATACCGCGCTCGCCGCAATTAAGCGCGTTAAGGTCGAACGACCGGAGCTGGCGAAAAGGATTAAGCGGTCGTGCAAAACGGCGCCGACTCCGAAAGACGTGCTTCGTCGTGCGAAACGACTGTATCGCAAGCGCGGATACTTCGTCATGGACGCGCTAGCTCGGTACTTCGGCACGTCGAGTTCGACGATACGAAAGATTATTATCCCGTCCTTCTCGTCCCTCTCGGCGTACAAGAGATTCAAACGAAAAATGGAGGAGCGAATCTTTGAGGCGCGGTGCACGCGCGCTGAGAAGGTCCGCGATCAGAAGTGGCTAGACGATATTGAGCGCGTCAACGGTCTAGGATTCGAGTTTACCGGAGGATACTGGCGAAGATACCGCAGGCTCTGGTGGCGTAAGCGTAGAAAGGAACGTCCGATTGAAACTCCCAATATCCCGCGATAAATTTGCGACGTCTCCGGTCAGGGCGCAATTCTACGACTACCTGCTCGGGCTGGACGAAGTGCCGCCGTCGCGCGAACTCGCCGCGCGCTTCAACACCACCTTTAAGACAGTATGTCGCTGGCGGCGCTCGTTAGGACTGAGAACGAAAGCGCAAGCGGAGCGCGCTCAGAATTTAGAAAGAGCGATCCGTTATCTCAAGAGCGCTGAACCGACGACGTATACAGAGATGTGCCTCGCGCTCGGGTTCCCGCGCTTCAATATCGCGCTCGCGCAAGACCTACGAAAGTTTCGTCCAGACCTGGCGGCGAGATTCAAAAAGACTCGCCAAAGACTACCGGCGTCGAAAGAAAGCGTGAACGAATACGACGTTGAAGTCGAACGTGAAATGTCGCGGAATTGGGAATGGGACGAAGCATATAAGCAGTCGCTTCACGGACGCCCAGGCTTCCGGTTCGGCGGCGAATACTGGGACGTCTATCGTAGAATCTGGGAAAGTAAGAAAGACGAAGATTTTAGACAGAAATACGGAATACTCGTCGAAGAACTGCCGCTAAGCGAGCTAGACGAGGACGCGCGAGAGATAATCGAAGAGGAAGAAGATGATTCACTATATAACCACAAATGCCGACACTGGCTCAGGGACTCTGCGCTCGCTACTCGCCGAGGCGAGCGACGGCGACGTCATCGAGCTCGATTCGACGATTTTTCCGGCTGGGACTGACTGCATAATTACTCTCGCGTCCTATCTAACGATCAATAAAGGCGTAACGATTCGCGGCGCTCAAGGTCGTATTCGCCTCGTCGGTAATTACGTTATGGTCAATACCGGCTCATCGTCGTCGGCGAACGGCAAACGCGTAACCTTTGAAGACGTTAGCTTCGAGAAGATGTCGCGCACGACGTACGGACCGGTCGCGGTCCAGTATGTGAACTACTGCGACTTCGTGCGCTGTCGCTGGGTCGGATGCTCCGGTCCTGCGTGCGGCGCGCTGTATGTGCTATCGTCGAACTCATATACTACCGTGTCGGTCGTCGATTCTGCGGCGTACGGCAATCGCTGTACGAACTCAACTGGACAGGTAGCGACATTCTGGTATAACGCGGCGACAACAGTGAGTCAGAAAGCGACGATGCGACGCTGTACGTACGGAGGCGACGCGACGAGAACGTCCGGTGCGTCCGGCGCGTTCAGGTACACGCCGACTACGATTAGCGATTACGTCTCGCCGAGTTACGAAGCCGACTGGGTAGTTCCACCGCCTGAATACGTATACGCCAACTGGACGAATACATTGTGGGAGAGCATGGACCCGCGCTTAGTCTCCACTTCCGCAAAGGCGACAGAATGCACAACGACCGCCGAGTGGGACTTGCTCGGGAATCCGCGAAGAAGCGGCGGCGCGCAGGGCGCGTTTGAGACTTATGCGCTCTATTGGATCGGTAAGGATTCCACCGGCGCGGGCGTAACAACCGGCTCCTACGACTCATCGGTCGGCTGGGCGACGTCTCCAATTGCGACGACGTCCGGCTCAGTTGTACCTACGACTGTCGCTAACGTCTGTGTCGCTGCGAACGCAACGATTACCGGCTCCTACGAGGGCGACGTCTATATCGCGCACGATATAACGGCGTCGCTAGAAGTCGGAGGCTTCGTTGTCGCTGGGAAGAATGCAGAGGTCTCGCTTGTGATTAACGGCGGGCTGGAATTAGAGAATACGACGTTCTCGGCGCCGTCGCTCACGATCGCCGCTTGGTCGTACCTAAAAGTTGTAAATAGTACGATCAATTGCGACACGCTCATTATTTACGGCGCGCTGATTACCAACAGTTCTATCACGGTAAAACGACTTGAAGCGCGGGACGGCGCCTATATCAAGATGAGCGAAGACCGAATTTTCGTAACGGCGACGGAATCGGCGTATTTTGGGGACGCGCTCTTTGAAGGCGGTAAGGTGTCTTACGTCTTCGTACCTCCAACGACCGACTATGGGGACGCGAAATTCGACGAGACAGTGAAGCCGGGCTACTACGGCGCAGGTCTAGCGAACGTCTCGTTCAATCGCGGTACTCTCACGTGGACGGCAAACGATCTCACGCACCCGGTGCTCATTGAAATTGAGCGCGACGGCAAAGCGTCGGTGTATACGCATCAGGCGACTGGCGGCTCCAAGATTGTGAACGCGGAATATCAGTTCGGCGACTATGCAAAGGCGTTCGTTGTGGACGGAGAAAACGCGCTGTCGGTCGACATGCCGACGACGGCTAGTAAGGATGTTCTTGACATATGAAATTCATTGTCGACAAGAGCTGGGCGAAAACTGAGAAGAAGATTAAATTCTGGAACTACATTGAACGGTACGAGCGCGCGAGCGACGTCTCCATTCCACGACTAGCGAAAGCTATCGGAGTCTGTCAGGATTCTGTGCGGCGCTGGATATACGAAGTCGGAGGCGCCGTCGACCTGTCGCGAGAGGCGCGGCGCAAGGAATACGCGGCGCGCGCACGGGAGATTATCGCCTCCGTACAGTACATTTCGTCGACAGCGCTAGCGCGTGAAGCGCGGTTCCCGAACACTCACGAAGCGCACGCGTACGTTCGCAAGAACTGCCCTGGCTACGACGAGAAGGTCGTTAAGAAAAGAGGCGTGTTCGGAAGTACGCGCTTCTTTATCCAGACCAAACAGATTAAAGAACTTGCCGCGCAGGGCTTGATGTGGGGCGAAATCGCCGAGAAAGTCGGCGTGTCGTACAATACCGTCAGAAAGACGCTCTCGGACGCATTCGATCCGACGCAATTGAAAGCGATGGAGAGAGCTGAGGAACAGTGGGAGAAAGAGAATCTTCACGACTTCGTAACGCCGGACGACGACTATTGCACAATCCAACGTGATCGCGGGATTATGTGCTTTCCTCGTGAGATTTGGGAACGGTACCGTAAAATATGGGAGTCGAAAGTTGCGGAAGAACGTCGCGAAACTTATGAATACTTTGAAATCTGAGCCTGATCGCTATCGCGGGATGAACGCTCGGCTACTAGGATTCAAGTTCGGCGTCGACTCCGCCACTGCTAACTACGTCATGGACAGGCTTGGAATAGAGCGGTCTAATCGAATAGAGCATGACGGCAAGTACGAACGTGCGACCGCACTCTTTCAAAGAATCGTCGACGGCGAACTCCCGGAGCTGTCCTGGCTGCCGGTAGACACTATTTCAAAAGCGTTCGGCTTCACACTTACCACCGGACAGCTCGGCGCAAAACGAGCTGGGTATAAAAGGAATACTCCGCCTCCGAAGATAAAGAGAGCCGGCTGGAAGAGTCACGATATTGCAAGGAAGGCAAAATCTGACCCAGAGTTGCATACGAAAACCTACTTGTATCTCGCGAAGAAGTATAATGTTTCGGAGCCGACAATAAAAAGAGTTATTGTCATGCTCGGAGTTAAACGAAACGACAGCGAGATTGCAAACGGCGCGCGCAGGGCGGCTGATTGCCGGAAGGCGAATATCGCGGACGACGAGCTAATCTTCGGCGAACTCCTTCGCGACGACGAGTACTTCAAGCACATTATGCGTCGTCGCGCGCTCGGCGTCGCGCTGACCGGCGACTACTGGAAGCGATACAGAGAGATGCTTCAACAGAAAATCAATGAAGAAGAAGACGAAACGATAGAGAGCTTATGGCTGTAACTGAACAGGATGAAATTAACCTTCGCAACGTGCTCATTCGTTACGTGTACTGTATAAAAATGTCGTTTAAACTGAGAGACGCCGAGTGGCTACTACGAGACGCCTCTCCTAGTTTGCGACGTCGTATCGAACGCGAAGGAGAACGTGTGTTTCTTGAATCTTGCGAGCTAGCGAAACTACTTGCGGTGAATCCGCTCATCAAAGAGACGGCGCCGCGCTCCGCGTACGAAATTAAAGAGGACGTACTCGCCGAACCGGACGAAAGACGATTCTTTAACCCCTTCCTAGAACTCATGAAGAACGACGAATTTAATAGGGACTGGTACATGAAGCCGGACGTAGAGGTCGTGGATTATCTCATGGAGAGGTTGTATGAAGTCTATAACCGTACAGCTCCCTCATTCAGTGAATAGGAAAGGGAATTTCGTCATTGCAGAACGACTTAGCGGCGAAGCGCGCGTCGATCTGACGTTCTATAAGAAGGTTCGCTCCGGCGATCTCGATAATCGGATTAAACCGGTTGTGAACGCGCTTGAAGCGGCTGGCTTAAAAGTCGTAAGTATTACGGCGAGGTTTCGACAGAGTAAAAACGAAAGAACGGTGATTAAATGGGCTACGATATAGAAGAATTTTGCGGACATACGCTCAAAGACTACGACGACGGAGGCGCTCACGCGCTCATATACGCCGAGATACCTGACCCATGGGTAGATTACGGCGACCGATACCTAGAGAAGACTCGCCGATACGAGACGCTCGACCTGCTACTTCGACTCGCGAGTTCGTACCTGGCGGGCAAGGACAATTCCGACAAGATTCAGGCGCATCATGTGCGTCGCGCGTTCGACGTGATCTCTCGATTATGGCTAGACATTTAAAACTAAAATACCCGTGTCCGTTCCAGCCAGACCTTCCGAAGGCGTTCTATCTCAAGCGCGCGATAATCGGCGAGGAACCGTACATGCGCTGGATTCGCGACCTACTCGCCTTCTTCTACAACTCGCGTAAGAGTTTCGAGTCTTTGCAGAGCTGGTCGAAAGAAATTGTTGAAGCTGGGGAGCCGGAAGAGAAAGAATATAAGACGGGCGAGTGGGCGGATAAGGTTTCGCGGCAAGAGGTTCTCTATCCTATTGCAAAGAACGCCGAGACGGCGATTGAGCGGCTGAAATACGCAGAACATCTACTCTGGAGATGTTACTCTAGCGCGCTGATTCATTGTGAAATTAAGCATGAGCGCAAGCAGAAGAACGCGCTGGAACTAATACCGGTACTACTTGAAATACTCGGGGGAGGACATGAAAGTAGTTGTGAACAAAGTAGCGCCGAGCTCGGCGAAAGCAAAGAACAGTAGCGGCGGCTGGTGGTATGTGAATCCCGCCGCCGTCGCGTTCATCGACGCTGTGAAAGAAGCGATTGTCGAGCGCGTTCCTGACGAATGGAAGTACTACGACGTTTCGATTGTCATCGATCGTAAGCAGGATCGCGGGAAGTTGGCGTGTCGACTTAAAGTTACGCTCGACGCGCTCACTCATAGCGGATTCTGGAAGGACGATAGATATGTTGCAAAACTCTCTTTGAAATACGGCAAACTAGGGCGCGATCGGACAACGATCGTTGTGAGGGAGGCGAAGAAGAAGTGGAAGTGATTTTTAATAAGCTGTGGACGATCGCAATGAGATTAGACAGTCTCGAAGACGAAGTTCCCGATAGTCTATTCGACGAGATTCACGATATAGGCGACGACGTTAAAGAAGTATTAGCAGACTTAGCGGAGGTTATTGGTGGGGAAGATAATTAGAGACGACGCAGGCGCGCTTCGCGCTCAAGCGCGGCGATTAGCTGGCGACTACGGGAAATTCTACACGCCGGAATGCCTCGCGAAACTCCTCGTGCGACTCGGTGGAAAGAAAGGTGAAGTGCTCGACCCCGCCTGCGGCGCGGGCTCGCTTCTCGTCTACGCGCACGAGATACTTGGCGACGACAGTTACTACTACGGTCAAGAGATTAGCGGCGAGTCGTGCGCGCTCGCGCGAAAGAATCTGGAAGCGAACGGCGTTAGTAAATTCTGGATAGAATGGTGTAATACTCTCGAAGACGACGTCGATTTAGACGAAGGATTCGACTGCGTGCTCGCGAACCCGCCCTTCTCGACGAAGTGGAATCCAGCCGCCGTGCCGGACGACGAGCGATTTAGCGGGGGGTACGCGCCGAAATCGAAGGCAGACCTCGCGTTCGTTCAGCATGGATTATACTGGCTTAAAAACGGAGGGACAGCGGCGTATATCCTATTCCCCGGCGCGCTCTATCGTAGTGGCGCCGAGGCGAAGATTCGCGAGTCGTTCCTGAAATACGTTCGCGCAGTAATCGCGCTTCCGGCGAAGCTATTCGAGGAGACGGCGATAGCGACCGCGCTCGTCGTCTTCGAGAAAGTAGCGTCCAGCGACCCGATCTACTTCTACGACGCGTCCGAGATGTTCGTTGAGAAAGGGAAGAAACAGAACGTTATTACCGACGATCAGATAGAAGATATTGTTAGCGCGGTGAAGAATCGCGAAATGATCGAGGGGAAGGACGCCGAAGTCGAGCAGAAAGAAATACGAGACAACGGCTGTAATCTATCGCCGAACGCGTACATTGAGAAGAAGGTCGAGTCGGCGAATCCATACGACGGGCGCAGTATATTAGAAGTCATTGAAGACGGCGAAGCGTGGGCGGAATACAGCTATCGTTCTTCACGCCAGGCGTACGCTCAAATTAGAAAGAGCTTGGGATATGAATACAACGAAGAAGACGTCGAGTTCGACGTTGAGTCCATTAAGCCTTCAACGCACGATACGTTCCTTCAAAGAAAGTCTCCTACGACACGGCTACTCGGCGAATAGCGTTGACACATACGTCTACTCCGTAGAGCTATTTCAAAAGCTGTGCGGTTCGCTCTCCAAAGACGCGATACAGAGATTCAAAGAGCGGCTCATGGAGACCGGGAAGCCGGCTACGATCAATGTGAGAATTGCGGGAATTAACAAATTCCTGCAATTCATCGGAAAGTCGGAGTGGAAGACGACGCCGGTACGCATTCAGAATCGCACGTTCATTGAAAACGTGATTAGCGAAGCCGACTACGAATCGCTCAAAGCGTGCCTGCTTCGTGACGGGAATCTTCGTGGCTACTATATCGTCTGGACGCTCGCGGCGACAGGCGCGCGCATAAGCGAGTTTTTGCAAATGAAGGCTGAGCACGTCTATCGCGGCTACTTCGACATGTACGGGAAGGGCGGGAAGATGCGGCGAATCTACTTTCCAACGCGACTTCGCGAATCGTTCGCCGACTGGCTACGAGAGCAGAATATCGTCGGTCCAATATGGACTTCCACGAAGAAAGACGGCGTGCTCACGCCGAACGGAGTCGGGACGATACTCCGTTCGTTCGGGCGAAGGTATTCGATCGACGTTAAGGTCTGTCATCCGCATTCATTCCGACATTTTTACGCAAAGCAATTTCTCAAACGTTCGCACGACCTCACGCTACTCGCCGACCTCATGGGGCACGAGTCGCTTGACACGACGCGAATCTATCTTCGTCGTACGGCTGATGAACAGCGCGAGGAAGTGAATAGAATAGTGGTGTGGTAGAATGCCTGTATGTAGACACAGAGTGAATGGGAAGGAAGTTTGGCGCGTCCGACTTTCCAAGCGTCCAGAACGCCATATGTACTTCAATATCTCGCTTCCGAAAGAGACTGTCGACAAGTACAGCCAACTCGCACGCCGCTATATTAAAGGGGACGTGAGCGCCGACGAAATACGCAAATATCCTGACCTTTATATAAAAATGTGCAAGTACGGCTATATTGGCGGCTCAGAGCTACTCACGATCGCGGAAGCGGCTAATCTACTTCAGATAAGCTACGAATATCTCGCGTGTCTATCGCTCGGCGCACAGTACCCCGTCGACGTCGTTATGGCGAATGGACGGCGATACTTCGACAGGTCGAAACTGATCGCGTGGGCAATGAACTTTAAAGAGAAGGCGTCGAGAAACAAGGAAGCATGGGCGATTATACCACTTCTTTTTTCGCAGGAGTTCCAGAGCGAGTAATCGTCGAACTTCTCAAAGACAAAACGACTGGGCGTAATATCCTGTGGAGCGCCGACGGCGGCGATGAAATTACGCTAAACGACGTCGAGACAATGCGCCCGCGAGTGTATAAACGTCTGGAAGAACAGAAAGCGCGAACGAAGAGGCGCGCCGAGGTCTTTACTCCGGTCAAGGTCGTTAAGCAGATGAACGACTATCTGTGCGACGAAGCGAAAGACGAACTCCTCTACTCCACAACGTGTGAAATCACTTGCGGCGAGGCTCCCTTCATTACCTCTCGCTACGACACGACGACAGGTGAAGAAATACCAGTCGAAAATCGAGTAGGGCTACTCGATCGCAAGCTCAGACTCGCTCGCCGAGATGAAATTGAGCGCGTCGTGAAGACGGTCTACGGTTTCGAGTTCCAGGGCGATAATCTACTCATTGCGAGAGTGAACGTGTGGCGAACGATAGCGGAATACACTGAGCCGCTAGTGGACGTGATATGTTGGAATTTCTGGCAGATGGACGCCTTCACCGGGAAGTCCGGCGGCGTTGAATGCGTTATTATGGACTGGAACGAGATGAAGCCGGTGAAGTTCAACGACATGCTCCCGGAGGACACTAGGAAAGAGCTATGTTTAAAAGCGAAATCGAAAAAATGATAGCAAATCTTAGAATTATTTTGAATGAGCTTGAAATGAAACAACTGTCGGCGAAGACTCCGGAAGAAAGGATTAAATGGACTGTCGCATACCAAGACGTGTGCCGTGCGTATTCGGTGATTAGAGAATGGAACTCTTTAACCTAGAGGCTGAGCGTGGCGCGCTCGGCACGATTCTAATCGATCCGCGATTCTGCGACGAACTCGCGACTGTCGTACGCCCGGACGACTTCTACGAAGAAAAGCATCGCAAGATATACCGCTGTCTACTCGCGATGAACGCAGAGTCGACTGGCATCGATCTCGCGCTACTAACAGACCGACTTCGGAAACAGCACGAACTCGAAGACGTTGGCGGCGAGGCGTACCTTGCGGAGCTCATGACGAGCGTGCCGGTAACGATCCACGCCCGCTATTACGCGAGAATCGTTGCGGAATATGCGACTCGGCGCGCGCTAATCGATTCGTGCGAAAGTATCGCCGAGCGCGCTACTGCGCTTGAACCGTTACAAGAGCTCGTGTCGGCGGCGGAAGAACGCATCATAAATATCGGCGATCGGCGGCTAACGTCGAAACTGCTCACGCCGAAAGACTACGCGCCGCGCGTCGCTAAACTCGTCGACTCGCTCATGACATGCGAGAACGACGGACTCACGACCGGGCTGGACGAATTGGACAAGCTCATTAGTCTGCGCAATTCCGAGCTCATTATTCTCGCCGCGCGTCCTAGCATGGGAAAGACCGCGCTCGCAACGAATATCGCGTCCCACGTCGCATTCGACCTCAAACTCCCGGTCGCGTTCTTCACATTTGAAATGTCGCTTGAAGAAATTGCGCTGAGAATCGTTTGCTCTCGCGCGAGTCTGAACGCGAAGAAGGTTGTGTTCTGGTCGAAGAAAGAGACACAGCGATTCAACGAAGTCTTTAATGAGCTGCAGGAAAGCTCGCTAGTAATCGCCGACACTTCGGGCGGGACAGTCGGTGAAATCGGTTCGCTCTCACGGCGCATGAAGCGCACGTCCGGACTGTCGCTCATTGTCATCGACTACCTCGGGCTCATTGAGCCTGACAACGCCAGCGATCCGCGCCAGGAGCAGGTTGCTAAAATGTCGCGGCGTCTCAAACGTCTCGCGCGTGAGCTCGACGTGCCGGTACTATGTCTCGCTCAGCTCAATCGACAGGCGGAAGCGACGAAAGACAATCGCCCTCGTCTAAGTCATCTTCGCGAATCGGGCGCGATCGAGCAGGACGCCGACATTGTTATGTTCGTACACCGAGAGGAATATTACCACAAGAAAGAGGACGCCGAGGCGCAAGGTCTATCTGGACTCGCCGAAATTATCGTAGCGAAACAACGTAACGGTCCGGTCGGCGAAGCGAAAGTCAGCTGGATTAGCCGCTATACGCTCTTCGGCAATATAGAGACGCCGGAATCGGAGTATTACGACGATTTTTCAAAATTTGGGGGAACAAATGGACAAGATTAATGAACTCACTTATCATCAGAAAATCTACTACACGTCGCTAACTTATCTCGCGAAAACTGCTCATCGTGTCGCAAATTACGTCAATACCGATCAGATCGACGCGGCGAAGAAAGAGATCGCGTACTTACTGGTAACGATCGAGAGCGCGCAATTCGAGCTACTTGGGATTCCACACCATAAAAGCTAAAGTTGACAGCGCGCAATTCTGTGGTAAAGTAGATAAAACCCGCAAAAACAAGGGGCAATACTATGGAAATACAAGCAACATTCGACATACAGTGCGAGCTAGAATCTGACGGCGAACTGCCTAAGATTAAAATGATCGCCAACTCCGGCTCCGTGATGACGTTCGGAAAACAGAAATACGCTATCGACGTCGACGGCGTGTTCGGACACAACGAGTCTGTGCCGATTGTCTACGGTCATGAAGTCAGCGCCGGAATAGGTCATACAACGTCGATTAAGGCGGTCGACGGTCAGCTTCTCATCGAAGGCGTCGTGTCGCGTGAGACTCCCTTTGCGCAAGATTTCGTATCGAGCGCGAGAAAAGGATTCCCGTGGCAGGCGTCCGTCGGCGGAATGATTGTCGATAAGTTATCGTTGAAGAAGGGCGAGTCGGTCGAGCTTCATGGAAGTACGATCGAAGGAGCCTGCGATATAGTAACTAAATTCGAGCTGTTTGAGGTCTCGGTCGTCGAGTTCGGAGCCGACCCTGCAACAGCGTCTATGGTTGCGTCGTACGACGCTGAGAGGGAAGAAATGGAAAACGAAATCAAAGAAAATGAACTCCAGGATTCGATTCAGGCGATGAGAGACGAGCAAGCTAACGAACTGGAACGTATCGCCGAAATTCGCAAACGCTCGAACGGCGCGGACGAAGAAATTATGGCGACCGCGATTCGCGAAGGCTGGACGCCGGACAAGTTTGAGCTTGAATCGTTGCGCGCCGCGCGCCCGAAGGCGCCGAGTATCCACGTGCCGGAGAACGACGTGAACGAGGAAGCCCTCGAATGCGTCGCGCTTCGCGCCGCTGGCTTCACGCCCTCGGAGAAGAAATACTCCGATAAAACGCTGAGCGCCGCCGATCGTATTGGCGCGGTCGGTCTTCGCGACTTCCTAGAAACCGCTTCCGGCGGTCGACTCGACGCGCGTCGTCTTAACTCCCCCGAGGCGATTCGCGCCGAGTTTTCTACGCACAACTTGAATTATGTGCTGACGCGCTCCGTGAACGCAATTCTATTGGAAGCGTTCAACTACGTCGACTCATCGTGGAAGAAGGTCTTCAAAATCGGACGCGTGAACGACTTCAAAAAGGCTGAACGCTACCGACTCGATAGCGACTTCACGTACGAAGTCCTCGCGGACGGCGGGAAGATTAAGCATGGCGAGATTGCCGACTCGAAGTTTGAAGTTCAGGCGAAGACGCTTGCGACGATGTTCTCTATCACGCGTAAGGACATTGTAAACGACGACCTCGGCGCGCTCACCGATATTCCGCGTCAGTTCGGATTCGGCGCGGCTGAGACGATTAATAAATACTGCTGGTCGCTCTTCATGAATCCCGGCGACGGATTCTATACGACGGCTGCGGGCTCGCTCATCGAAAACAAGCCGCTGACGCTCGACAATCTGAGCGCCGCGCGCGCCGCGTTCATTACGCGCAAAAAGCAAAAGGCGACCTCGAAAGACGCTGAATCGCCGCTCGGCATTCCGCCAACTCTGCTCATTGTGCCGACCGCGCTCGAAGATAAGGCGCTCACGCTCACGAAAGCGACGCTCATTAATAACGGCGCGACTGCAGATAATCCCGCCGATTACAATCCGAATCACAATCGATTCCAAGTCGTCGGCGTTCCGTTCCTCGGGTACGCCAACTATACCGGCTATTCCGATACGACGTGGTATCTGGCGTGCGATCCGAATAGACTCGCCGCGTTCGAGATTAGCTTCCTGAATGGGAAGACCGCGCCGACCGTTGAACGTGCGGACGCGCCGTTCGACACGCTCGGAGTGCAGTATCGAGCGTATATCGATTTCGGAGTATCTGCGCAGGATAAGCGCGGAGTGGCGAAAGTAACGGCTAATTAGCCCCGAAGGCGACGCTCTCGCAAGGGAGCGTCGCGGAGAGTTTTAGACAATGTAGGACGGGCGCGACGACTTGGAGTACGCAGGAAGTCGAGGGATAGACGGAATTGAAGGCGCGGGGCGCGGGAGACTGCGCCCACGCTGAAGATCGTGTGTAATTTGTTTAGAAAAGGGGTACTCGCGCATCATGCCATATGTTACTTACGAAAATTACAGTTTTGTAATTAGAGAGAACACGGGTTCCACTCGCATTTTAGCGGCTCTTACTCTAGAGTCCGTGCGGGGCTATGACCAAAGGCTTCTGGATTTAGTTAATGTCGCGAGTGAATACGCCAGCAATCATGCTAAGTATGAAGCGATAGACCCTTTATGGATTGGAGTTTATTCCTATAGCTCCGAACCGGACGGGGCGCCACCTGGCTATGCCTGTGTATGGGCGAAATATACCGAAGGAAACTCCGAAAGTCTATCCGGGGCTTTAAAAGCGTTAAGGAACAGTGCAATTGCGTATCAAAAAGCGGCATATGATGCTAGTTCCGAGGGCGGAATAGCGTACGCTAAAGATTATTTCACCAACTGCTTATCGCGAACACAACAGCTCGACACGCCCACCGATTTGACGGCGACAAATATTACGAATAATTCAGCGGATTTAGGGTGGAGCGCGATTGAAAACGCGAGTAATTACAGAGTAGACTACAGAATATACGGAGACACATTGTGGCAACAAACTACAAGCAATTAACGAGTTTAACCTCCGGAAGTCAGTACGAGTATCGCGTAACGGCGCTCGGCGACGGCACGACCTACACCGACTCAGACCCGTCTTCGATAGCGAACTTCTCCACGCTCACGCCGCTCGACGTACCGACGGGACTGACGCTCACGAAGACGACGTCTTCAATTAGCGCGACCTGGACGGCTGTTGCGCACGCGTCCGGGTACGTCGTGGCGTACGCAACAACGAACGGAAGCTGGACGGAATCCGAAGTCGCCGCCGCCGCCTTCACGCTCTCGTCGCTAGCGCAGGGCGTAAGCTACGACTTTAAAGTTAAGGCGATCGCACCGAATACCGCGTATGAAGCGAGCGCGTATTCAGCTGTTGTCTCGACGACTACGCTGATTAAGCTCGCGACGCCAGCGCCGTCGCTAACAACGACGACCAGTTCGATTACCGTTAGCTGGGCGGCGATCGCGAACGCAACGAGCTACGTCGTCGCATGGAAGACAGCTGGCGGTTCCTATGCCGAAGAATCGGTTACGGGCACGAGTTTCGTCAAAGACAATATCGGTGAAGGCGAGACCTATACCTTCAAGGTGCAAGCGATTACAACGAACGCCGCGTACGAGAATAGCGAGTACAGCGCCGAGATTAGCGACTCGTCTCAAATTACGCTCGCCACGCCCGCGCCCACGCTCACGAAGACAACGAACTCGATTACCGCTACTTGGACGGCGATTCCTAATGCGGGCGGCTACGTCGTTGCGTACAAGACCGGCTCCGGCGACTTCACAACCGTCGCGATTACCGATACGACGTATACGCTCAGCGGACTCGCGACCGGCGTAACGTACACGCTGAAAGTGAAGGCGACGAGCGATAACGACGCGTACGTCGACTCCGCTTACTCGGCTGAACGTTCGGCGACGACGCTAATTCCACTCTCAGCCCCGGCGAATCTCGCTGTCGATCAGATTACCAGTACGTCGGCGAGACTGTCCTGGGACGCCGTGGCGAACGCGATCGGATACAAAGTACAGTATCGTGTCTACGGCGAGACTGAATGGGAAGAAATCACTCTCAATTAGGAGAATTAAAAATGGGAAGACTAATACAAAACGGCGGATGCTTCGACTACACGAATACCGGTGAAACGACGATTCTGAGCGGCGACCCTGTGGTCGTCGGCGATATTGTTGGCGTCGCTGTGCGCGCAATTGAACCCGGCGAACTCGGCGCTATTTCGGTCGAAGGTATCTACGAACTAGCGAAAGATAACGCGGCGATCACGCTCGGCGCGGCTGTCTATGTAACGACAGCCGGTAAAGCGACCGCAACCGCAACGAACGCGAAGAAAGCTGGTTACGCTGTCGCGGCGGCGGCGGCGGGCGACGCGACGGTAAAAGTAATTCTTCGATGAGCGTAGATTTCTTTAAAAACGGAGTCTCCTACCTCCGTCGACAACTACTCGAGAACGCTTCCGATGAGATTACGGTCGAACGCAACGGCGATATCGTTGGAACGTTTCGAGCTGTCGTTGCGAAGTCAGAGTTCGAGGACGCCGATCGGGAAGGGAGGCGCGTGAACGTCTACGTCGTCGACTTCCTTATTCCCGGCGAGACGGAGTATTCGCCACAGAAGGGCGACGTCGTTCGCTATAATAATCAGCGATACGTCGTGCGCCCGCTTGGGAAAGAGGTCTGGCGGTGGGACGACCCGTACAAAGAGATGATGCGCGTTCACGCAATGCTATTTGAATGAAAGTCAACATAGACAACTTAAAAGCGAACGCTCGCTACGAGGTTCGCGTTCAAGCCCTCGGCGACTCGGCGCGCGGCGACGGCGATTCCGAATACACAACGATAGAGTTCTCGACGAAACTCGGCGGGAGTTTTATTGAGTTTTTCTGCGAAGAAGTCGCGTCGGTCATTACGAGTCTCACAGGATGCGCCGCCAGTGTTGCGCTACTGGCGA
>Ga0256407_10006930_pt1 | contig 17295 bp, 9 predicted proteins | sample RumenRJG_04DNA_FD_193489 | JGI IMG/M metagenome (GOLD analysis project Ga0256407, IMG submission 193489) | Bovine rumen microbial communities from Lethbridge, Alberta, Canada - RJG_04 | ecosystem: Host-associated > Mammals > Digestive system > Stomach > Rumen | place: Canada: Alberta | collected...
GTCGAAGTTGCTCGACAGCGTGATTTCGGAGAGGTCAATCTTCGACATGCGGTCTGCCTGGTAGATGTAGAGCAATGCTCCCTCCTCGTGAGAGAAGTTCGTGAACGAGTGGCTTTCTCCTGCCTCGAGGTAAACGCTCTCAGAGATAGAACCTGAGCTGTCGTTACCGATACCGAAGTAACCAGTCTTTGCAGCAGTGATGTGTATCTCTGCATTGTTAGCAGAGTTGACACGTCCTGAGAGCACTCCGCTGAAGAAGTTTCCGGTACCGAAGAAGCCGTCACGGATACGCCATCTTCTTTCAATGAAGGCAGGCAGAGAGGTCAGTCCCAATCCCTGCAGTGCATAGAAGTAGATGTTGTTGGCAGTAGTGCTCGTGAAGTCTATGTACTTGCGTTCGCCATCATAGGAGCTAACCTTCTTCTGCCAACGCTTGATGCGAGAGTTCACAAAGAAGTGCATCGCGCCTTCTGGAGAGAACGGAACGAGTGTCATGCCGTCAACAGTCACAGATCTGCTGCGCATAGCGGAAGCGACAGTCCTCAGAGAGAGCTCAGTGCCTCCTGCGTCTATGTTCACTGCCTGCTGCAGGTAGATGTTGCGGAACAACGTCGAGTTGTAACCTGCATAAGGATTGGTGTAACCTGTCTGTGCGTCTGGCATCTTGTTGGGGTCAACCTCTGCGTCGATAGTCTGGCCACCATCGTTGTCCTTGCCGTTACAGGTGTCGCAGTCATATACCTTGTTCAGATACATGCGGAGTGCGAGCATACCGCTTGTGCTGTCGTTCTCTTGGTTGGCCTTGTTGTAGTAAACTCCGTTCACTACCTTACAGCCGTCCTCGAGGAACCACATGGGCTGCATATTCTTTGCTCTCTGGTCAACCGCAGCGAGGTAGTCCGTGAACACGTCGTATGCCAGGCAGGAATGCGGAGAGGCGAAGCGCCACAAGCCAGCCTTCCATCGAGAGAGTGCAGTCGAACCATACTGGTCGTAGTCGCAGGTGTCGCAGAACTGCATCCAGCGGAACAGGTTGTATGGAACCTTCTTGCCCAATGCGTATGCAATGGAGAGGTTATCGTCGTCAAGCAGGCTCTCGAAGTAGTACGTCCAGGCAGGAACAGTCTCGACGGAAATGTCACCGCTGTCGATGAAGCCTTGTACCCACTTGGAGAATGATGTGCTTGGGGCCATCATGTCTGCAATGGAACTTACACCCTTGAACCAGTCCATGCCCTGATAGTTCAGGAGCTCAAAGCCGTCTATCGGGTTGACTACATAGCCAGATACAGTCCACTTGCCGTTTGCGTTCTGGACCATAGAGCCTGTCTGCTCAACCCACTGACTGCCGTTGTGCTTCATCACCTTGTAGCTGCTGCCGCAGTACTGAGTGAGGACATAGATGCTTGACGTGTCGAGTCCGCTCGTGCCGAGGAAGCGTGTCTTCGTCTGCGCAAGTGTCTCGTTCTCTTCGCCGTAGAACTCGATGAAGTCGCCGTAGTTCAGACAACCCTTGTTGTAGCCAGGCACATCGTTGAAACCGAGTGCAACCTGCTCCTTCTTGTCCTCTTTCCAGTTTCCTTTCGAGTGGAAGTAAGGATTACTGCCTGTGTCGCTCTTGCTACGGAACAACGCTATGGGAATATTGGCAGTCGAATGGTTCATCACCAGTCCGTCAAGCTCTACACTACCCTTCTTCCATGTGCCGTCGAAGGCTCTCTGTGCAGGTGTCATGTAGTCGCTACCAAGAGCACGGAAGGTGGCGTTCATCATGTCGCAGATGCCGCAGTCGTTGGCGTTCGAGCTGTCGGAGTAGTCAACCTTGATAGTGATGATATCTACAGGGATGCTGTCCTCGTGAAGCTGTATCTTGTTGATAGCTGCGAGGGCTGCTGCCTTATCCCACAGAGCTCCGTCGTAACCCATGGCGACAATCTCCTCACGTGTGTGAGTCAGCTGTATTGTCGTGCCTCCGGTCTTGGAAGTCTTGTCATAGGTTGAGCCCTTTTTCTGTGCGAGGTAGTAACGTGGGTTCTTTACAGGACGCTGTGCTGATGTGGTGCCCTGATTGCGCCTTGCCACGTCACGAGCAACGAAGTCCGTCCATGGACGAGCAGGGTCAACGTAGAACAGGTTGACATATATCTGGTCCTTCGTTGAAACAGTTTCGTCAAGTCCTTCGATGTTCGCTCCGTTGAAAGGACACTCAATGACATATGCCATGCCTCTGCTCGCCAGTTCCGATGCCTGCGGACGCAGCTTCGTGGTAAGGATACCAAGTTCCGTAACAGCCTGAGAAGCCATGACGCTCTCGAAGTTGTACTCCTGCACCATGTCCTCCGTGTCCGTCAGCTTGACGAGGTAGTTCTGGAATGCCTGGTCGAACTGGAAGTAGTCTTCCCATGCCATCAGGTAGTAGAGGTAGAAGTCGCCATACGTGCCGTCGAAAGTGATGTTCTCTTCCTGCGTCAGGTTGCTTTGTCCTGCAACATAGCCGATGACTGCCACTTCCTCACCATTCAGGTAGAGCTTGATGAAGTAGTAGGTCGTTCCCTGGCGTGTCTGGCCGAGACCTGCTACGGCTGGCTCAACAACGACAGCGACGGAAACCTTCTCGCCCTGTCTGTAAGCTCGCTCTTCCTTGTGATTGCTGAGGCCGGTAGAGCAATATATGCCCACTGCCTTGCCTGTCACATAGAAGCCTGCGCCAACACCTTCGTTGAAGCACTTCATCAGGATAGCGTCATCGTCCACGAGGTTCTTTGAAGCGAAGGCGAACTGGATAGCCATGCCGTTTGCTTCAAGCGATGTCGGCTTGAACGGCTGATGATCGAGAGAAGCGGTCACGTCCTCTGCAATCCTCAGACACTTCTCACCGAGGAATGTAGTGAAGCCTGTCGTGCTCCAGTTGGAGCCGGTGACTTCAAGAGTCTTGCCACCGCTCGTGATGCTGTGGTCTTCCTCGTCGTTGCTCCGTGTAGAGAACTCAAAGCCATAGATTGCACCACTCTTGAGGGCTGCGTCTATGACAGTGCCGCTGATATTGAACGATGCCTCGGCACCATAAGAGGAACCGCACTTCACCTTCACGATGTGTGAGAAGCTTCCGTCGGACTCAACGCCCGTCACCTGATGGGAGTATGTGTATGCCATCGACCTGTATGCCGTGTGGCTCTGCACTGGCTCTCCGTCAAGATAGACGGTGGCCGTAGGCGCATTGTTGTTCGGGTCATAGACGGCGTACTGCAGTTCTATCGTCTCGTAGAGTTTCAACGTGGCGTTGACAGTAGGACACGTCCAGCTCTCAACAACGAGAGGAGCGGTACTTGTCTCGTCAATGACGAAGATACCAGTATAGAGGTAGTTGCCTACCACGCCAGATGCCACATCGACACCATGAACACGGACAGGATATGCGCCATGAGAGAGCGTCACACCGAGACAGTTGTTCGGGTCAATAGTGATGCCGTGAGAATAGACATCGGTAATCAGTGCGGTACCGAGCTGCCTCCATTCGCCATTGAGGTAGATTTCGGTTATTGCCGTGATGCCTCTGTCGCTGGAATTGTTGGCGAACTTGTAGAGAGGAATGCTCTTTACACCACCACCAACGGCAACAGATGTGCTCGATGTGTACTGCAATGTCTGAACACTCGATACTGTCACGTCAACGGCAGTGATGTTGATGTTGCGCTGGCCAGTGTTGCCTGCATCGTCAGTTACAACGATACGGAAGCGACGGACACCTGCATCTACGAAGTACTTCGACACGTCAATAACGAAGTCATAGGTCGTCATGGTGGCGGAGCTCGCCTTGTTGAAGTTGAACATCTCAAGCAGGGTGTTCGTGTCTCTGTCGTACAGTGCGATGGTCGCAATGGTATTCTCCTGCTCTGACTGGCCTACAGTCGTTACGGAGCGGACAGCGGCACGGAGTATGAATTCACCGCCTGCGTTGCCGTAGAAAGGTGACTGCTGGAAGGCTGCCGTGACAATGGTACCGGCACCACCTCCGCCACCACCAGTGCCGACAGCGAACTGCACTTCCTCACCGATGGCTTCGTGCTCTGCGTTCTCGAGCTGCATCTTCACGATACCTTCTGTTTCGGTATTGAGCTTGATGCCTGTAGGGATATGAGCGTAAGCACCGCCTGCAGACAGAACCTTCTCGCTGTCCTCTTCTGGCTCGTCGGTAACCTCAACATCGGTACCGCCACCAAAGTCTTTCCAAAGACCTACTTCTCCGAAGTCGGAAATCTCGCCCTGGAACTGCTTCGTCTCCATCGTATTCTCTCCTACCTTGTAAGAGATGATGAGGCCCTTCTTGGCATAGTTGACACCGGACTCTCTCTGATATGCCACCAGACGAGCCACGGCAGTCTCAAGCGTGTAGTACTCGCCTGCAATAGGTGCGCCAATCAGGTTGTCGATGATGATGTGTGTCTCACTACCTGCAGCAAGAGAACCGAAGTCCTTCCAGTTCTCGGGATTGAGCCAGTTCTGCTCGGTCAGTGTGCGACCGATGTACTGGTACGTCTTCCAGATACCTGCGGAAATCTCAAACGAGATGATGAGGCCGCTTACAGCCTTCTCAACTCTCCATGCGGCATGAACGGCAGATACTTCCGTGTTCACGGAGTCACAGAGCACATAGTAACCGCCCTGAATGGGCACCTGAGTAGTCACGTTGAAGATACCGCTCGTTCCTGTACCGCCTACCTCGATGAGCTTGTCATGAGTGAAGTCGTACATGTAAAGCTTGTTGCCGCACACATACTGCTTGTTCGGGTAAGGAAGCGAAGAGGTCGTATCGACGTACTCGTCTCTGCCTACCCAAGCGTTGTAGTACTTCTTGACGATACCGGTAGTAACGCACAGTGCGAAGCAACTCATGTCCTTGCACCATACAACCTCGCTGTTCTCGGTTGGCGTGACACCTACCTCTTGGAAGGTAATCTGACCCTCTACAATACCATCGAAGCGAGAGATGTTGTGCAGCTTGTCCGACATGATGAGAGCGTTTATGACATCTCTCATGTCAAACGGCTTCCAGTTCGAGAGAAGACTGTCATCGCCACCTGTGAATTGGTAAGCTTTCCAGCCTTCGTCTGTCAGGAAGGTAACAACAACACCAGGCACCGCAGTTCCGAACTTCGGGTCAGTAGTCAGCGTATCGATGACATCTGATAGCGTGCATGCTGACAGGTTGTAGAGCTGGGTAGCATTGATAATGCCGCCCTTCGATGCGTTGTTGACTTCCTGCTGCGATACGCCACTGCTGTCGTCAAACTCGGTTGCCACAGATACAGGTCTCCCAGAAGAGGAGCGACCGAGCTCAAATGGTAAAATCATTTTCTTTCCCATAGTCTCTTGTTTTATGAGTTAGTTATCTTGAAGTTCCAGTCTATGTCGGACTTCGGCACGAAGATACAGGTGTAAACGTCCATCGTGGAGGTGTCGTGCTGTCTTGGCAGACGAACCGTGAACGGATTACTGTCAATGATAGCACCTGACTCTGCATGGCGCACAACGAGGTCAACAGTACCAGGAACGGCAAAGATGAACATTTCGCCTGCTGCGAGGTGTCCCTCGTAGGTCGTGCGTCCGCTCAGTTCTTCGAGGTCGTTCACCACTTCTGCTGGATCTGAAGTGTGCGTCATTCTGCCGAAGATGAAGTTAGCAACCTGTGCTACTGTCATAGCAGTCGTGTACTTGATACCATAGACATAGTTGAAGAACCTATACTGAATTGCCGGTATGGTTATCTGCTGTCCTTTGTACTCGATGAGAATGTTATACGTTGCGTTCTCCGTGATAGCATCGCCATAGAACTGATTGGAGTCATTGTACATCAGTGTTGACTGGAGTACCGATACATCAGCCGTCGGAACGCTTGCACCTTTACGAGTGTAAGCCAGAGCCATATTCGGTGTAATCGAGCGTCCCTTCTCATACACCCCCGCGTTACCTGCCACATTCACCTCAAGAGGAAAAACTTTCAGGTCCACTTCTTCGAGTGTTGCAGCCTGCTCTGCTGACATAATACCTGCAACAGGGCTTTCGTACCCGTCAGGAATACTGCCCGCAATAGGAAGGTCAATGAAATAGGCAGTCTCATCAACTGTAACGACACCAAGAGACAGCCAGTTGTGACCGCTGTCTATTTCCCAACCGACAACCTTCTTGTCAGTCAAGCCACTTATTGCCGTTGTGTGTGCAAGGAGAGTCTCGTAATCACTTGCCGACAGAAGTCCGGCTTTCACGGCTGTTGCCTTACCGATAGTCAGGTTAGAACTCTGTCCCTGAGAGTCGGTAAAGGTGAGCACAATCTTCTCGTTATCGGAAGTCGTGATGCTCACACTGATATTGCCGATTGCCGTAGCAAGCTGGCTCTTCACCTGCGTTGCGTACTTCTGCGACCATACCTTGTTGGAGTTGTTGCCGTCAGCTTCTACGATGTTCGACTTATCGAACTTGTCAGCTTCGAGGTCAGCCGTTGCGCCCTCGACGACTGTCAACCTGTCGGAGAGTGCATCGTCTGCTGCGTCTCGTGCCTCAGCCTCACTCGCAATGGTGGGAGTAACGGCATCGTCCAAGATAGCAGTCTGCAAGATAGTCTTCAACGTAGCTGCTGCAATCCTCTTGCCTCCGCTAAGCTCGATGTACGAACCTTCGGGAATAGACTGTACCTCCGTAAGGTCGGTAATCAATGCGCTATTCGTGCGTATCGCAGAAAGGACGGCATCAATGATTGATTGTCTTTCTTCGTTTGTAATCATAGCTTATACAATTAGGTTAAATGTTGCATCTGTCACTTCACCACCTTCTGTGGTTCTGCTATTCACTCTGTACTTGTCTGCGTTGTTGTGGTTCACCCTACGCATTACGAGCAGGTTGGTGTTCTCTATCTCAGGATCGAGATTGATGACCTTGCGCAGTCCTTGCGTGAAGATGTAGGACCTCAGACCCTCAACCTCTGCGTTCATTTCAGGAACGTCACTCTCGTTACGGGTGTAACGCTGCCCGTTGACGTACACGTAGTTGCAGCACAGGAGTCTGTTCAGAAGGTCAGCGAACCACACTGGGCAGCCGTCGCTATTACCGAGCGTGAGAGCCTTGACTGTGCTCTCCTGACCGTAGAGGTCAACAGTGTCGTTTTCGCTCGTCAGGAACTGCTCGTTGTTGACGGAGAATGTCCAGTTGTCGTCCTTGAACCCTCCTGGTACACGGAAATCGAAGAAGCGCTGCATGTTGTCTATCCAGAAGACTACATCATTGCGCTGCCTGTTGTCTGCGTTCGAGAACTGAATGAGCACGGTGTCTTTCAGCTCTGCCTCATCAGACGTGACTGAGAACACCTCGCTCTCCACGTTGCCGATAGTAGCGATATACGTGCCATCGTCCATGCCCTGCAGCTCGATGAAGTAGAGCGTCGTACTCTCGTTCATCTCCCAGCTCTTCCAGTCATAGGTAGTCTCGTAGCCTGTAACGGTGTTGCGCACCACCATAGAGGGAGGAGCAGACACTTCATGCGTCGCAATTATCTCGATGAGGATGCGGTCTGTGTCCGCAAACACGTGAACACGCTGCGGCTCTGGTCCGTGCTTGTCCGCAGAGGGCGCGAAGAATATCGGTGTAAAAGGACTTATTCTATACATTTTTCAATGAGATTGTATGTTATTGTGCCGAGGTTGGCGAAGCAGATGTCAATACCCTCAAGGAAGCCCTGATATGTCTTGCCGGCATAGACGAACTCAATGACTCCTTCCCAGTCAGTCGGGAACTTGTGGTCGTCTGTGTCGATATTTATCTTGCCAGCCTTGAAGAGCTGCTTCGTTATGTTGATGTTGGCGTGCATGGAAGTGCCGCCAATCGTAGCGTTTGAGTTGCCGTCCGACGATGTGAACTTCAAGAGGTTCGATGCGACAAGCATGTTGGCGCACGCTCCGATGTATTCCTCATTGTTTCTGACAATCCTGTTCGGCGCTATGGCAGCATTGAACATTGTCTCAGGGGATATCACGTTCTGTATGGTGACACTTCGGTCTATCTCCCAATACTCTCCGTTGGGAGCGTCGCCTGATGCTATCACGATGAAGATGTCGTTGTCGCTCTTGTCGGACTCGTTGTTGGTATTCTTGTTCAAGACTTCAATCGTACCGAAGCAGTCTGCGCGATATGGGCATATCAGGCTGAGCGTTTGGTCGGATATGTTGTTCTTTGTCTTGTAATAGTTCGTGAAGTTGAACTCGTCCTTAGCGGCGTTTCCGTTGTCATAGTCCACCTTCGCATATCCTACCTCGATGTCACTGAATGCAAGGCTATCGTCAAACTCGTAGGACAGATTGTTTACATGCAGAAGGGTCTTGATGACATCAGACGTGAAGACCTTGTTACGATGCTTGAAACAGAGCTCACAGCAGATGCTACTGTTCTCGCTCGACTCAAGCCAGTCCTTCGTGTGGTAATCGTCACACAACACGAGGGCTCCGTTCCTGATTATGCCGTATAGGTGATATCCTGCCTCTTCATGGAACGTGGCGAAGTTCAAGCCTGTCATCTCCTTTGCGTGCCCGTTCTCGTTGTACCAGTCGCCCTGCATGATGGCATCTTCCATCGTGAAATTGGCGTAATACTTCTGCGTGGTGGCGTCCCACACGACAAAGACATTGTGAATGCTGTCGTACAGAATGTTCTCGAGGTAGCTGTTGTAGTCACCGGAAGTCAGTTGGTAGTTGAATGGCGTAGTGAGGTCAAGCGCATCTTCCACGTCCTCGTCGATGAAGCCGCCAACAGGCAGCATCTTGTAATACGGATGCGTGCTGACTGGGTTCATCGTCTGACTCGTCAGCAATTCGGGTCTGATGTGCGATATTGTGGTTCTGTCCTGGCTGTCGAGCTCTCTCAACTCATTATCCATGTAGTAACCGATGTCCTTCAGCGTGTAGATGTACCCGAACACCACCTCCATGAAGTCGCAGAAGTTCTGGAACGAGGAATATATCTTGTTGGCCGATATACGACGGAACGACTCTGCAGCAACGAGCAACGTCTTGGGGAAAATGTAATTATCGTCTTCCTCAATCTTGGTGACGCAATGACAGTTGGTATCGACGAACATCTTGTCAAGAATGCCGTCCAAGAGGCTCTTCGGCTTTACGACGTTTATATGTATGGGGTTGTTCTCATAGTTGTTATGAATGGCAGCACCTATATTGACGTTGCTGCCCCAGCGCATACCGAGGTCGAAGGTGTTCTCGTCATTTCTCGTCGTGCTCAACAGGACACCGAAGGCAAGTTCTCTGTTGTATTGCATAGAGATTTCCTTATGCACGTTCAGTTCCATGGTGCCAGAAGCAGGGAGCGTGGCCAGCTCAATAATTGCGCCAGCAGCTCTTCCTGTGCCGCAGTAGTAAGAAAGGAGTATGAATTTGACAGTATATCCCTGCAGCTTCGTCGGGTCGGCAAACCAGAACGATATGTTGAAGTCAAGGCTTATGATACCATCAGCGGTGCACTTGATGAAGCCATGCTTTGTGTAGTCAAAGACGTTCATCTTGGCAGTTCTTCCAGTGGCTTCTTGTATGCTGGCATATTCCTCCTGGGACCTCAGCTCAAAGCCAACAACAGGATCGTCGCCTTGCACTGTACCGACACTTGGGAAATAGCAGCTGTACTTCTCCTTATTCTGTGTGCTGTAAATTGCCTGCGGATTACCGACATTTCCTGTTGACTTCATCGTAGTGCCATCTGCAGCAGCGCCTACGACACTGAACGTGAAGTCCTCCTGCGTTCTTACGCCATTGTAAAGAAGGTCGTTTGCGTCTTTCAAGTCGGACACGTTGAACTCGTACTTGCTCTTCTTGTTGGCCTTGATGATAGCTGCTGCGCTATTGTCAACACAACCGATGGAGAGCACATTGGCATCGTACTGAAGCGTAGCGAAGTCCAGCGGACATTCCCACGCCTTCGTGTAGTTCCAGTTGTTGTCTGCGATATACACAGCGAACACACCACTCGACTGCAGGTAGTTCTCTGCATAGTGGGCTACGACGGCATCATACGCCTTGCCCGTGAACTCAATCGTGCTTCCGCACTTTCGGACTACACCGCCGAAGTCAACGCGCTTGTACGACACCTTGATGGAGTCGAGGTTCTTAATCATGGCCGACACGTCCATGCAGTCTGCGCTTGACGTGTCTACGGTATCCGTTCCGAGTTGAAGATAGTATTTACACAGCATAATTCCTTCTTATTTCACGGCAAAGGTAAGGAAAAAAGAGGTGCGTTTTTCAAAACCGAAAAATCTTGATTTCAGGCAAAGAAAAACCCGACGTGCAAAACTCAGTGCACATCGGGCAAAACAACATACTTAATACCCCGTCTCAACGACGGAAAAATCTCAAATAGCAGTACAGCCCTGCAAGTGTCAAAAGCAGGAATACGGCGGTTATGATTGATGCACGTATCTTGTCCCAGACACTATTCTTGACGACTGTCACATGCTCATGCTCCTCTATGATGCTGGAAAGGGAGTCTATCTTCGCCCTGTACTGGCTTACACTGTCAACGAGGCACACATACTGGCTCATGCTGTCAACCTGCGTGCGCAGGTGCTCATTCTTATCGATGAGGCTGTCTATGACTGCCTGGCTCTCCTTCATGATCTGCTGCTTGAAGCGGTCAGTCTGCACGTGCGACGTGACATTCCTCTCCCTGTAGTGGTGGTAGGTAATGGTCCCGTCAGGGTTAACCACTATCCACGTCGTGTCCTTCACGCTCTCGCTGTCCTTCACGTGCTGCGCCTCGAAGATGCTGTCCTTCTCGTAGATGTCATGGAACTGCTTCTGAATATTGACGAGCTCGGAGGACAGACTGTCAATCAGTCCGTGAAAGTAGCTGCTGCTGTCAACCTTTTCAGCTATGGAAATAGTCGCTAAGGTGTCGGCTTCGTTGCTGTAATGATGAGTGGCCATACTGCCCTCTGTCTTAACACTGCGGCACGACAGTACACTTACTGCCAGTGCCAGGATAAAAAGTAACTTCTTCATACGCTTTGCTTTTAGACGGCACAAAGGTACGAACTTTAACGGCACGAAAACCAACTTCGTGAAAAGTCAGTTTCCGGCTCCGGCGTTCGTTTTCAAATTAAAGGCACATTTTCAAAAGAACTGCAAACAAAAATTAAGCCTCGCGCGGTGGCAATACAGCCACTATTTCCCTAATAGACAGTGATGAGGTTCTCAACCCTGAAGCACCTCATGTCCTGCTTCTCGATGTCGTAGTAGGCGAACGTCTTGAATTGGGGCTGCTTGCTCTTGTGCGTCGCTCCGACTGGCAGATGCTGCAGTGTGCCGAATGCGTAGCGCGTCGTGCCGTCAATCTTCTGGAATGCGAACTTGACGACTCCCTTGCGCATCTTCTTCGCAAGCCGGTACAACTCCCACGCTTTGAGCAGGCAAATGCTCCATGCGTTCTGCGTTCTTTCATACAGGAAGTGTGCATACTTCATAACTCTCACTCTGAACTTCTTCTTTGCTTTCATAACTGGTTTTGTTTAATTGGTTTAACTTGTGTTTTGTAAGCTTCTTTACATCTGTAAAGTTAGCGTTTTTTTTCGAGATATGAAAGCAAAAACTTCACCATTTTATCACCTTAACGTTTGCTAACGTTTGAGGGAAAGAAGTTGTATGATGCGCCTCCTGCCATGAAGAATGCGGCTCTTGACAATGTTGACTGTAACGCCCATCATGTCCGCTATCTCCTTATATGAATACCCCTGGGCATAAAGAAGCACGGACTTGATGCCCACACCTGAGCCAGCGTACTCCTCGATGAGGCTTATGAGCTCAGTGGCCATGCTGCGTTTGCTCAGATCGCAGCAGTCTATCACATCAGGCAGGCTCCAGTATGTCTCAACTATGCCGAGGTTGCGCCGCTTGTTCCTGAGTATGTTTCGCATGATGACAAACACCCACAGACGGAAACTCTTGCTCTCGTCGTAGTGGCCACCATACATGAGTATCTTCAATACAGTGTCGCCAACAAGGTCCTCCGCGTCCATTCTGTTACGGCAGAAGGCACGGGCAATTCCATTTATCCATGCCAGGTTGCGGAGCAAAAGTGACTCAATCATGTTTCAGGACGCTAAAGAACTTACCTACCCGCCTACGCTCTTCTACGCTACAAAGGTATATATCTCTCGCGGACTCTTTGATACTTTTCAGCGTAGAGTCGCTTTCTTCGTCGCGCATGATGTCCAACTTGCGCAGTATTCTGTCACATTTAGAGTCAATAGTATGCAACAGACTGCTGTATCTGTGTCTTTTTGCCATAAAAAAAAGAGGTTGTATGTTCACTAAGGATACACACAACCTCCGGAATTGTTACCTATGGCCTACTTATTTGCCTGCCTTCTCCGCTTGTCTCCTCTGCTGCTTGCAAGCGATGTTAACCAGGTTGGCGTACACACTTGCGGAGATCTGCTCGTGATTGATAGCGAACTTGAAGTGTGCTATCAGTGCTGCCGTCTGTGCGTCGAACTCGGAACGGAAGTCATCTACAGCCTTGCTTGCCGCAAGTTCTTCCTTCTTCTCCTTAATGAGCTTGTCTGCGTTGGCTTCCTCAGTCTTCAACATCTGCTCAATCTTTAGCTTTATCCTGTCGTTGTCCTTAGCAGCGATGTGGCTGTAACCTGCCTCCGTGAGTATGGCACGCACATCGTCGTAGGCTTCGAGCACGTTGATGAGGTTAAGCAGGATTTGGTAGAGAACAATCTTGCCGTTACTCTTGCCAATCTTCTCGTCTGCGATGAGGCGTGACTTGACAGACGCAGGATCTGCAATAGTGTTGTACTGTTCAACAAGGCTTTCCGCTATCTTGACGGCTGTCTCCCCGCTGGCTCCTATGGAACTATAGTCACCGCACACGATGTCTATGAACTGAGCCATAGTGTATTGACCTAACTTGTTTTTCATAACCTTGTGTTTTTGTAGTTAGCATATGCTGAGTCGTAGGCTATCTTCTTCTGCATGAGGATAGACTTCTTCAAGAGCATGTTCGTCTGGGCAAGACCGCGCTCCATCTTCTTACTGTCGTGGCTGACAATGACGATTGGCTTGCCTTCCGAGTCGTTGTTGTTGACGACAGTCATGAACGTAGGTTCCTGCACCTTGGTGGCATCAGGATAGACGATGGCACCCTTAGGCATATCGACGAGCGTAGGCTTATCGGGTGTTATCCACATCTTCTCGTTATAGAAGACTGCCTCCTTCTTGCCTGCATCACCGACGAGAGCAAGACCGCCTGGGTGTCCGTCCTTGCCCTTCGTACCCTTGGCGTATGCCGGTATGGGAGTAGCAGCTATCGTCGCAATCTCTACGGCACCCATTGCACCGACAAGAGCGGCAATTACGAGGTTCATGGGCCACATCAGCTTCAAAGCCTCAGCAACACCGAGAGAGGTGGCAATGATAGCCTCCGAGATAGATGCAGCCTTGTCCCACACGGCTTGCTTGTGCTTGATTTCGGCTTTCTTCTTCTCCAGCTCCTCGTTCTTCTCGGCAGAGCGCTGTTCTGCTGCCATCTTGCGAGCCTCTGCTTCCTCTTTGGTGATAGCACCGGTCTCTTCAAGAGTCTCGATACGCTCAATCTCTGCATCATGAGCCTTCTCTGCGGCTTCCTGCTGCGTCTCGATGTCCTCTATTTGGCGGTCGTAGATAGTGGAAACGAGCTTGTTTACCTTGCCGACCATTTTGCTTACTTCCTGGAGGAACTTCTTGACATTCTTCTCACGCTGCTGCTCGGCTTTCTCCTCCTCCTTCTCGACATTCTTCGTAACCTTTAGCTCTGCGTCGGCAGAGTCCTTAGCGGCTTTGGTCTTAATCTTGGCGAGTTCTTTGGAGATTTCTGCACGCTGGTCGGCAGTCAGTTCCTCAGCTTCGAGCACCTTTTCAAGCATTTCTATCTGCTTTTCGGCAGTCTCTTCGGCATACTTCTGCTGGAGTTCGGCAAGACGTGCCTGGTACTCCTCCTCTGTGATTTCTTGCTCTGCACGCATATTGGTAAGAGCTGTAACGTCCTGCATGAGGTTGATTTCCCTCATTTCCTGCTCCTTAGAGAATGCTTTCTCCATTGAGTCGATATATGCGTCGGTGTACTCCTTTTGAGCCTGAATTCGCGCCTTTCCTGTCTTGCGGATAAGGTTCTCAACCTGGTCGGCTTTGTCACTCTCCAGCTGAACGATAGCCTCATCGTACTGCTCCTGAGTAATCTTCTGCTCCTTTAGGGACTTTTCGAGTTCAGTCTTCTGCTTGGAGTAGGACTTGTCTATCTCGATTTCACGAAGCATCTGCTCAGCCTCGATGTATTTGAGTGTAAGGTCGTATTCCTCCTTGCTGCCCTTCTCCGTGAGCTTGATTTTTTCAGCGATGATGCTCTGGGTGTTCTCAAGGATAATCTCCTTGATTTCGTCATAGCTCTTGGCAGTTTCCTTCTTGTCAGGATTGGTAACGGAATTGGTAGTCTTTCCGCCATTACCACCTGTGCTATTTTTGAGCAGACTGAATAAATCTACAGTATCAATCAAATCTTTGGCTGTCTGTTTTAATTTGTCATCTTGCTCTTGTAACTTAGCTATATTTGCTACCATTCGCTTTTCGCTCGCGTCCATGCTATCGTTAAGCATATCTAAGGAAATTGTACCCTTGTCAATAGCCTCTTGCAGTCCTTTTCCAACATTCCCCTGCCTCATTTCGTTAAGACTATTTTGGGCTTCTTTTATTTGCTTTTGGATGGCAAGCTGTTTCTTGGCGATTTTAACAAGTTCGTCTTGGGCAGCCTCGTAAATAGCCTTGTTTATGAGCGCATCACACAAGTTTTCATAAGCTTCTGCTGCTTGACCTGTCTTTATAATTTCAGTATCAAGATTGGCGAAATAATCTGGATACATCTCTTGGAGTTTCTTGACAGCTTTCTCTCTTTCTTCGTAAGAGCGTTTAGAGTCTGTAGCAACCGTATATAGCAATTGTAGTTTCGCTACCTCTTCTGCACTTGACTCAATGCCTTTCTCCCTCGCTTCTGCGAGACGCTTTTCAACATCAATGAGGTCCTCGTACTCCTTCTTAGACTTCTCCATCTCCTCCCTCGCAGCCTTCTGTTCTTCTGTCTCTTTCTTAGTGGCAGAAACAAAGCCGAGAATAGCAGCTACGAGCAGACCGATGCCGGTTGCCAGGAGCACGTAAGGATTGGCTTTCGCCACGGCATTGAAGGCTGCCTGTGCGACAGTGGCCGCCTTTGTTGCCACAACACCCTCGCCCTCTGCAATGGTGCGCATCTTGATAGCTGCTGCATGAGCTGCTGTCTGCAACCTCGCTACACCGACCATCAAATTACTTTCCTTCTGCAGAATATTCTGTGCCTTTGTCAGGGCATTGCTGGCTGCAAGGCTCGCCTGCAAGGTGGTCTGTATCTTTACCAGGTCCTTCTCTCCGATACCGAGAGCATGGGAAGCTGCTGTCAAGCCACCCACGCCACTGATAAGCAGATTGATGCCCTCAGAGAAAGCGCTGAACGTGTTCGTGTCGTTGGCTCCTGAGGATATCTCCCTGTTCACGTCACCGATGGCGTCTTTCAACTCAGCCGCCTTGACAGTCATCTCCTGCATCTTCGCCTGGATCTGCTGACCTTCCGCTGACCTCTGCTCTTCCTCGCTCATGTTGCGGTACTGGACTGTCAGCAGAGCAATCTCCTGCACGAGTTCCTTGAGCTCAGTCTTGACGGACTGATTGGCGATGGCATAGTTACCTGTGTTGCGCTGGAACTCGCCCATGTCGGCTGCAAGGTCTTTCAGGTGGGCATCGAGATTCCCTATCTCCTCACCCAACTGCTTGCCAAGCTGGCCGTTCTTCTCCTCGTCGGTCAGTCCCTTGTAGGCACGCTTCATAAACTCCAACTGCAGGGAGAGTTTCTGATAACTGCCTTCGCTGGCCTGCATCTGCTTCTCCTGATTGGTGAGCACAAGGTTAAGGTCCTTAATGGCTGCCTGGTACTCCCTTTGCTTGGCGATGAGGCTTGCACGGACAGATGTCGCTCTCTCCGCACTGACAGTACCGGCTTTCTCCTGGTCGTCAAGGTCTTTCTGCGCTTTCTTGACGTCCTTCAACTGACCTTGCAACTGTGCAAGGCGCTGTATGTTTTGCTGACGTGTGCCAAGCAGGCTCTCTGCTATGTCAAGAGCACTCTTGTCCTGCTCGAAGGCTTCACGCTTCGCCTTGTTTTCCTTCTCAATCTCAGCCAACTCGCGGCTGATGGTGTTGGTGGTCTGGGCAACGATTTCGCGCTGCTTGTCTATGGTGGCGTTGAGCTGCTCCGTCGCCTGTTGAGCCTTGCGGCTGTTCTCGGTAACAGACTGGTTGAGCTTCTCAAGGTCGCCAGTGGTGCTGATGTTCAGCTTCAGACCCTTGGCCAGCTCGGTAGCTGCTGCTACATACTGGTCCTTGACATTCTTTATGTCCTCGGATAACTTGTTCAAGTCCTCAAAGACTTTCTCATCGACGAGGTCGGTTATTCTGATGTCTGCCATAACTATAGGTAGTGTCTGTATTCTACAATCTCTCCTTCAAACTCTTCTCCGACAGGGGCAAAGGAGTAAGTGCCGTCTGCCTTCTTATAGACCACCACCATTGTCTGCTCCATGATGGCCAGTTTCTTGGCGAGCTCTCGGACATGCTCAAGCTCGCTCATTATCTTCTTTCTTATACAACTGCAACTCATCTGTATCCGCACTTTTTCATGAAGTCGTTCAACCAGGGACGCAAGGCGTAGATGTTGAAATACTCCTTAGCCTCATCTGTCAGCTGGAAGATTTCCTCTCCGTATTTCCGCTCTATCTGAGGGCCGTCACGGAAGCCGCTCGTATAGACACGTATCACATCACCTGCCCTCGATGCCTTGATTGACTCATGGAACATACCCGTGATGAACAGGTTCGGAACGTCCACAGGCCGCGGAGGCAGTTCAAGGTTCGGGCTGCGCATTGGGGGAGTGATGCGCTCCTTCCATTTCTTGTAAGCGTATGCTGCGCCATGCCAGGGGCCCTTCTCGTTGAAGTAAGGGTCGTTGTCATAGGTTGGACTCAGGAACTCACCTTTGCCGTTCAAACCGCTATACAGCTGCTCGGTAACGGACATGGTGATGATGTCCCGCTTCTCGTCGAGACATTCCAAGATGCTGTCACCTATGCCGGTGCTGATTGCATCTATAACTCCTACAAGCCTGTCGAAATCCATACGCTTG
>Ga0256407_10006931_pt1 | contig 17292 bp, 17 predicted proteins | sample RumenRJG_04DNA_FD_193489 | JGI IMG/M metagenome (GOLD analysis project Ga0256407, IMG submission 193489) | Bovine rumen microbial communities from Lethbridge, Alberta, Canada - RJG_04 | ecosystem: Host-associated > Mammals > Digestive system > Stomach > Rumen | place: Canada: Alberta...
TTATTGCCTGTACTGTTGTTTTGTTTTAGATTTCGCGACAAAGTTAATAATTTTGGATGAAATAAACAAATATTTCGGATTAATTTCTTATCTTTGCACAAAAATAGATGAGAAGATGAAGAAGACTATTTGTATCCTGGCCGGTGCCAGACCGAATTTCGTAAAGGTATCGCCCCTCGTGAGAGCGATTGGTAATCACGCTGAGGCTGAGTGTCTGCTGGTCTATGCGGGCTCGCCCGACGATCCTACACTGGAGCCGTCGCTCTTCGATGACCTGCAGATGCCCCGTCCGCAGTTCTTCCTGGGGGTCAACTCCACGAGTCTCAATGAAATCACGAGTCAGGTGATGGCGGCTTTCGACCGCTTCCTCGATGAGCATGTCGTCGATGTGGTGATCGTCGTCGATGATCTGGCCTCAACGATGGCGGCGGCTATCGTCACCAAGAAACGGGGCATCCGTCTGGCTCATCTCGTGGCTGGAACGCGCTCTTTCAACATCAATATGCCCAAGGAGATCAACCGGCTGGTCATCGATGCGCTGAGCGATTATCTCTTTACGGCGGGTGTCCGTAGCACGGGTGTCGCAACGCGTGAGCAGTCGGAAAACTCACAGACTTATATGGTCGGAAACATCTTGATGGACACGCTGAGATTCAATTATGGGAGATTGAAAAGGCCTGATATAACGTCGCTGGACGGTGTGCTCGACAGTCAGCGCTATCTGGTCTTCACACTGAACCGTAAGGCCTTGATAGCTGATACGGACAACCTCTCGAAGATGCTCTCGGCGATGGCTGTTGCGGCTGGTGATATGCCCATCATAGCGCCTCTTCGCGGCAGTGCGAGTCAGACGGTTTGTGATATTAAAGCAAAAGATTCTGAGATGTTCAAGAATCTGCTGATTGTCAACTCATTGTCATATCTTGAATTCGGTTGGTTGACGGCTCATTCCACAGGCGTGATCACCGATTCGGGCAATGTGGCCGAAGAGGCTACCTTCAATGGTGTACCTTGTATCACGCTCAACAACTATACCGAACATCAGGAGACGGTCAGCGTGGGCTCCAATGTGCTGGTCGGTGAGGATGCTGGCAAGCTCGGTGAGGCTGTGAAAAATATGGTCAATGGCGAGTGGAAGAAATGCGCCCTGCCTGACCGTTGGGATGGTCGTACCGCAGAGCGCATTCTCCAGATCCTCCTCCAATAGTTCGGACTGAGCCAATTGTTCAATAGTTGGCACGGATTAACACGGCTCTCATTCTGAGAGACACTGTTTTTATAAGCACTTAAAGCCGTGTCTTTATTTATAAAGCCGCGTTCGCTCGGCTTGCCGCTTGGCTCGTCCAAGAATCCGTGCCTAAAAATTGGATGGCTTTTTAGTAATTCTCGGCCTTTACCTGGAAGTAAGCCTGTGGGTGATTGCAGACGGGGCACTCCTCTGGTGCCTTCTTGCCAACCACGATATGACCACAGTTAGAGCACTGCCAGATGACGTCGCCTTCCTTTGAGAACACGCGCTCCTTATTGATGTTGTCGAGCAGCTTGCGGTAGCGCTCCTCGTGCTCCTTCTCGATCTTGGCCACGCCTTCAAACTTCTCGGCAATCTCGTCGAATCCCTCCTCACGAGCCTCCTTAGCCATGCGGGCATACATGTCGGTCCATTCGAAGTTCTCACCGTTGGCAGCAGCTTCCAGATTCTCCGTTGTGCTCTTGATGGCACCGCCTTCGAGCAGCTTGAACCACAGCTTGGCATGCTCCTTCTCGTTGTTGGCCGTCTCCTCGAAGATGGCTGCTATCTGTACATAACCGTCCTTCTTGGCCTTCGAAGCCCAGTAACTGTACTTGTTGCGTGCCATACTCTCGCCTGCGAATGCTTCCTGCAGGTTCTTCTCTGTCTTTGACCCTTTCAGTTCTTTCATAATCGTATTTGCTTTTAGTTATACAAATGAATTGTCGTGGGCAAAGATACGCATTTTAATTGTAATCAGCAAGTCAAAGAACGAAAATTTTTTCATCAGTCTCCGAATCGACGTCGTTTTGTGCTTTTACTGGGAAACATAATGTCCGCGCGCCAGGAAAAATTTGTTACCTAGTTAGGGCGCAAATTCCGTCTTTTTTCGTTGACAATGCAAAGGTACGAAAATTTCATGAGTCTTCCAAATTTTAACGCCAAAAAAGCACGCAAAAAAGCACGCATCGATTTTTGATGGTTCAAAGTAGTCATTTAGTCATTTAGTCATTTAGTCAAAATCGAATCTGGACACTCCAGTTTCAGCCACAATATAATAAAAATATATTTTTATTATATTGTGAGCAATGACAGAGTATCAAAAACGAAAATGACTAAATGACATTTTGACTAAATGACTAGACAGCTTGTCCGGAATCAATGAGTTGCCTGAAAAAATAGGCCCGTGCTTTTTTAAGGTATTTTGTGGCCGTAAAATTTGGAACTATGGAATAAATTCATTATCTTTGCAGCAGATTATTATTTACTAATTCTAACCGTAAAATGACTATGATGAAAAGACTTTTTCTCATGCTGATGCTGGCGATAGCCTTCTCAGTAAACGCCGATGCCCAGGGCTGGCTGAACAGACTTAAGGACAAGGCTGTAGATGCAGCCAAGAACGCCGTAGAGCGCAATGTGGAGCGTAAGGCTGACAAAGAGGCTAGTGATGCTTCTGACGCCGTCCTGAATAAAAAGAAAGGTTCCAAGAAGTCGAAAGGCGATGAGGCCGACCTCGACGAGGCCGAGGACGATGATACCCCTGTTGATGCCAAGAGCCAGAAGAGCGACTTCGTGCGCGGTAGCGTGATTCTCTTTGAGGACGACTTCGCTGGTGAGCAGATGGGTGAGTTCCCCTCTAAGTGGGATATCAGTGATGGTAGTCTGGAAGTGGCTTCAGTCAACGGCAAGAAGTATGCGCACAGCAATTCTTCAGGAACTACTGTTTTCTCCCCTCTGATGCAGAATATGAAGTCTTATCTGCCTGATGTCTTCACCCTCGAGTGGGAGGAGTTTATGTGCAAGCCTGGTGATATAGACCAGATGGCATGGCATATTTATTTCTATCAGGGTGACGACGAACTTGGCAATATCTATAAAATGTTCCGTCCAGGTAGTCCAGATGTTTATGGAAACTATTCATTTAAGAAGGGTAGTGGTGCTTCGGGTGAAGTGACTGGCGATTTGAACTGGGAAGATTTGAAAAAATGTGTTAAGTTTGGACAGTGGAACCATTTCGCTATCTCGTTCAACAAGCGTGCCTTCAAATACTATATCAATGGTCAGCGTGTCATCAATCTGCCGAATGTGGCGGCTCCCAGTCGTTTCGAATTCCATGTTCAGGATGCCTACCCGTATTGTGGCATAGGTCATGTGATTCTCGCCAAGGGTGCTGTTGATCTCTATCAGCGCCAGACCACCGACCTCTCTGCCGTTGAGAAGGCCATTGCCGAGACGGGTAAGTTCGTGACCAACAATATCCTCTTCGAGACGGGCAAGGCGACGCTGAAGCCCGAGTCGATGGCCGAGATCCAGAAGGTGGCCGACTATATGAAGAAGAACCCGACGGCTCGCTTCGAGGTGCAGGGACATACCGACAATCAGGGCTCCGACAAGATCAACGACCCGCTCTCTCAGCAGCGTGCTGAGGCCGTCGTGAAGGCCCTCGAAGGCTTAGGCTGCGATCCGTTCAATATGCGTGCCGTAGGTAAGGGCTCTCACGAACCTGTTGCCGACAACGCCACCGAGGCAGGCCGCGCCAAGAACCGCCGCGTGGAGTTTATCAAGAAGTAAGGAGCGATGAAGAAGGTATTCACACTGATCCTGTGTCTCGCTGCCCTTTCGGCTTCGGCGCAGACGAAGTGGGCGGGAACCTACGAGCTGGTGCAGCCGAAAGACTGTTGGCATATTGCCTTCAAGGACCTCTCTACGGGGCTCCGCATGTGGGCTGGACGCATTGCTGAACAATACGCAGACGCTACGGAGTCGGGCGATGAGCAGGGAACCATTTTCCAGCGGTTTAACTACAAGAACAAGGTCGGCTATCAGTGCTTCTCGGTGGATATGAGGCATTATGGCGAATCGGGGAGTGATTCCGAGGAGGCGTTTGCTTCCTTCTTCGAAAACTTCGCCCCCAAGAATTGTGATGCGAGCATTCCCTGGGAACTGGTTGAGTTTGGCACTGTGACAACGGGCGACGATGGGCAGCGCGGCTCTGTGATGCAGCGTTTTCACGGCTTGGGCTGGCCAGCCAAGAGACTGGCAGACTATTATGTGGGCGACGAGACTGTCTGCGGCGTGAAGTGCTGGAAGTTCGACACCCGCAAGAAGCCTCTTCCAGGCTCCGTAGGCACTACCTACTGGATCGACCCCTCCAATGGCCTCTGCCTCAAGCAGCAGGCTGTTGATGGCAGCGGATTCGAGGTGTTTATCTACGATCTGAAATACGTTGAGTGGACCATCGATCTCTATCCGGAAAAGTCAAAGCTTCTTTGATAAGAAGAAATAAGGTTATTCAAAACTGACAACTACGAATTTTACGAATTTCACGAATTTTTCAAGTCCCAGTTTTTCAATGGCTATAAAATTCGTATAATTTGTAAAATTCGTAGTTTTTATTGGTTTCAAGTATCTTGAACTGCCCTCTTCTTATCGTGTCATCTCACCGCGGATGCTCTGCGTCATGAGGTGACGCACGGTGTCGGGATCGTCGGGATAATGGCTCTGGAGGAACATCAGCTTGGTGACGGCCGACTCGACGGTCTGATCCTTGCCGCTGATGACGCCTGCCTCCTGCAGATGATAACCGCAGTCGTAACGGCTCATCTCGACGGCGCCTTGCAGACACTGACTGATGTTGACGATCACCTTGCCGTTGCGCGTACCTTCTCTTAGGGCATTCAGCAGCCAAGGGCTCTGCGGGGCATTGCCCGAGCCAAAGGTGCGCATCACGATGGCTTTCAAGTTGGGCGTGTGGATGATATGACGGATGAGGTCTTCGCGGATGCCCGGGAAGAGCGAGAAGATGATCACATTGTTGTCGAGCCTGAAATGGGGCGTCATCGGCTTCGAGAAGTCGGGCTTGAGGATACGGTCGCGGTGATAGGTGATGTTCACGCCAGCATCAACGAGGTGGGGATAGTTGAACGACTCGAAGGCATTGAACTCCTCGGCACTCTGCTTCGTGGTGCGGTTGCCTCTCAGCAGATGACCGCCGAAGAAGATGCCCACCTCAGGCACCATCGCATGACCTTCTTCATCTTTGGCCGCTGCTATCTCCACCGCTGTGATCAGGTTTTCCTTGCCGTCGGTGCGCAGCTGACCGATAGGTAGCTGGCTACCGGTGAAGATGACGGGCTTCGTCAGGTTCTCCAGCATGTAGGAGAGGGCAGAGGCGGTGTAGGCCATTGTGTCGGTACCGTGCAGCACCACGAAGCCGTCGTACTGCTCGTAGTGGTCGGCGATGCAGTGTGAGATGTCGGTCCATCGGGCTGGCGTCATGTCGCTGGAGTCGATAGGCGGCTGGAACTGATAGGTGTCGATCTGCGTATCAAACTGCCCCAGTTCGGGCACGTTGTGCAACAGATGCTCGAAGTCGAAAGGCTCCAAGGCGCCTGTCTGCGGGTTGCGGTTCATGCCGATCGTACCGCCTGTATAGATAAGTAGAATCCTGCTGCGCATGGAATAATTAAAACGTTTACGTGAATAATTTCTGCAAAGATAGTGTATTTCTTCGAAAAAAGTAGTATCTTTGCGGAAAATTTAAAACGAACCTCTAAAACAAAAAAGATTTATGAAGCAGTTTAATGACGATAACTTCGTTCTGGAGACCCAGGTGGCACAGGACCTGTATCACAATCATGCGGCTAAGATGCCCATCATCGACTATCACTGTCATCTGATTCCTGAGATGGTGGCTACCGACCATCGTTTCAAGAGCATCACTGAGCTGTGGCTCGGCGGTGACCACTACAAGTGGCGCGCTATGCGTACCAACGGCGTCGATGAGAAGTACTGTACAGGTAAGGACACCAGCGACTGGGAGAAGTTTGAGAAGTGGGCAGAGACTGTGCCCTATACCTTCCGCAACCCCTTGTACCACTGGACACACCTCGAGCTGAAGACGGCCTTTGGCATCACCAAGCAGCTGAACCCCAAGACGGCTCGCGAGATCTTCGACGAGTGTAACGAGAAGCTGAAGCAGCCAGAGTTCTCTGCTCGTGGACTGATGAAGCACTACAATGTGGAGTGCGTCTGCACGACCGACGATCCCGTTGACGACCTGCACAACCATATAGAGTATGCCAAGCACAAGGTTGACGACGATCCCATCATGATTCCTGCATGGCGTCCTGACAAGGCGATGAACATCGAGGCACCTGAGTTTGTTGTCTATGTGAACCAGCTGGAGCAGGTCAGCGGAGTCACCATCACGAAGTTTGCCGATATGGTCGATGCACTCCAGAAGCGTCACGACTTCTTCGCAGAGCAGGGTTCCAAGCTCTCCGATCACGGTATCGAGGAGTTCTACGACGAGGAATATACCGATTCACAGATTGAGACAATCTTCGAGAAGGCTATGCGCGGCCAGCAGCTCTCCAACTTGGAGGTGCGTCAGTTCAAGAACTGTTTCCTGACCGTGATGGCCGAGATGGACGCTGACGCAGGCTGGACACAGCAGTTCCACTATGGCGCTATCCGCAATAACAATACGGCTATGTTCAACCAGCTGGGTGCTGATACGGGCTTCGACTCTATTGGTGAGTTCAACACCGCCAAGGCGATGTCGCACTTCCTGAACAAGCTGAACATGAAGGGCAAGCTCACGCGCACCATCCTCTATACCCTGAACCCATGTGCCAATGAGGTTATCGCCACGATGCTGGGTAACTTCCAGGGGGGTGAGCCGGGCAAGATACAGTTTGGTTCTGGCTGGTGGTTCAACGACCAGATGGACGGTATGATCAAGCAGATGAACGCGCTCTCAGTGCTGGGTCTGCTGAGCCGTTTCGTAGGTATGTTGACCGACTCTCGCTCGTTCCTCTCTTATCCGCGTCACGAGTACTTCCGTCGTATCCTCTGCAACCTGCTCGGTAATGATGTAGAGAAAGGTCTGCTTCCTTACGATATGGAGATTCTCGGTCGTATGGTGGAGGACATCAGCTACAACAATGCCCGCCGCTACTTCAAGTTCTATTGATCACACTACTATTACTAATTATACTAAATGTTGTGGATACTTTGTCGATATTCGGCAGAGTATCCATTTTCTTTGGTGTGTAGTGCGGAAAAATGGCAGTTTGTTTTGTATTTCACTCGATTTTCCGTAACTTTGCAGCGTGAAATCGAGTAAATGATCATCAATGAGATACAACGCAGGCTATAATCGTGAGGGTGACTACGAGCACTATACGGTGGCAGAACCGATGCCGCTGCTGGAATGGCTGTTGGCAAACGTGCCGCAGTCGAAGTCGAAAATCAAGGCAACGCTGCAGGGCAGGGGTATCAAGGTGAACGGCAAGACCGTCTCGCAGTTTGACTTCCCGCTGGAGCGCGGCATGAAGATTGCGGTGTCGAAGACCAAGCGCAACCAGCAGGGTTTCAAGAGTAGGTATGTGAAAATTGTTTACGAAGACAAGTGGCTTATCGTCGTTGAAAAGGCCATCGGCATCCTCTCTATGGCTGCAGGCCACTCGTCGCTGAACGTCAAGTCTGTATTGGATGACTACTTCAAGAAGTCGCGTCAGAAGTGTACGGCGCACGTTGTACATCGCTTGGATCGTGACACCAGCGGACTGATGGTCTATGCGAAGGATATGGAGACAGAACAGATACTCGAACACAACTGGCACGACATCGTGTATGACCGTCGCTACGTGGCTGTCTGCTCTGGTGAGATGGAGCATGATGAGGGTACTGTCGCTAATTGGTTGAAGGATAATAAGGCATACATAACGTACTCTTCTCCAGTTGATAACGGTGGAAAGTATGCGGTGACACATTATCATGTGCTGGATCGTACGACAGAGCACTCTCTGGTGGAGTTTAAACTGGAGACAGGACGTAAGAATCAGATCCGTGTACACTCTGCTGATATGGGGCATCCTGTCTGTGGTGATCCTAAGTACGGCAATGGTGATGACCCGTTGCATCGTCTCTGCCTCCATGCGTGGTTGCTCTGCTTCCATCATCCAGTGACGGGAGAACCGATGGAGTTTGAGACACCAGTACCAACAGAGTTTAGAAAAATGTTTAAATAAATGGAGAACGTAGGCTATTATCTCGCCATGTTGTCGGCTATCATCATTGCGTTTCTGATTATCAAACGCGTGGTGTCGTGCATGGTGCGTACTGTTGTCACATTGGTTCTGGTAGCAGTACTCGCATACATTTATTATATGTACCTCAGGTAGCGCGAGCCTTAGGGTTGCGTCTCGTCGTCAAACAGACGTTCAAACTCCTTGCGCAGTTGCTCAGGCTGGGCGATAATGTTGCGCAGCGCATTCAGCCTTTGGGCATTGGGGGAGTTTGGTATCCATAGTTTGATATAGCCGTCTTTCGAATACTTGCTCTGCATGTGCTCTTGGAAACGTTTCCAATGGCCCTCCTTGTCGAGTTCCTGATAGTTGCTGAGTCCAAACTGGATGGTGCGACGGAAGACGGTATCGCTGTCGATATCCCTGTCTGCTTCGGCCACGATCTTGCCGTAGATGCTTCGGGGCGCACGGCTCGCAGAGGCCCGATGGTCTTCTACGGCCTCTTTCATGATCTTGAGCTGCTCGGGCGAGAACCATTTCTTCAGTCTGGCATCAGCAGCGAGAATCTTTCCGCCACGCAGATGATGGTCGGCTCTGTGGCCCGACATACCCAGATCGTGATAGGCGGCGATGGCATAGACCATGTTGATGTCGGCCCCTGTGCTCTTGACAAGTTCCAGTGAATTGCGGATGACGCGCGTGACGTGCTCCAGATTGTGTGCACGGTCGAATTCGGCATATCTGGGGAGGATTTGGGTCTCGATGAACTCCACTAAATCCAGACTTGGACTATTGCTAATCATAAAAAGTGGCGAATATTTTTGCAAATATACGAAAAACTGATTACTTTTGCAAGAAAAATCAGAAAAATAGTGATGGAAGAGTCGATAATCAAGACGGATTCAATGAAGGCGTGGCTGTTGGCTGCTCGTCCGAAAACGTTGACAGGTGCTGCCGTCCCAGTGATGATTGGTGGGGCACTTGCCTATACGGATGCAAAGTTTTATGTTGATGGCGTATTCAGTTGGACGGCGTTCCTGTTGTGTCTGCTGTTCTCGTTTGCCATGCAGATCGATGCGAATTTTATCAATGACTTCTTTGACTTTGCCAATGGCACTGATGATGCTGAGACACGTCTGGGACCCCGTCGGGCTTGTGCGCAAGGATGGGTGAAGCTCGACTCTATGAAGCGAGCCATAGCAGCTACGACTTGTATCGCCTGTATCATCGGCCTGCCGCTTGTTAGGTATGGTGGACTGGAGATGGTACTTATTGGCATACTCTGCGTGGTGTTTGCTTTCCTCTATACGACTTTCTTTTCCTATCAAGGGCTGGGGGATATCCTGGTGCTGGTATTCTTCGGCATCGTGCCCGTCTGCTGTACGTATTATGTCCAGCTGCATACCTTTACGTGGCAGGTGTTCCTTGCGTCACTGGCTTGTGGAATGGTGATTGATGCCTTGTTGATCGTAAACAACTTCCGTGATCGCGACAACGACCGGTTGGCTGGGAAGAACACCATCATCGTGAAATTGGGTGCGAAGGCTGGTCTGCAGCTTTATCTGGGTGTAGGCATCGGTGCTGTCATCTTGGGTGGCACGTTCTGGCTGAATGGCCATCTGCTGGCTTTCCTGTTCCCCTTCCTCTATCTGCTGCTGCATGTGCTTACCTATCTGAAGATTAAACGTATCTATCAAGGAAAAGCGCTGAATCTCTGCTTGGGAGAAACAGCGCGCAATATCTTTATCTACGGCCTGTGCGTCAGCGTCGGCTTACTATTGATTTAGTTGAAGAAGTTCCACGATACTCCTAAGTGCAGCACGTTGCTGTTCGTGGGGTAGTGGGGTGTGAGGAAAGCCATACGGTTGCCTGAGCCGTGATTTACGTGCGTCATCATCACGAAGAAACGAACACCTTTCAATACCATATTGGCATAGACGTCAATGAAAGGATAACCGCCTAGTTCTACGCGGCTGGCTTCATTCTGCTGTACGGCAAACTGATTGATCATCGGACAGAAGTCGGGGGCATAGTACTTGGTGAAGAGGGTAGCGTCTGCGCCCAGTTCTACACCCAGCACTTTGGCAATCTTGAACTTCAGGTAGAGATTCGAGAAGAAATTCCATGTGGGCAGAGGCAGCACATCCTGGTTGCTGCTGTTCTGATAAGTGATGACGTTCTCCCAGTTGAGAGGACCCAAGCGGAAGTTCTGATGCAGCTGAGCTGTAAGGATATTGATGTTGCCCGTCTCTTGGAATACACCAGCTGTCATAAGGTTGCGTCCCTCTTTCGTCGCATTGTAGCTCATGCCGTAATAGATGTAGTTTTGTATTTCGTCGATGGCTACACGAAGTTTGGTTTTTGTCTTCTCGTAGCTGAAGATGCCCTCAATATGCGTACGTGTTTCCATGCTCTTGTCTTCATCGTCCCACCAGAAATGCTTCGAGTGGAATCGCTTCTGCAAGAAGACGGGGGCCTGACGATGGAAGAATGCTTTGGCAGCCAAACGCATGGTGTCGCCCAGGAGCGCAAAGTTCACGTCGGTATTGAAGTCAAGTTTCAGCTGTCCGGCATAGGGACCTACAGCCCATGTCTCTGCCCTGAGCTTGAAGTGAAGGGTTCTGCCTTGTGCCTTACTCAGTTCGCCACCCAGGCTGATGCAGTTCTCTGACCAGTCGGCCAGATAGCCCACATTATCCAATACGTCTGGCATGCGGTAGTTGATATGGTCGAAGGTGACGAAGCCTTTCAAGCCTGCCTTCACATATTTGTTGAAACCTTCCAGAAGGGCAAGACCAACGGTGTTCTTAATCTGCGTGGCTTTTACTTGGTCGTAGATGGAGTCGTTGCCGAATTCTGGTCCTCTCTTATAATAGGTGTTCTTGTAATAGTTCTCTATTTGGCTTGGAGTGTCATATGCCTGATAGATATGTGCGTCATTGTTCCACTCAAACGTATGGAAGATACTTGTCACAGGTACATATTCCTTCTTCATGGTGGCATCGATGGAGTCCTGAATGGCCTGTGCGCGATTCAGACTGTCGATGGCGGCTTGACTATCTACTTTGATACGTGTGGTGTCGATGGCTGCAACGTTAATCGAGTCTTTCTTGGGTTCTGCACCCATGATCTTTGCATTCTCAGGGCGGCCTGCAGGCTTATTCTGCTCTGGCTTTTTGATGGCAGAGTTGCCGTCCTTGCCTTCTAGCTTCTGCTGTTCCTTCGCTTCTTTCTCTTTCTTTGAGGCTATTGCAAATTCACGGGCCTTAAGCTCGGCTTCGGTCATCTTGACCTTGCGGTAGAAACCGATGTTGTAGCGATGGGTAAGGAACAGATGCTGATGGTCGTTTCGGTTCCAGTTGCTGCGCAGCATCATGGGCAACTCGTTTTCAGCGTAACTATCCTGAAAAGACTCTGGGTGCGTGATGTAGTTGTCGTCAACGAGACCGCCGTTCTCGGTCACCTTTCGATGGCCAGCATTGAAAAAGAGATGCATGTTGTAGCGGTCTCCAAGATATGATCCGAAGAGTGTGGCGTTGAAGTGCGACAAGTTCTGGTCGGAGTAATAACCGCGTGCGTAGGCATAGTCGAGATCGAAGCCAACGTTTATGCGTTTGCCGGCATTTACGGCGAATTTTGCGTCGATGTGGTCTTCTCCGTTCGTCTTGTCACCGCAGTTGTCATATTCAATATTGGTGTAGGGCGACAGCGTATTCATGAAAAGGAAGGTCTCCGGACGCTTTTCCGTAAAGCTGTACGGTTGGGTGAAGATGAAGTGATCGGGTGTAGCTGGGCGATTGATGAAGATACGGCTCAGGCGTGAGGTGTAGTTGCTACCCGTAGTGTTGTATTCACCGTACATACCATTATTGAATGTGGTGTTCATAAAGAGATGAGGCAGGGTATCGGGAATGGCAGGAATTACGTCGCCGAATTTCCTGTCTATCGTCCAAACATAGAGTCCCTTGGGTATCTCCTTGTTACGTGTGGTGTCGTTGTTGTGCTTGTTGAAGTTGTCGTTCTCAGAGTGCTGGGTGATGTTACCCGACTCGTCAATTTGGTTGTAAGTGACCTGGGCCACGACATTAGTCACGGTCAGTATCAACGTTAACAGCAGTGTAAGTCTTGCTTTCATTTAATCATTCTCAAAGATGATTCCGCAATCTTGAAGCACATGGCGATCAAGATGATATAGGTGCCTGTCGTACGATCCTTGGTGAGATAATAGATGACTCCGATAACGGCCATTATCATAAAGATGATATTCAGCCAATTGCGTATCTGGTCCTTGCTCATTGTTTCTCGTTAAGCAGCGTTTCGAACTTGTTGAATATAAAATCCTTGCGATCGATGGTCTTTCTACGGAACTTGCCGGAAATGGGGTAGAGTTTCGTACGCTTCTTGTTGACAGCGTATTTGTCGGTGATCCATTCTTCTGCTATATAGCGGATGGGCTTGCGACTGACATCGTAATCATAGGTGATACGCGTTAGCTTCACATCGGCCTTGCCATCAGAGCAACTAGCAAGAATCTGATAGTTGAACTGTGTCTGGTCAAGTGAGAATGTCGCATTCTTGAACACCAGCCATTCATGGAATACGGCGCCAAGTTCGAGTGCTTGCTCATCCTTGACGGCAACAATACTGTTCTTGATCTGGTTGGGCTCATTGGTCATCTTCTCCAGTTGGGCCAGCAGAATGTCGTATATCTGCTTGCCTGACTTGCCTGGGGCGCTGATAGTTGTTGTCCAACAGACTTTGCCGTCAATCTCCGGCACTGCATCTTCCTTCAGATATTTAGCATCTGGATTGTCCTTCTGCTCGGGTTCGACATTGATGCGTTCCCAAGTATTGTCCTGTGCAGATGCCATCATTGGTAGCAGCATCAGTAACATGCATAATAGCTTCTTCATCTTGTTAAGTTTTGAAATTTCGGGCAAATTTACAAATAATAATCAGAAATCATGCACGGATTACATGGATTAACATCCATTTTGTCTTTTTTTCACGTTTTTGCCAACTTCGTTTCCACTTTATTTCAGTTCAAGTTCCTTTTGTAGCCTGATAATCTCATCACGGTACTGGGCAGCCTGCAGGAAGTCAAGGTTCTTGGCGGCTTCTTTCATCAGACGGGTGGTCTCTGCAATGCTCTTCTCAAGCTGCGGCCTTGTCATACGTTCAACGATAGGGTCTGCTACTAACGTGCCAGAGACCTCGGGTGCCATAGCGCGACGCAGCTCTTTCACGTCAGGACGACTCTCTTGCTGGAGTGCCAGCGGACTGATGTTCTTCACGATCTGCTTTGGCGTGATATGGTGGTCTGTGTTGTATTTGATCTGTTTCTCCCTGCGGCGCAAGGTCTCGTCGATAGTACGCTGCATAGAGGCCGTAATGGTGTCGGCATACATGATCACTTTACCATTGACGTTACGGGCTGCGCGACCTGCGGTCTGCGTCAGACTACGATGGTTTCTGAGAAATCCTTCCTTATCGGCATCGAGGATGGCGACAAGCGATACTTCCGGCAGGTCTAGTCCCTCACGCAACAGATTCACACCTACCAACACGTCATAGACACCTTGACGAAGGTCGTTAAGTATTTGTACGCGCTCAAGGGTTTTTACCTCGCTATGGATGTAGTTGGTCTTGACACCGTGATCCAACAGATACTCAGTGAGTTCCTCGGCCATGCGCTTGGTAAGCGTCGTGACGAGTACGCGTTCCTTACGATGGCTGCGTGTTAGTATTTCGTCCATCAGGTCGTCAATCTGGTTCTCGCTGGGACGCACTTCTATTTCTGGATCCAATAGGCCTGTCGGACGAATCACCTGTTCTACTACGACACCTTCAGCCTCTGCTAATTCGAAATCGGCAGGTGTCGCACTGACGTAGATGACTTGGTGTATAGCCTCCTGGAATTCCTCGAAGCGGAGTGGGCGGTTGTCGAAAGCAGCAGGCAGACGGAAACCATATTCTACGAGGTTGGTCTTCCTACTGCGGTCGCCACCATACATAGCACCGATTTGTGGAACAGAGACGTGGCTCTCGTCGATAATCATCAGATAATCCTCTGGGAAGAAGTCTAACAGGCAGTAAGGCCTTTCGCCAGCCTTTCGTCCGTCGAAGTAACGACTGTAGTTCTCAATGCCTGAACAATGACCGAGTTCCTTGATCATCTCCATGTCGTATTCCACGCGTTCCTTGAGGCGCTGAGCCTTCATGGGGTCTCCCATTTCCTCGAAGAAAGCCACTTGTTTCGTCAGGTCGTCCTGAATATCGTGGATGGCGATATTAGTCTGTTCTTGTGAGGTCATAAAGAGGTTGGCAGGGTAGAGCTTGTATTCTTCGAAGCGTGCTAAGCGGTCGTAAGTCACTGAGTCTAATTCCTCAATGGCGTCAATCTCATCATCCCAGAAAGTGATGCGCAGGACAACCTCGCTATAGGCCATTGCCACATCGACGGTATCGCCTTTTACACGGAAGTTGCCACGCTGAAGATCGAGGTCGTTCCTGATATAGAGTGACTGTACTAATTTTCTTAACAATGCGTTGCGGTCAAGTTTCTGACCGACGTGTAGTTCTATGACATTTTCCTGTAGGGCAACGGGACTCCCCATACCATAGATACAGGAAACGGAAGAGACAACAACAACATCGTTTCTGCCTGAAAGCAGGTTTGATACAGCTGAGAGTCTCAGCCTGTCAATCTCGTCGTTGATAGCGAGATCCTTCTCAATGTATAGATCCGTTGCTGGCAAATAGGCTTCAGGCTGATAATAGTCATAATAGCTGACATAATACTCTACGGCATTCTGAGGGAAGAATTCCTTCATTTCCATGTAAAGTTGATGTGCCAGCGTCTTGTTGTGGCTCAGGATGAGGGTAGGACGATTGTGCTGTGCAATCACATTCGCCATCGTAAACGTCTTGCCTGATCCCGTAACACCCAGTAGAACCTGAGCCCTGTCGCCGCGGTCCAACCCCTCCGTCAGTTCACGGATGGCCTCTGGCTGATCTCCTGTAGGCTTATAATCTGATGTAAGTATGAATTTTCCCATAACAAGATGCAAAGATACGAATTAGCACGCAAAAAACCAAACATAGATCCTGAAAATGCCCCATATTCTCACTAATATTATTAATTTTTTCAAAAAATCCACCAAATACGCGTCGTGCGTACAAAAAAATATGTAACTTTGCACCCCGATATGAAGAAATGTATCATTTTACTCTCATGCATCGCTTTTCTGATGTGCAGTTGTGCATCAGAGTTTAATGCTGTTTATAAGTACGGAGACCAAGAAGCCAAATATGAGTATGCCAAGGAGTTTTTTGCCCGCGGCAAATTCCAGCAGGCAGCCACGTTGTTGGAAGAACTGGTGACGATGAAGAAAGGCACTGAGGAAGCGCAAGAGTGTCTTTATATGCTGGGTATGGCACAATATAACAATCAGGACTATCAAGCAGCATCAGAGACGTTCAAGAAGTATGGTACCAGCTATCCGCGTGGTATCTACGCTGAGCCTGCAGCTTTCTACGTAGGGCAGTCGCTCTTCGAGAGTTCGCCAGAACCGCGTCTCGATCAGTCTCCGACGAATGGCGCCATCAATGCCTATCAGCAGTTCATGGATCTATATCCTGATTCCAAGTTACGTGATAGAGCCCAGGAGCGTTTGTACTTGCTTTACGACAAACTTATCCAGAAAGAGTATCTCGCTGCTGAACTGTATTATAACCTCGGTGGTTATTTCGGCAATATCAACTCCAATGACGAGAGTAACTATAACGCCAGCATCATTACAGCGCAGAATGCACTGAAGTCTTATCCTTATTGCAGCTTGCGTGAGGAGTTCATGGTGCTCATCATGAAGAGTAAGTTCCAGCTGGCAGAGAACAGTACGCAGGAGAAGCGACTGGAGCGTTATCGCGACGCTGAAGACGAGTGCTACGGCTTCATCAACGAATTCCCGGAGTCGAAGAATGTGGCTACTGCCGAGAAGTATATCGCAAAATGTAAAAAAGTCATTAAAGATTAAAATATGGATTACAAGAAATCAAAAGCACCGGTTAATACCGTAACCCGCAACATCATGGACCTCTGTCGTGATACGGATAATATCTATGAGAGTGTTGCTATTATCGCAAAGCGCGCTAACCAGATCAGTGTTCAGATCAAGGAAGACCTGAGCAAGAAGCTGGCTGAGTTTGCTTCTTATAACGATAGCCTCGAGGAAGTGTTCGAGAATCGTGAGCAGATTGAGATCTCTCGTTACTATGAGAAACTGCCGAAGCCAACGCTTCTCGCTACACAGGAATTCGTAGAGGACAAAATCTATTGGCGTGATCCGATGCGCGAGACCTCTTCTGAAGAGAACTAACAAATCAGTAGCGTGTCATGATTCAACGTAAACAGACACTTTATATCTTGGCGGCCATTATTATGACCGTCATTTGTCTTTGTATGCAGATTGGTTCTTTCAAGGCTGTTGGCCTTGAGGTCGCAAAGGTTTATAACCTATGGTTTACGGATCCGCTGGGCAAGCATCACTTTGATACGTGGCCTCTCTTTGCGGTGCTATTGCCTACGACGGCCATTGGTACCTATACCATCTTCTTGTATCGCAATCGTAAGTTGCAGGCTTTGTTCTGCCTCTTCAATGCTTTGTTGATTGTAGGTTGGTATGTCTGCTATTTTGTTGTCGGACAGACAGTAGGGGATAAGTCTTGGGGTTCAGTTGACTTCCGTCCTTCATGGCCGGCAGTCTTCCCTGCTATCGCCTGCATCCTCTACTTGATGGCGCGTCACGCTATCATTGCTGACGAGAAACTGGTTCGTTCGATGGATCGCATCAGATAGTATTTCTGAAATAATAATAGAAAAGCGAGATACTCACAATTGGGGCATCTCGCTTTTTGTTTGGTAAAGTTCCGATATTAATTGAAGTATCTGTTCCAGTCAACGGCTAGTGTCGGCTTCAGGTCAAACAGATATCTGTGCTGCTTACCATCGTACATTTCGCCCCTGAA
>Ga0256407_10006932_pt1 | contig 17291 bp, 14 predicted proteins | sample RumenRJG_04DNA_FD_193489 | JGI IMG/M metagenome (GOLD analysis project Ga0256407, IMG submission 193489) | Bovine rumen microbial communities from Lethbridge, Alberta, Canada - RJG_04 | ecosystem: Host-associated > Mammals > Digestive system > Stomach > Rumen | place: Canada: Alberta...
AATTCACAAAAAAATGCTTTGGCACCTATTATGGATTACGGTATTTGTAGTGATTTACAATCTGTATCGCTACTATCATGAGGACGATAGCTATGACTATAGTCCAGTTGAAACAGATACGTCAGATATCATTCAAGGGTGTCAAGGGACAGGAGTGAACATCTAAAAAATGTTTTTCAATTAGAAAAGCTACTCTTTATTAAAATTTTTGTATCTTTGTAGTCAGAAATAAGATAGGAGCATAGAGTTGAAATAACTTTCTAAAAATATATGGCAAAACGAAGAGAAATACGAAATAGTACGGCAGAGTTTCTGATCTTTCAGGCTGAGACGAAAGAGCAAGGTGTTGAGGTTTATTATAAAGACGAAAACATCTGGGCTACGCAGAAGGCGATGGCAACATTGTTTGATGTCAATGTTCCTGCTATCAGTAAGCATCTGAAGAATATTTTTGAGTCAGGTGAGTTGAAGGATGATTCAGTTGTTTCCAAAATGGAAATAACTGCCTCTGACGGTAAACACTATCAGACGCTATTCTATTCGCTCGATGCAATTATAGCCGTGGGTTATCGTGTCAACAGTGTCCGTGCTACACAGTTCCGCCAATGGGCTACGAGTGTATTGCGAGAGTATGCCATTCGTGGCTATGTGTTGGACAGAAAACGCATGGAGAATGGTACATTCCTTGATGAGGACTACTTCGAACATCTGTTGGCAGAGATACGGGAGATTCGTCTTTCGGAACGTCGGTTCTACCAGAAACTGACGGATATCTATGCAACTGCCGTTGATTATAATCGGGATGCTCCTACTACAAGGTTGTTCTTCAAGATGATGCAGAATAAGATGCACTATGCCGTTCATGGGCGTACTGCTGCTGAACTGATTGTGGAACGGGCTGATGCGGAGCAGGAGCACATGGGACTGACGACTTGGGAGAATGCACCCGATGGAAAAATAGTGAAGACGGATGTGACGATTGCAAAGAATTATTTGAAGGAGGTGGAATTGGCTGACATGGGACAGTTGGTGAATGGTGTGCTTGAATTGGCTGAACGGATGGCGAAGCGGCATATACCTATGACCATGGAGGATTGGGCAAAGCAGATTGACACGATTCTTGCTGCTGGTGGTAACGATGTACTACAGACAGCAGGTAGTGTGAGTGCAGAAGAAGCCAAGGAGCATGCTGAAACAGAGTTCGAGAAATACCGTATCATTCAAGATCGTTTATTCCAAAGCGACTTTGATAAGTTTTTGGGAGAATTACCTTTGTTAGACAATAACGACGACTCATGACTATCATACAAATCATTCTAATAATCTGTGGGGCTATTACTGTAATAGCATTTCTTTTTGCGATTTTTTTGTATTTTTGCAGAAAATATATCGAGCTATGTACTATCAGCGACTGTCAGACGAAGAGATTCTGAACGGTTTCCGCGAAGGCGATGCCGGCATTATCCGTGAGTATTTCTACGGGTACTGTCAGGTGGGCTATAACATTTTTGCCCAGCGATACCAATTGCGCGATAAGGAGAACCTGGACTTTATGTCGCTGGCTCACCAGTATGCGCTGTACCTGATGGAGCACGACTGGAAGCCACTGGAGGATCACTCGCCAAATGTGAGTCTGAAGACGTGGCTCATCAACGGGTTCCGCTATGTGGTGCTTGATGCACTGAAATGGTACCGAAAGGAGTACGGCAGCATTACGTTCGAGGACTATCTGATGTCGTTCGACGTGACCAGCGACCTGCGGCTGCAATTCAACAAAATGGTGGAGGATGTGTGCGACCATGCACCGTTGGACCGTCAGGAACGGCTGATTATTGACATGCTACTGTTGCAGGGATTCAAGTCGAAGGAGATAGCTGCGCAGATGGGAATGACACCATCGGCCATCTCGCAGAAATACAAGAAACTGAAGGAACAGTTTATTGTTCCGTACTTTAAAAAGTATTTCGATATGGATTTGGAAATGCCTGAGGTAATGGATGATATGGCCATTCTGCATAGAGAAGCTACGATGGGCAAGGCCAAGATGTCGATGCCTGTACCGCCTATGTCGGGTTCTATGGCAGAGTCAATGGCATGCGAGGGTATGGACTTTAGCAGAGAAGAAATTATGGAGCAGAAGAGGACAACACCGGAGTTTATCACGGAACTGCAGCCGAACGAAGTCTTTGTATTCGGCAGCAACCTGAAGGGAATGCACGGCGGTGGTGCAGCGTATATTGCCTACCGCAAGTTTGGAGCCATTATGGGGCAGGGTGTAGGTCTGCAAGGACAGAGCTACGGCATACCTACGATGCAGGGTGGGGTAGAAACCATCCGTCCGTATGTGGATGAGTTTATCCAGTTTGCCAAGGATCATCCAGACTTGACGTTCCTCGTGACGCGTATCGGATGCGGTATTGCAGGCTTCACAGACGATGAAATATCACCGCTGTTTGTGAAGGCTCATGATGTGGACAATATTGTGCTGCCACCACGATGGTAATGAGCATGGAAAAGGTGTAAAATATGGCAAAAGAACAGTCACAATTGAGAGAGCGGCACCGGACCGATTTGAGGGAGCCGCGACGATATAAGGTCATCATCTACAACGATGATTTCACAACGATGGAGTTTGTGGTGATGATACTGAAGCAGGTGTTCCTGAAGAGTGAGGAAGAGGCAGAGGCACTGATGCTGCAGGTGCACCACTCCGACAAAGCGGTGGTGGGCATCTATAGTTACGACATTGCAGTATCGAAGGCACGCAAGGCGACCACAATGGCGCGTGAGCAAGGCTATCCACTGAGATTAACCGTTGAGAAAGAGGAGGATTAGCAAATGGCAGAGATCAAACAGACTTTAAGAGTGTCGAGGGCACTTAACAAAGCCTACGAGTACTGTAAGGAATACAGACATGAGTTTATCATGCCGGAGCATCTGCTATTGGCACTACTGGAGGAATTTAATTTCAATGCGGCAGTGAACATCTTCTATAGTCCATACCAGTTGGAAGACCGTATTAAGGAATATCTGGAGGGCGTGGAGTCGTTGCCTGAAGGGACTGAATACGTTCCTGAGGCTTCTGCGCAGATGGGAAAAGTGATAGAACTGGCAGTAGAGCAAGTGAATTCGAGCAGTGCCAAAGCATTGGACATTCCACATTTGACAAGAGGAATACTGGCTCTTGAGGATTCGTGGGCTGCCTATTTACTGAAAGACTGTCTTTATGGTAAGGAGGCTAACTTTATGAGTCAGCTGATCAACTTCTGTGACTTTGACGATGAACTGGAGGAGAAAGGTGAACAGTCGGGCGATAAAGCTGCATGGAAGAAACTGGTGACCTGTATGAACGACCTGTACAAAGAGCAGAACCCGCTGATTGGCAGGGAACAGGAACTGCAGCGGACCATTCAGGTGTTGTGCCGTAGAGATAAGAACAATCCGCTGCATGTGGGTGAACCAGGTGTGGGTAAGACGGCACTTGTATGGGGACTGGCTCGGATGATAGAGGAAGGCAGAGTGCCAGAGCGACTGAAGGGGTGTAGGATTTACCAGCTCGACATGGGAACCCTGCTGGCTGGAACGCAATATCGTGGCGACTTCGAGAACCGCATCAAGATGATTATGGACGGTGTGGCTGCTGAACAGGACAATCCTGCAAAACCCGTTGCCAACATCGTGTATATCGACGAAATACATACGATGGTGGGAGCCGGTGCTACCAGCGACAGCGCGATGGATGCGTCGAATATGCTGAAACCCTATCTGGAAGCAGGAACCATCCGCTTTATCGGTTCTACGACCTACGAGGAGTATAATCGCTATTTCTCGCGTTCGAAGGGTATCGTGCGCCGTTTTCAGCAGATTGACATTCCAGAACCGACTGTTGACGAGGCGAAGCATATCCTTCGACAGTTGCAGCCCAGATACGAGGAGTTTCACCATGTGAAATACGACGACGAGGCGATTGATTTTGCAATTGAGGCAAGTGCAAAGTATGTGAACGACCGTTTCTTGCCTGACAAAGCTATCGACCTGATAGACGAGGCGGGAGCGAGCTTCGAAGTAAGAGGGAAGATGGCTGATGTCGGATGTCTGATGGCTGATGTAAGAGGTAAGATGGCTGATGTAAGAGTGACCAAAGCGGATATTGCGGACGTGCTGGCAAAGACGTGCAAGGTGGATGCGATGGCTGTGGCCGAGGATGACGACTACCAGCGATTGGAAAGTCTGGCTCCGCGAATGCTCTCACAGATTTACGGACAGGATGAAGCCATCCGTCAGGTGGTGGAATCTGTGCAGATGTCACGGGCAGGGTTGTTGGATGATAACAAACCGCTGGCCTCGCTGCTCTTTGTCGGACCAACAGGTGTGGGAAAGACAGAAGTTGCACGGGTACTGGCCAAAGAGCTGGGCATAGAACTGATACGTTTCGACATGAGTGAATATACGGAGAAGCATACTGTTGCCAAGCTTATCGGTTCCCCTGCTGGCTATGTGGGGTATGAGGATGGTGGACTGTTGACAGATGCCATTCGAAAGTCGCCCAATGCCGTGCTGCTGCTCGATGAGATAGAAAAGGCCCATCAGGATATCTATAACATCCTGTTGCAGGTGATGGATTATGCCCGACTGACTGACAACAAAGGGCGCAAGGCAGACTTCCGCAACGTGATACTCATCATGACTTCGAATGCAGGGGCCCAGTTTGCCGGTCAAACCATCGGATTCAATCATAACGTCAGTCGTGGTGAGGCGATGATGAAACAGGTGAAGCGGGTATTCAAGCCGGAATTCATTAACCGTCTTTCAGGTACTGTCGTGTTCCATGATATGGACAAACAGATGGCTACGCTGATTCTCAAGAAGAAACTGCGTGAACTGGAAACAAAGTTGGAGGCCAAGCATGTGAAAATGACGCTTACAGAGGAGGCTTTCGAACATCTGTTGAAAGAGGGCTATACGCAGGAATATGGTGCCCGCGAGATGGATCGTGTTATCGCTCAGCAGTTGAAACCCTTGCTGATGCGCGAGATACTGTTTGGAAATCTGAAACAGGGTGGAACAGTAACTGTTGATGTGAAGGATGGCAGTTTGGCAATTGGATGACGAGTTATGGTTTCCCAATCCACGCTGGGGTGAGGAAGACGGTCTGGTAGCCATTGGCGGTGACCTGTCTGTCGAGCGTTTGGTATTGGCCTATAGTAACGGCTTTTTCCCCTGGTATGCCTTTCAGATGGAGCGTGAGCCGCATTGGTATTGTCCGCTCGACCGTTATGTCATCATCCCTGAAGAGATTCATGTCAGCCACTCCATGCGACAACTCCTGAGGCAGCAGAGATATGAAGTGACTGTCAATCAAGACTTTGAAGGCGTCATCAACGGCTGTTCTAAAGCCCAGGGGCGCAATGAAGAGGATGGGGCTTGGCTTGGACCTGATATTATCGAGGCATTTACCAGTCTGCACCGTCTTGGCCATGCTGCAAGCGTTGAGGTGTGGGAGTCTGTTGATACTGCATCCGGCAAGCGACTTGTGGGCGGTCTCTATGGAGTGACTTTGCGCAATGCCTTCTTTGGCGAAAGCATGTTCTCTCTGGTTCCCAATGCTTCGAAACTGGCACTTATTCACTTGGCTAAAGCCATGCAGCGCATTGGCGGCAGTTTGATAGACTGTCAGTTCGAAACTCCATTATTCAAGTCGATGGGTGGCAGACACATATCCTATGATGAATATATGAAACTGCTGAAATGAACTAAGCTTCTTCAATCCGTCTTGTCAGGAAGAAGTTTTGAGTCTTCAGGAAATATAGGGCTACTCCTATCGCATTCATCACGGCAACAGTCCAGAATGCAGCGGAGTAGCCTGTTATTTCGGCTATTGCTCCACCTGCCAATACACCCAGTCCCATACCGATGTCCCACGAAATGAGTATGGTGGAATTGGCTGTACCTCGTTCGTTATGGTGTGCCATTGTTATCATCATGTTCTGGAAGGCAGGCCACATATGGCCGTTGCCCAATCCGATAAGGAGTGCAGAACTGTAGTATCCGATGGAAGTGAAAAGTGAAGAGTGAATAGTGAAAAGTTTGCTGCCGCCTAAGGTGGGCATGAGAATGAAGAGGGTATAGCCGATGAGTGAGATGACCATGCCCTCAGCTGCATTATGAGTCAGCCGCCCTTGTCGCAGGGCCTTTCCGCCTTGCAATCGTGAAAGGATGAGTCCGATAGAGCAGAGCATAAACCACGTGCCCGTACCTCCCGTTATGCCTAATTCCTGTTTGCCGTATATGGCGAGATAGTTGCTCAGTACTCCGAAGCAAAAGCCGAAGAACACCATGTTCACGCCCAGTAGCCATCCTCGCTCCAAGAAGAAACGGTCTAATGAGAGTTTACGAGGTTTGATGGCTGATGTCTGATGGATGATGGCTGACCTCTTACATCTTACTTCTACCGTGGCATCAACTATCCAGCCGAAGGTGGCGATGGCGAAGGCCAGCCAGAAGAGCAGTTCGAAGTTGTGGGTCTCGGCAAAGACGAAGATGGCAAAGGTGGGTGCGATGGCCATAGCCAGGTTGTTAGACAGCCCATAGTAGCCGATACCCTCATTACGTCGTGAGGAGGGTAGCACGTCGATGGCTACGGTAGAGTTGGCAACCGTCAGAGCACCAAAGGGACCGCCATGCAGTGTGCGCACGATGGTGAACAGCAACAGCGTTCCTGCAGCGAGATAGCCTGCAAAGAAGATGGCGAAGGCGGCATAGCTCACCATCAGTACTGTCTTGCGGGGGAAGGAATCAACTAAATAGCCACTGAACGGACGGAACAGCAGTGCCGTGATGGTGTATCCCGACAGCACCAGTCCTATCACGTCTTTTGTGGCCCCGAAAGTCTCACTCAGGTAGAGCGGCAGCAGTGGCGTTAACAAATAAAAGGCGAAGAACAGCGCAAAGTTGGCTGTCATCACCTTTATATAGTTCCGATTCCAGAGTCGTTCCATTTAGTATTGTCGCAAGGCGGCGAGCAGTTCGTTGTTCTCGCTCTTCATACCTATGGTGATACGCAGACAATTGTTGCAAAGCTGTACGCGGGTACGGTTGCGCACAATGATACCTTTGTCAACCAGATAGTCGTAAATTTTCTGTGCGTCCGTCATCTTGGCGAGGAAGAAATTGGCATCCGTCTTATACACCTGTTCACAGATGGGCAGTTCCTGGAAAGCCTGCATCAGTCGGGTGCGCTCAACCAGAATGGTCTTCACCCACTTGTCAATCTCAAACGGATCCTTGAGGGCTTCCAGAGCCTGTTGCTGCGTCAGCATATTGACGTTATACGGATACTTCACCTTATTATATATAGCCACAATCTCCTTCGAGGCGAATGCCATACCGAGTCGGATACCTGCCAGTGCCCATGCCTTCGACATTGTGTTCAATACGATGAGGTTGGGATATTTCGCCAGTTCCGTGCGCAGTGTCTTCTGCTGTGCAAAGTCGCTGTATGCCTCGTCCACGACGCCGCTACCCTCGAAGCCCTCAATCACTTTGATAATCTCGTCGCGGTTGAGCGAGTTGCCCGTCGGATTGTTGGGGCTGCATATCCAGATGATTTTAGTATGCTGGTCGCACGCCTTCAGCAGGTCGGCAGCCTTGAAGTCGAAATTGTCGTCGAGCATGACGGGACGATACTCCACATCATTGATATCGGCACACACCTTATACATACCGTAAGTAGGCTGAATGGCTACTACGTTGTCCTTGCCGGGCTCGCAGAAGATGCGGTAGGGCAGGTCGATAGCCTCGTCGCTGCCATTACCGAGGAATATCATGTCCTCAGGAATGCCCTTTACCTTTGCAATCTGCTTTTTCAGTTCGCGCTGCAGTGGGTCAGGATAGCGGTTATATGGTGCGCCATACGGATTCTCGTTCGCATCAAGGAACACATGAGCCTCCTTGCCAGAGTATTCGTCACGTGCACTGCTATAGGGAGCCAGATGCCAGATATTCGGTCTTACCAATCTCTCTAAACTAAACATAATTCTCAATTTTCAATTCTCAATTGATTTCATTCTCACCGTCATTGCATTCTTGTGAGCCTCCAGTTGTTCGGCTTCTGCCATCAGTTCTACGGCACGACCGATGTGCTGAATACCTTCTTCCGTCAGATGCTGGAATGTAATCTTGCGACAGTAGCTGTCCAGATTCACACCATTATATGCCGTTGCATAGCCGTGTGTCGGCAGGGTGTGATTGGTACCGCTGGCATAGTCGCCGGCACTCTCGCAGGCATACTTTCCGAGGAACACGCTGCCTGCGTTGACCACCTTCTCAGCCAACAGTTCGTAGTTCTCAACCTGCAGGATGAGGTGCTCGGGGGCATAGGCGTTAGAGAGGGCGATGGCCTCGTCAACCGTATTGACGAGCACGTAGCTGCTGTTTTCTAATGCTTTGGAAGCCAATTCTTTACGTGGCAATTGCTCCAGTTGTTTATCCACCTCTTGATGTATCTCTTCGAGCTTGCTTTCTGAAGTGGTAATCAGTAGCACCTGTGAGTCGATGCCGTGCTCAGCCTGTGAGAGCAGGTCGGCAGCAACAAACTCAGCATTCGCTTTTTCGTCAGCAATGACACAAACCTCAGATGGACCGGCAGGCATGTCAATAGCAACCTCGTCGAGACTCACCTGTTGCTTGGCAGCCATCACGTATTGGTTGCCTGGTCCGAAGATTTTGAAGACCTTGGGCACCGATTCCGTACCGTAAGCCATAGCGCCGATAGCCTGCACGCCACCAGCCTTGAAAATTTTGCTCACTCCAGCCACGCGTGCAGCATAGAGAATGGCGGGGTTGACCTTGCCTTCCTTGTTAGGAGGTGTGCACAGCACGATTTCCTTGCATCCGGCTATCTTAGCTGGTGTTGCCAGCATCAGCACGGTGGAGAAGAGTGGGGCAGTGCCACCAGGAATGTAGAGGCCCACCTTTTCGATGGCGACACTTTTCTGCCAGCAGGTGACGCCTTCCTGTGTCTTGATTTTCTGTCCTACGAAACGTTGCGAGATATGGAACACCTTGATGTTATGGTGTGCCAGGATGATAGCGTCTTTCAATTCGTTGCTGATCAATCCCTCTGCCTCGTCCATCTCCTGCTCGCTGACAGCCAGCGAGGTCAGCACGGCTTTGTCGAATTTCTCTTCATATTCGCGCACAGCTTCGTCGCCACGTTTCTTCACATCGGCAAGTACCGATGCCACCGTGGCATTCAACTGTGACAAGTCGAGTCGTGGACGCTCAATAATAGCATCCCACTCTTCACGTTTCGGATATCTGTATATTTTCATTGATTCTCACTCCTAAAGTATCATTTTCTCAATCGGTGTCACCAGAATGCCCTGTGCCCCCATTTCCTTCAGTTTGCCGATAATCTCCCAGAAGCGTTTCTGGTCGAGCACAGTATGTACGGAGCACCATTCCTCGTCGGCCAATGGAATGACGGTAGGACTCTTCAGTCCAGGCAGCACGTTGATGATTTCCTGCAGACGGGCCTTGGGCGCATTCATCCGAACGTATTTCTTGTCCTCGGCATCCTTCACGGCCTTGAATCGGAACAACATCTGTTCCAGAATGTCACGCTTGTCTTGCGACATCTGCTTATAACCGATGAGCAGTGCCTCGCTCTCCATCACCACTTCTACCTCGCGCAGGTTGTTGCTGACGAGGGTTGATCCACTGCTGACAATATCGAAGATACCGTCAGCCAGTCCGATACCCGGACTGATTTCCACTGAACCGGTGATGACGTGAATCTCGGCTTCAATACCGTGTTTGTCGAGGTATTGGCGCAGGATGTTCGGATAGGAAGTGGCAATCTTCTTACCGTTGAACCACTCCACGCCCTGATAATCGATATCCTTGGGAATGGCCAACGACAGACGGCACTTCGAAAAACCTAAGCGAGAAATGATTTCGGCATCTTCGCCTCTTTCTACAAACTCGTTTTCACCCACCACACCGATGTCGGCAACACCGCTTGCCACGCTCTGTGGAATATCATCGTCGCGTAGGTAAAGTACTTCCAATGGGAAATTACCCGACTGTACCAGGAGGGTGCGTCGTCCTGAACTAACCTTAATATCTGCTTCTGCGAGCAGGTTCATGGTGTCGTCAAACAGACGACCTTTTGACTGTACTGCAATTCTTAACATAATCACTAATTAGCTAATTTAGGATGCAAAATTACGCATTTCTCGCCATATTTCCAAGAAAATGATTAATTTTGCAGAAATTTTCGGATAAATTGATACGTAGAAGCATATATATTCAACTTTTAGGTGTTCTGCTATTGCTTGTTTCCTGTGCTAAGAAACAGCCGGAACCAATGACACCATGGGGTGGTGAGGAAGACCAGACCTCTGCTACCGATTTCGATCTCGACCAGATTGTGAGCAATGGCGAATTGATAGCTTTGGCGCTGACGGGGCCCGAGACTTACTACGACTATCGGGGCAAGCACCTCGGAACGGAGTATATGCTTTGCCAGCGCTTTACTAATAAAATAGGTGTCAGTCTCCGTGTAGAGGTTTGTCGCGACTCAGCCGAGATGATGCGACGCCTGCAGGATGGCGAGGCCGACCTCATCTTGTTTCGCAACTCACCAAAAGCCAAACAACTGGCTTGGCGCATTGGCGACGATAAGCCCGATTTGAGCAAAGCCCTTCGCGAGTGGTATCGCCCGCAATTGCTTGACGAGGTGAAGAAAGAGGAAGACTATCTGCACTCCTCACGTTCCGTGAAGCGTCGTGTCTTTGCGCCCATGCTCAATGCCAAGGGTGGCGTCATCTCGCATTACGATGCGTATTTCCAGCAGTATTGTCGCGCCATCCGTTGGGACTGGCGACTCATGGCTGCCCAATGCTATCAGGAGTCCACCTTCGACCCTCAGGCGCGTTCATGGGCAGGAGCCTGTGGCCTGATGCAGATTATGCCTACCACTGCCGACCATCTCGGGCTGGCTCGCTCCGATATGTTCAATCCCGAGAAGAGTATTGCCGCTGCAGCCAAACTGATTGGCGAACTGAATCATACGTTCAGCGATATCCCCAATCAGCAGGAACGCATCAAGTTCATTCTGGCTGCCTATAACGGAGGTGCCAATCATGTGCGCGACGCAATGGCGCTGGCTCGCAAGAACGGGCGCGACCCACAGCGCTGGTCGGATGTCAGCCATTATATCCTACTTTTGGCACAGCCTGAATACTACAACGACCCTGTTGTGAAGTATGGTTATATGCGCGGTTCCGAAACGGCTGGTTATGTTGATAAGATAATGCAGCGTTGGAACGGTTATCGGGGTGTCCACACACCTCATACGCCAGGACTGTCGGGAACGCCCCAGCGTGCTACTCACGAAAAGAAGAAATTTAAGATTTAGGATTGCTTGAACACGTATTGTCCGCGTTTCATCTTGCCCCAGTGTATGGCGTGACGCGGACAGTGGTGATAACAGGCCAGACAGTTCGTGCATTCCCCATTGTGTTTCCAGTGGGGCTTTGTGCCTTCAATATCATCCACCGGACACAGTTTCTTGCACAGTCCGCATCCTATGCAAGCCTCTTCGTCCACCCAGAAGTGTTCGTCCGTAATCAAGTGCTTGTTGTAATAGCCGCCTATCACGTAAGTATAGGTATAGGGAATGGCACCCTTCACCAGTTCCTCTACGCCCCGCTGCTTCTCAGTCACCATTTGACAGATGTGTGCCATGCGCTGTTTGGCGGCCTCAATCTTCTGATGCTCCCGTTCGGGCGTGTCCAGATGTAGGAACGAGAAACAAACGTTCGATTCAGGCATCACAATGGCAAACGCGGCATCAGTGTGCAGTCCCTTCTGTCCCAGTTCCTTGTTCAGTATGCGCATGGCATGCCCCATGTTGTCGCCACAGGTGGTGAGGGCATAAATATAGGAATCTTCTGGAAACGTGAAGGTAGCTTTGCGGATGAATTGGCGAACTATGCGTGGCACCTGCCATCCGTGGGTCGGGAAACAGATGCCCAGTCGCTCGCCCTCTTGCAGCGTATATTCCAGTGTGCCCTTCTTGAGTTCGTCCGGAATATAGTATAACGAATCGTGGGTCGCCGAAGCCAGTTGCTCAGCGGCCCACTTAGTATTACCTGTTCCTGAGAAATAGAAAATCATGCGTGCAGTTCAAGAACGAAACGAGTACCCTTCGTGAATTCCGGGTCGATGTCCAGATCACCGTTCATCTTCAGTGCCATCTGTTTGCAGATAGGCAGTCCCAGTCCGTCGCCCTTGGTCAGGTCGCGGATTTCGAGGAAAGGCTTAAACACGTCCTCGCGCTTCTCTTCCGGAATACCGCAACCCGTGTCAGCCACTAGGAATTGATGGGTGTGGGCACTGCGTTTCTTGTATTCCAGCCAGATAGTTCCGCCCTCCGGCGTGTATTCTGCCGCATTGTTGAGCAGGTGCAGCAGAATGTGCGATACATATTCCTTGTTCATGTCGACATTCATCTTCGGGGCATTCACCTTCAGTGTTACTTCGGGCTTCACCTTGTCGCGAATCTGCTCGATGAGTCCCTCGCAGAAATTAGGAATCTGCACGTCCTCCTTCTCTATCTCTTCTTCAGAATTCTCCAACTCTGAAAGTGTTTGGATATGTTTCGAGAATTCCAACAGTGCCTTCACCTCAGGCTTGCTGCTGTCGAGTTTCTGCAGGGTGGGGTCGAGCTGTGCTGAAATGTTGCTGATGAACTTAGCCTTCAGCGCATTATTGTCGTTGGCCAATTTTATCACCTTCTTCTGTTTACGTGTCAACATGATGAAGCGCAACAGGATGATGGCACCCACAACCAGTGCAGCAGCCAGCACACCTGCCAGTATCAGCAGACCGACGATGAACACCGAGCGAGTGGTCAGCGACGAGTCCTTCTCGGCAATCGAAGCCTCGTTGTCGGCAATCTGTTTCTTCAGTACGGCTATCTCGTCGGCGTGTTTCAGTGCATTTGCCGAGTCCTTCCAAGCCACGTAATTGCTATATGACTGAGCCACCATATTGACATTGTTGCTCTTACGTCCGTTGGCGATGAGTTGCTTATACACCTCGTCCACCTTATCATATTCCTTCGAGGCTGTCAGTTTCGTAGCCATCTCCTTGAACACGGCATCGCCCTGTGCATTTAGTCCGAAACTGTAATAATAGATAGCCTTTTGGTACAGCAGGTCGTTCTGCAGTTTAGCGTCGCCAGCTGCTGCCACCTGTGCCTCCATCTGAGCCAACTGCTCCTTGGCACTGTCTGGCTTGCGGAACTTCATATACATCTTCAGTCGCTCTTTGGTGACGAGATAGTGCAGCGCAGCCTTCTTGTTGCCGCCCTTGGCTTCGATGGTCTGATCGACGGCACGCAGCATTTCGAAAGCCTCCTTGTGTAGTCCGTCTTTTGAGTATAGCTCGGCAGTTTTTGCTCCGCACTCTACTGCCTGCTCCATGCGTCCCTTGCTGGTGTAGTCCTCGTAGGCTCGTTTGTAGTCGTAGCGTGCAGCGGGAATGGTTTGTGCTACTTCAGCACTCTTCTGCAGTTCACTTTTCTGATTTTCCTGAGCGCTGAGTGTTGCACAGCACAGCGACAGTCCTAACACTAAGATTGATATTTTTCTATTCATGAGTATAGTTATTTTTCTTTTTTCTTACATTTATCATGCAAAAGTATGAAATTATTTCATCACCACCAAATAAAACAGCCGTTTTTTCAATTAAGTTTTTAAGTTTGTGAGTTTTTGAGTTATAAAAAACCTCCTCCCGACCTCCACGAGGGGAGGAGAGGAGGAGGAAATATAAATTACGATCAAGAATTATTTCATGTTTCTATGTCACCAGCAAAGAGTGACAGTAGAGCAATGAAAGAATTTCGCATTTTATTCATCGTAGCTTTTAACCTCATTTACTGTTGTTAATGCGTGTCTTGACCTTGTCCACGTAAGCATCGATGGAGGCAACGGCTACGATGTTGACAACATCGCGGACGGATGCACCGAAATCGACGAAGTGGATAGGTTTGTTGAGTCCCATCTGAATCGGGCCAATGATTTCGACATCGGCATCGAGCATCTGCAGCATCTTGTAGCTTGAACGAGCTGATGTGAGGTTGGGGAATACCAGGGTGTTGACATCTTTGTTCAAAAGGCGGGTGAAAGGATACTGGTTGTCGCGCAACTCACGATCGAGGGCGAAACCTAACTGCATTTCACCGTCGATGGCCAAATCGGGATACTTTGCCTGCATGATTTCGGTGGCACGGCGCACTTTCATAGCTCCGTCGGATACGGAACTGCCGAAGTTGGAGTGGGAAATCATGGCAACGACAGGCTTCTCGTTGAAGAATCGTACGCTGGTGGCTGCCAGCTTGGCTAAATCGGCGAGGGTTTCGGCATCAGGGTTCTCGTTGACGAGTGTGTCGGCAATATAGAGGGTGCCCTTCTGCGAATTGATGATATGCATGGCTCCGAAGTGATTGTATTCGGGACGGATGCCAATGACTTCCTTGACCACCTTGACGGTGTTAGAATATTTGGTGTAAAGACCTGTGATGTAAGCATCGGCATCGCCTGTCTCAACCATCATCATACCGAAATAGTTGCGCTCGAACATCTTGTCGTTGGCCTCCTGGAAGGTGTAGCCGTCGCGCTGGCGCTTGTTGGTGAGAATCATGGCATAGCGCTCACGACGCTCTTGCTCGGAGGGATGGCGCAGGTTGACAATCTCGATACCGTCGATGTTGAGGTCGAGTTTCTTTGCCAGTTTGGTGATAACCTCATCGTTGCCCAAGAGGATGGGTTGGCAGATGCCTTCGGCCTTGGCTTGAACAGCGGCCTTGAGCATGGTGGGGTGAACAGCCTCGGCAAAGACGACGCGCTGCGGATGGGCAGCAGCCGTAGCATAGAGCTTCTGCGTGAGCTTCGTCTCCTGTCCCAGCAGTACGCTGAGCGAATTCTTATACTCGTCCCAGTTCTCAATCTTCTTGCGAGCCACACCGCTGTCGATGGCGGCTTTGGCAACGGCAGCACTCACCTCGGTGATGAGTCGTGGATCGACTGGTTTCGGAATGAAATAGTCGCGACCGAAACTGAGGTTGTTGACTTTATATACATCGTTGACAACATCGGGCACGGGCTGTTTTGCCAGATTTGCAATGGCGTAAACAGCAGCCAACTTCATCTCTTCGTTGATGGCAGTGGCATGAACGTCGAGGGCTCCGCGGAAAATGTAGGGGAAGCCGATGACATTATTAATCTGATTAGGATAGTCGGTACGTCCGGTTGACATGAGTGTGTCGGGGCGTGCCTCCATCGCATCCTCATAGCTGATTTCAGGAACAGGGTTAGCAAGTGCGAAGATGACAGGGTCTTTTGCCATCGTCTTCACCATCTCCTTGGTGAGCACATTACCCTTTGACAGTCCGACGAAGACATCGGCACCATTGACAGCCTCTGCCAGGGTGTGGATGTCGGTGCGCTGGGTGGCGAAGAAGCGTTTCTGCTCGTTGAGGTCCTGACGGTCAACGCTGATGACGCCCTTGGAGTCGAGCATGACGATGTTTTCCTTAGAGGCTCCGATGGCCATGTACAGTTTGGTGCAGGAAATAGCCGCTGCACCGGCTCCGTTAACGACAATCTTTACTTTGCTGATGTCCTTGCCATTGACTTCGAGAGCATTCTTCAGTCCGGCTGCAGAAATGATGGCAGTGCCGTGCTGGTCGTCGTGCATGACGGGGATGTCGAGGGTGCGCTTCAGGCGATCCTCGATATAGAAACACTCAGGAGCCTTGATATCCTCGAGGTTGATGCCTCCGAAGGTAGGAGCGATGCGCTCTACTGCCTCACAGAATTTCTCAGGGTCTTTTTCTGCCACCTCGATATCGAAGACGTCAATACCACCATAGATTTTGAAGAGCAGACCCTTACCCTCCATGACGGGTTTGCCGCTCATGGCACCGATATCACCAAGTCCGAGTACGGCAGTACCGTTGGAGATGACAGCTACCAGATTGCCCTTGTCCGTGTATTTGTATGCATCGTCGGGATTTTCCTGTATTTCCAGACAGGGGTAGGCGACACCGGGAGAGTAGGCTAGCGACAGGTCTGTTTGTGTTCGATAAGCCTTTGTTGGCTTTACTTCAATTTTGCCAGGACGGCCAGCCTCATGATATTCAAGGGCGGCCTCTTTTGAGATTTTTACCATAAAGTGTTGTGTATTATTAATGTATTACTTTTCCAAAATCCTCGCAAAGTTACAAAAAACTCTTTAAAAAGCAGTTTTTTTTTATATATTTTAGTAACTTTGTAGGCAAAATGATTAGTTATGCAAGAAATAAAAGACTTATCAGCCTATCGTCAGTCGTTGAAAGTTAAGATTCTGGAAACGGCAACCAAGGCTTTTCTGTCGCGCGGAATCAAGGCTGTGAAGATGGACGATATAGCCTCGGCACTGTCTATCTCGAAGCGGACGGTCTATGAGATTTACGGCGATAAGGAGTCGCTGCTGTTTGAATGCATCAAGGATGGGCATGAGAAACGGCATAGGGAGATGACGGAGTTTGCCGAACAGCACAACGTGATGGAAACTGTGCTGGAGGCCTATCGCCGTAAGGTGGAGGAATTCAGCACCGTCAACCACGCTTTCTACGAGGACGTACAGCTCTACCCTCAGGTGATGGATTATGTTGAGGAGAAACGCCAGAGCTCCCATCAGTATTTCATATCGTTCATGCAGCGTGGCATAAAGGAGGGATACTTCCGTAAGGGTGTGAACTTCGAACTTATCAGCAAGATGTTTGAAGCGATAGGGCGCAGCATTGGGCAGGCATCGCTCTACACACAATACCCTTACGAGGAACTGCTGACGAACATGATGCTGATTCCGATGCGGGGACTCTGCACGTCGAAGGGCATCAAGATACTGGATGGGGTGATGAAAGCTTAATGTAACGAACAAAAATACTAACCTAATAAGGAATGAAGGAAGATAAATGCGGATTATGGCATAGATGGTTGTTGTCGATGGCATTGTTGACAACTGTTCTGGCTGTTCATGCCGATGAGTCGGAACGACTGTTTAAAGTGTTTGACAGTGCCGACGGACTGGCAGACAACGGTGCACAGTTCATATTATGTACGAAGACGGGCCGTATGGTCATCAATTCTATCGGACATATTAATTTCTATAACGGATCGTCATTCGAGCATATCGACCCCTTGCAGCAGGACATCTACGAACTGCCAAATTATACA
>Ga0256407_10006934_pt1 | contig 17288 bp, 7 predicted proteins | sample RumenRJG_04DNA_FD_193489 | JGI IMG/M metagenome (GOLD analysis project Ga0256407, IMG submission 193489) | Bovine rumen microbial communities from Lethbridge, Alberta, Canada - RJG_04 | ecosystem: Host-associated > Mammals > Digestive system > Stomach > Rumen | place: Canada: Alberta | collected...
CCCCACAAATTTATAACATTCTTTATTTTTCTTATTAATTATTCTGGCTTTTAAATAAATAAAATATTATATTATTAACTTAACTTATTTATTAATATTCATTATTTTAATATTATATTTCAAATTTAATATTATGCATTCAATTTCCTTATTAAATTATATATAATTTATTCATTATTTTTATTGAATGAAAAATAATTATTATGATATAATTTTCAATAATTTAAAATACAAACAAAAACACCGAATTAAAAATAAATATATTTATATTTTTTTATAATTCATTTATTATTGTTAAATATTTAATTTTAATTTTCAAATTTAAATAGTTTTAAATATAAATTTTTTTATTTCATAGCATTATTATCATATTTTTAAATATATTATTTTATTTTTAAAAAAAATTTTACAATAAATTAAATAAAACACTCAATATTTTTTTTAAATAAATAAACTTATGCAAAATTTAAATTATAATGAACCAATTTTGTCCAACATAGCTCCAACCATATTAGGACCTTCAGGAGCTTTTGTTTCAAATTTCCTATTTTGGAAAGCTTTTAAACCTAAATATATAGCATCATCTCCTAATTCTTCTTCAATTCTTACTAATTGATTATATTTTGCCATTCTATCAGTTCTTGAAGCAGAACCAGTTTTAATTTGACCACAATTTGATGCAACAGCCAAATCAGAAATTGTAGTATCTTCAGTTTCACCTGATCTATGAGACACCATACAAGTATAACCATTAGTTTGAGCTAATTTAATTGCATCAAGAGTTTCAGTCAAACTACCTATTTGATTAACTTTAATTAAAACTGAATTTGCAACATTATTAGTAATACCTTTTTCTATAAATGTTGGATTAGTTACAAATAAATCATCTCCTACTAATTGGATTTTATTACCTAATTTTTGAGTTAATTTTTTCCATCCTTCCCAATCATTTTCAGCTAAACCATCTTCAATTGTAATTATTGCAGGATAATCATTAACTAATTTTTCAATGAATTCTATCATTTGATCAGTTGTTTTTTCACCTTCTCCAGATTTGGAAAGAACATATTTACCATCTTTATAAAATTCAGATGATGCAATATCCATTCCAAGGAAAATTTGTTCCCCTAACTTATATCCTGCATTTTTTACAGCTTCAGCAATAAGTGATAAGGGTTCTTCATTACCATGTTTACATGAAGGAGCAAATCCACCTTCATCACCAACTCCAGTTTCATATCCTTTAGATTTAACAACTGCTTTTAATGCATGGAAACATTCATCGCCAGCTCTTAAAGCTTCTTTAAAAGTTTTAAATCCAGCTGGAATAATGAAAAATTCTTGAAAATCTACAGTTGAATCGGCATGTGCTCCACCATTAATAACATTCATACAAGGAGTAGGAATAATTTTGCCATTAGTACCTCCTAAATAACGATAAAGTGGTATATTTAAATGTTTAGCAGCTGCTTTAGCTACTGCAAGTGAAACACCTAAAATAGCATTAGCACCTAAATTTTTTTTAAAAGGTGTACCATCAAGTTTAAGCATTGTTCTATCAACTGCTACTTGATTGAAAGGATCCATTCCTTTAACTGCGGGAGCTAATTTAGTATTAATATTTTCAACAGCTTTAAGAACTCCTTTACCAAGATAACGTCCTTTATCTTGATCTCTTAATTCAAGAGCTTCACTTTCTCCTGTTGATGCTCCACTTGGTACCATTGCACGAGCCTTTACTCCATTTGTTAATGTTACTTCGACTTCCACAGTTGGATTCCCTCTTGAATCTAATACTTCACGACCATGGACATTGTCGATTTTGATACAGCAAGGCATTACCTTTCTTTTCATTTTTTTCATAGTTATTTATTTTTTTAGTAGTATTTATATAAGAGGTTAATTATTTTTTTTTTTGATGATGTTGTAAATGTTGATGTTGTGAAATGAAATTTTAATGTTAGTTTCTTTTTCATTTTATAGAATTTCTTTTTATATGAAATTAAATATTTTTATGCTCTTTTTTGTAAGATATTTTTGTTTTATATTTATTATATTTATATATTATTAAGTGTTATGAAATTTATAAGGATTAAATTTTATTATTTTTTGATTTTGAATTTTGAAATTATGTAAAAATTATTGGAAAAATATATATTTATCAATTACTTAAATAAAATTTGTCATAATTGAAAAAATATATTACACAATTAAATCAAATAAATAATTCTCCAAATAATATTTATAAAATGTGACATTTATGAAATAACAATTTATTATTTTTAAAAAAATAATTTTTTTTTTTTTTTTTTTATTTTTTGAATTTTTTTTGTAAAATTAAAATGAAATGAAATTAAAAAAATAATTGTAAAAATTATTCTAAATATATAATGATAAAATATAAAAAATGAATTATTACATTGGAAATATTTTCAATGGACAATTTAATACAGTATAAAATTCCATTAAAATTTCTTAAAAATATAAAAAATGAGTATAGAAAAAGATATAGAAGACCTTAGAAAAGCAATGAAAGGTTCAGGAACAGATGAAAATACAATAATAAAAATAGTAGCAAACAGAACTCAAAAACAAAGAGTAGAAATAAAAGAATTATACAAAAAAAAATTTGATAGAGATTTAATAAATGATATAAAAAGTGAATTAAGAGGGAAATTAGAAGATGCAATAGTAAATTTATTCAAAGACCCAATTGAATATGATGTAGACCAATTAAAAAAAGCAATGAAAGGAGCAGGAACTGATGAAGATTCATTAATAGAAATAATATGTTCAAGGCCAAATCTAGTTTTAAAGCAAATAAAAGAAAAATACAAAGAAAAAATTGGAAAAGATTTAGAATCAGATTTAAAAAGTGATATTAAAGGTGATTTACAAAAAATTTTATTACCTATTGTACAATTAAAAAGAAGTGATAATAAAAAACCAAATGTTGATGAATGTCAACAAAAAGCAAAAAAATTACAAGAAGGAGGAGTAAAAAAATGGGGAACAGATGAATCAATTTTTTCTCAAATTTTATCAACATCATCACCAGAAGAATTAATATGTATTTCACAAGAATATCATAAAATTACAGGAGAGACAATTTTAGAAGCAATTGATAAAGAATTTTCAGGAAATATGAAAAAAGCATATAAAGCTATTATTTATGCTATGCTTTCACCAAGTGAATATTTTGCCACTAGAGTTAAAGATGCTATTAAAGGTTTTGGAACTAATGATAATTTATTAATGAGAATTTTAATTTCTAGAGATGAAATAGATATGAATGAAATTAAAGCATTTTATAGTAAATTATATGGGAAAAATATGATTGATGATATTAAAAGTGATATTGGAGGTGATTATGAAAAATTAATGGTTGAGTTATGCTCACATTAAATATATTTTTTTTGGTGTTTTTTTTTTTTTTTTTTAAAAATTGGTTTATTTATTTTTTTTTGAAATAATTTAATAGTAGTTTTTTATTCAATATTTGAATTCAGTTAAAAAAAAAAAGAATATTTTTACTTAATATAAAAAATTAATGAAAGATGAATTCAATATTTCTACTTGTAGAATTTTAAAATCATATTCAAATGATTTTAAATGTGATAAAAATGTAAATGGAATGTCGGATTTAAAAGTAGAATTATTTAATGATAAAAAATCTAATAATGAATCAATAGACTCATTTCAAGATAAAATAATATTTCCAAAAACAATCAAAGAAATTTTTGAGAATAAAGATAAATATCTTAAATATGAATTTGATAATATTAAACCTACAATAGAAACACCACTTTTATATAAAGGACCAAATAATAATCAATATAAAAAATATCATTTATCATTTAATAATATTTATTTTGTTCTCTATAAAGAAAAAAGACAAATTAATGATAAAGACTTATTCATCAAAAAGACAAGTACAGAATTTATAAATGAATCAGGAATAAATCTCCGTTTAAAAAAAAAATATGATATATATCATCCAATTTTTTGTTTAAATTTTAATTTAGTAACATCATTTTTGACAACAAATGAAAATTCCCAAGAAATAATAATAAACATTTTATCAAATAAAATAATATCATTTTATTTAAAACCAATAAATAAAGATTATAATCTTTATTTAAATTTATTATCAATACTCCAATCATCAATAGTAAACAGTAGAGGATATCATTATAACCTTTTAGGAGTAAGTCTCCTAAAAGATTTTTATACTAATTATTATATGAAAGTAGCTCAATTTGAATATAAAGCAAAAACAGGAGATTTACTTTTATTTAGAGGATTTGATTGTCCTTCAACAATACAAAGATGTTACACTAAAAATAAATATGACCATGTTGCTTTAATAAGTAAAAAAAATGGTATCTTATATGTTTATGAAGCTACTTCAAAAGAAGGATGTAAAAGAAGACAATGGATTCAATTTAAAGCATATTTATGGAATTTATTATATGAAAAAATGGTTTATAGAGAATTAATTATTAAAGTTGATAATGAAGAAATAAAAGATAATATTATAAATGAATTAAATAATAAAGTTGAAGAATATGTAAAAATAACTCAAGGAAAAAAATATAAAATGTATCTCTTTAGTATTATTTGTGGTAGTAAACAGACAGAAACACAAAAAAATAATTTATGGAATAATAAACCTGGTTTTATTTGCTCTTCTTTAGTTATGGGTGCATATTTACAAATGGGATTATGTCAATATAAAAAAAATGTTAATGAAATTTTACCTGGGTATTTTTCTCAAGAAGGTGATTTAGAGTTAAATCCTCAATTTGAATTAGGTCCTGAAGTGATATTAGATTTTAGTGAATGAATTTATAGTCAAAAATTGTAATTTATTAATATAGATAATAATATTTAATTAATTTGTTTTTTAAATGGAAAATTATTTATTTTTTAATTGAGTTTATTTATTATTATTTATTTAAAAAATTGAAAAAAATAAAATTTATTTTCATCAAGTCTAAATTCATTTTTTTTATAACTTTAAATTTTATTTAAGAAAGGGAATTCTTTCATTAAACACTTCAAAAAAAAGATAAAAAATATCTTAAAATTTCAATTTTTTAAATAAAAATTCAGTATGTTCTTGTCTTTCATTATCAGAAGCATTATTAGTTCTAACAAATCCTTGCATATATCTATTAAACATTTCTGTACCAACATTAGATTTAACCTCATTTAACAAATCTTTATAATTATCTTTTTGTTCTCCTAATTGTTTATTAAGTTCTTCAATTTCTTTTTTAGAATCTTCTTTTTTATCATGTTCAAGTTTATTAATTTTACTTTTAATTTCTTTAATTTTAGATGCCATATCTTCTATTTTTTTAAATCCTTTTTCAAAACCAAAATCTTCTTTAATAGAATATCTAGTGACTAATAAATGAGACATATTATAAGTTTTAATAAATACACCAAAACTTTTTAATCTATTAATTCTATCTGAAGAATTTTCTTTTTTTTCTAAATTTTTAATTGTATCTTCTAATTTTTTTAACGATTTCTTAGTTGCTTTTCTTGGTCCTTTACTTAATCCAACAACAATACAATTAGGATATTTTCTATCTTTATTGCTTTCATAATTTGATTTTATAATTATTCCCTTTCTTCCTGCATATCTTCCATTTAAAATTATTACTACTTTCCCTGGTTTATAGCTATATAAGTTATTAGATTTATTTTTACAATTTGACCATATGTTAGATATAAAAATATTTCTTTATTTATTTAATTATATTAATTAATTAATAATTAATTTTTTAATATTTTATTAGAAAAAATAAGAATTATAAATTTAAAAAAATATATTAAAATTATTTATTCATCTTCTTCTTTTTCTTTTTCATCTGCATTTTCCTTATTATCAAAATCAATTTTTTTCCTACAAGTTCCTAAAGGAATCCAAGAAGTAGATTGATTTTCATTAAAATTAGTAAAAATAAATTCATCAATTCCCATTAAAGTCTTGGGATCTTTTTTTAATAAATTAAAAATTAAAAACATATAATTCCAAAAATAATGATCAATTTTAATATGTTCAGTATAACCATCTTCATTACCATATAATTTATTTAATTCAGTTCTATGAAGACCACAAATAAAACAAATATTATCTCTATCTTCATCAGTCTCACCTTGACTTTGTCTTAAAGCAGAAAAGTTATCAATAATAATTCCACCAACCATTTGAAAGACTAAAATAATATTTATAATAGCAAATAAATTATCTAACCAAAATCTACTATTTTTAAACATAAGATCAGTAACTAATAAATAATTTTCATCTAACCAATTTATAACACCATTTGAATTTTTAAAAGCTTGATCACAAACTGTAAAAAAACAATCATCAAATCTATAACAATCTTTTGTTGGTGCTTGATCTGCCATATATAAATAGATAAATATTACAAAGTAATAACAAAATAAATAAAAAAGAAATAATGTTACTATTAATTGTTTTCTTGGAATCCAAAATGATTTTACTATAAACATTAAAGTTAAACTTCTTGGTATTATTTCTACTAATAAAAATGAGAAATATTTATAATTTTTTGTTGCAAAACCTAATATTGCAAATATTAAATATATTAAATGATATAGGAAACTATAATCATCATACATATTTTTTAAGAATTTTAAACATTTTTTTAAATAACTAACTTCATTTTCTTTTCTATCATTTTTTTCATAATATGAAAATTTTGCAATATTTTTTAAAATGTAATTTATAAATATTAATAAAGCAAATAGAAATTGTAATAAAGATAAAATATTTAATATTTTTTTTGTATCTTGAATATTTTTTTTTTTATATAAAAATCCATAATCAAATTTGAAGTCTTCAGAATATTCAGTTACTTCTCTTTCATCATCAGTAGTTCGATATAAAGAACTAAATATAAGGAAATTAATAACAATACTTAAAAGCATACTAACATCTCTAAAGAAATTATATTGATTAAAAAACAAATCTAAAATAGGAACTAATTTAAATAAGTCCATTAATTTTTGAGAATAATTTAAAGTATAATTATAATATTTTACATTTTTAAATAAACATTCCAATTTACTTTTTGTATTAGTTCTATCTAAATTTGATTGAAATTCTTCTTTCATATCATCAGTTAAATATTTACAAATAGGAAATAATTTTACATAATAACCAATAATAATATCATTAAACATAACTTCGATATTTGGTGTATAATCAAAATAAAAACAATAAGCTCTTTGAAAACAATCTTTAACAAAAAAATCTTGTTCATTATTTCTTTTTTTACCACAATCACATTGTTTACAACACACAAAAATTAACATAAAACATTTTCCTAATGAAGTAAAAAAAGATAATGAACTATCAAATATACTAGAATTTTGTATATCAGTTTTTCTTTTTGTCATAATTTTTTTAAATTTTGTTATTTGATTATATGAAACATAATTTGAAGGTCTAGTTAAATTTTCATAATAAATATTCATAATTATATAAGTAAAAGTTCCAATTTCATAAATTATAAAATTATTATTTTGTTCTCTTGTTAACATTTTTTCTTGATATTTTTCAACATAAGTAAAATTTTCAAAACGAGAATAAAGTTCATTTCCAAAAGTTAAATTATCAGGATCAAATTCGCTTTTTTTTTCAATTAAAATTTCTTTATAAGTTTCTTCTAAAACATATCTTAAAATATCAAAATCAATTTCTCTATGAATAATTTCATATAATTTATCACCTTTTTTTCTTCCAATAGTCAAAACAGAAAGTAATAAAACTAATTTATATTTTAAATAAGCACAATATTTTCTACTTAAACCAATACTAATACAATCAATTTGATAATAATTTGTATATTTATCAGATTGATGATTTGGATTTATATAAGTATGATCATTTTCAGGTGGAGGATTACCATTTTCATCAAAAATTATTTTTTTTCTATATGTTAAACCAAAAAGAATTTGAGATAAAAATGTTAAAATTTTAGTTTCTTTTACTAAACTACTTTGATTTTCTAATGATGGTCCTTGACAACATTTAGTTAAACTTTCTATTATTTTTATTATTACTTGATAATAAAATCTTATAAACATTCTATGATCATCATTTATACTTTTTATAACTCTTAAATCTTTATCTATTAAATTATGTTCTACTTTTATTCTGTTTTCTTGTTTAGGTTTTGTAAAACAATCTAATAAATTTGCTAAAACACATATAAAATTTATACTTTTTGAACTATTATATTGATATCTTAAATAATCTTTCATTTGATTATGAATTATTGAATTATTTTCACTTAAATTACTTATTAATTGTATTACTTCTTCATATGGATTTAATTCATTTTCAAATTTATTCATTGAAAATTCATTTTGTTTATATTTATTTCTTAATGTACTTATTTTTACTGTTGGAATTTTTGAATAATCTTGATCTGATAAATTCTCTAAAATTGATATATTGATACTTTCTACTAATTTAGTTTTAAAGGCATCTAAAATATTTTTTAATACAAAAAATAATTTTTCTGCTTCAATAGAATTAAAAAAATATTCATATAAATTACTTTTATTTTGGTCATCTAATCCATTTAAATATGCATTTATAAATTTTATATAAATTAACATTTCATAATCAATACATTTCAAATTCTTTTGACTAATACATTTAATAGCAAATTGAATTATTTTTTTATTATTAAATAATTCTTTATTATAAGGAGTATTTTTAAAAGAAAATTCCTTTTCATTTTTTTTTTCAGGTAAAAAACTTTTAGATTTAAAATCATATCTCATTAAATGAATCATAATCCAATAAAAGAAAAATAATTCATCTCTTCTAGTAGGATTAATTTGAAAAAATTCAACAAAAACATTATGAAAAGTTAATAAAAAATGTAATTTTGATACAGTGGCATTACCAAAAATTTGAGTAAGATCTCTAGATTCATAAGTATAAGTTGCTTCTTCTAATTGAGACATAAAAACTGTTAAATTTAAAATAAAATTTTCTCTTTCTTGATTTATTAATTTTCTAACATTTGTATGAAAAATTCTTAATTGTTTATTTGAATTAATACACTTTCTTAATAAATTCCAATAACCAACAAAAATTTCACTTCTTTCTAATGAATGAGTCACATGCTCTGGTAAAGTTTCTAATTTTTTTCTACGTAATTTTACTTGTCCTTCTGATTTATTTCTAAAATTTGAATCTGCAATAATTCTCTCTTCTGCTTCTTTATAAAATATTTTTTTTAAATCTATAATTTGAGTAAATTTATCTTTAAAATTCCTTTCTATATCTTCAATATCTTGTTTATTTGATTCATTAAAGAAACAAGTTACTATATCATAATTAGTTGAAACTAAATGAAGTAACGTTTGATAAAATTGTTCACTTACTTTTAAAATTATTGAACAATTATCCATTAAAGTTGTTAAACTTTCATTTTGAGTTAATGAATTAAAAATACAAAATAATTTTGGTAAAGAAATTCCTAAAAATTCATTATAATAAAGTAAATTAGGATCTTTATTAAAATTTGTATAAATATCACTTTCTTCTATTTTTATTTCTTCACATGCTGTACATACAATTTTTATTAATTTTCTTTTTAATAATTTATTAATTTCAAATTCATCTTTATATAAAGATAAATTATCATCAATAAATCTAATTACTAAATTTAATAAAACACTTAATTGTTTTGGTGCAGAAATCATATCAAAAAATTTATTTATAATATCATTTAAAGAAAGAAGAGTTCTTGCTTTATTTTCATAATCTTCTAAATAAATTGTTTTTAATTGAAGTATTAATTCTAAAATTTCTTTAAGTGAAATTATATCATTTGTAGTATTATGACCTGAAATAATATCTTCAATTAAAACTGTCTTAATAACATTAAGTAAATCTATTAATTTATCAAAATTTTCATTTGATGATGTTTTAATTACAATTTTTAAAATTTCAACCCAAAAAGGAATCAACTCTTTTTTATTTTTCCAATCAAAATGAATTAACATAGTAAGTAACTTAATAAAATTTTCGATATTATTTAATTCATTTAAATTAAAATCTCTTAAAAAAATAAGTAAAAAAGAACTTAATCTAATCATAACAGTAGTAGTAATATTATTAGTTAAAGAAATAGGAAATAATATTAATTCAATATTTTCTTCAATTAACACTTGATGTTTTCTATTATCTTTAATAAATACTGTTAATAAACTATAAATATCTTCTAAACATTTTTGTATATTTGCAACACTTTGACTAAAATGTGAAAAATTAGGATTTGATTTATCACTTTCTGAAAATTTATAAATAATGTCATTTGCCTTTCCCATAAATTTAATAAGTAAATTTCCAAAACCTAAATTAAATAAAACTTGTTGTACTAATTGAACTCTTTCATCAGTAAATTCATTCATAAAATATAAATTTCTTGTTTTACTTTTTTTATCTTTATCATTAATATTACTTTCTTTTTCAATTTCAAGTATACTTTTTTTATTAGAATTTAAATTACTTGGTACATATTTTCTTTCAGAATTAGAAGGAATTGAGTCACTCATATTACCTTTAATTTTATTAATCATAGGATTAGAAAATTTTTTATTGATACTTAAATTAAAAGATGAAGTATGTTTAATTCCAATTGATGAAGATTCAAATGATTCATCCATATTTGTTTCTTTTCCTTCTGCTTTAATATTTGGATAATTTTTTAAATCATCCATTTGAGTTATCCATTTATATCTATCATATAATCTTTCACATAAACATACCATTTCATTTCCAAAATTTTCTATTTGAACTACTATTGTTGAGTCTAGTATACTTGTATTAAATAAATTTTTTAATATTGAATATAATTCTAAAAAATGTTTTTTTATTATTTCAAATTTTTCTAAATCATCTTCATTTTCAAAAATAACTAAATTTGATAAATTTTCAAAAAATATAAAATATTGACTATTTAATCTATATATAATTTCAAAACATATTTGTTTTAAATCCATAATATCTAATTTATGTATACAACGAAGAAAAATAATAGTAATATTTTGATTTTCAATATTATAATTTAATTTATTTTCCTTATTTATTTTTAATATTTCTTTTTTTTTATTTACTAAATGATTAGAAAATAACTTTAATAAATCAAGACTATCACCTTGAAATAAAACATCATTTTCAATCATAATATCATATTTATTTTTTCTTCTTTGAATATTATTTCCAGTATTATTAAAAGAATCATCAATTTCTTTTTTTAATTCAGCTAATTTAATAATATGATTCATTAAAATTATAGTTCTTCTATTATCAGTATCATGTGTCTCTCCAGCAAAAGAATCTTCATCTTCTTCTTTATTATTTAAATCTTCTTCTCTTACTTCTAATAAAATTTTTCCATCATCATATTTTTCTTTTAATTCAATTAAATTTTTTTCTATTCTATCAATATATTCATTTTCAAGATATTTTAAAAATTCTAAAAAAATTGTTGATATTCTTATTACTATTTCTTTTCTTGCAACTTTTGTATCTTCAGTAAAACCAAATGTAATATCTTTTTGTGTCATACCTAATTCTTTTCCTTTCATTGTTACTGTTTTTTTCATTAAATTATTCATTGTATAATTTGTTGGTTCATTTAAACTTAATTTTGTTTTTCTTGCTGAAGAATTTAAAAAATATTCTCCATATTCTAATTTTTTATTTTTACCTTTTGCATTTGTTAATATTTTTTCAAATTTATTTCTAAAAATTTCATATATTTTTAAATATTCACTTGAAATTATTGGTATAATATTTTGAAAATTTAATCTATCACCAGTCACTAAATTAATTAAAGCATTTTTTTTATCATCTCCACTATTTTCATTATTTTTATTTTTATTAGAATGTACACCAATATAACTTTCTAATATAATTAAAACATTACTTATAATATCAAAAGATTTTTCTCTTCTTTTTGTTATATCTTCCCATTGATAAACATGTCTCATAATATATTGACAACTTTCAAAAATATGTAAAAGTAATGACGAATCATTTATTGATTTTCTAAATGCTTGTTCTTCTAAAATTTTTTCTATATGTTCCATTATTTTTTGAATTTCATTTTGTTTATTTATTACATTTTCTTTTTCTTTTTCTTTTTTAGTTTCATTATTTTTATTATTTAAATTATTATTTATATTATTTAGATTGTTTAATCTTTTTTGCTTATCTTGATTTATATTTCTACATAATTCCATATTTCCAACAATTGGAGAAGGTATTTTTAAATAAAGGAAATTAATTATTCTAATTAAAGAACATCTTATATCATAATATAAAACATATTTTTGATTTTTATCATAATTTATTGTATTATTTAAATAATTATTTACAATTTCCATATTAAAAATTTTCATTAAATAATCTTTAAATTTATCATCATGTAAACAAATATTTGAATAAAATGTTATATTTAAAGATATTATTTTTGATAATATTTCTTTTTCTTTTTGTTGTTCTTCTTCATTTATTTCTTCAACAACAGCAGATTTATAATTATTTAAAGTAATATCACAATCAATTAATTTATCAACATAATTTTTTGAACTATTACTTTCTCTTTCTTCATTCATATCATCTGAAGGATTACTTATTAATTTAACATCATCAGATAAATCATTATTATTATCAATTGTAAATCTCTTTTTTAATATAAAAATTTGATGATCATCTACATAAAAATCAACTAAAATTGGATTTTTTTCTATATTTGGTTTTCTTGGATTTTCCTTTGTTGAAATTAACAAATTAAAATCTTTAAAAAAAACTCTATAAAATTGTCTAAATGGTTCATCATTACAAATTAACATTACATTTAATAATTCAAATAAAAGAGAAAAAGACTGAAAATTTTGTTTTAAAGATTCAATTTCATATGAATTATATAATTGAAGAATTCTATGTAAAGAAGATTTCATTTCTTCATAAATTCTACTATCTTTATCAATTTCATCTAATGATAATAATTTTAATAATAAAGAATGATTATTTCTTAAGATATGAATTAAAAATTTAGTACATTTATCAATATAACCAACAAAAAGGAAAAAATAATGTAATTGATCTTGAATTGGAATAATAAAAGTACTATCCATATCATAAATCATTTTTATAATTTTTAAAATTTTATTCGAAATTAATTTTTTATAATCAAGATAAATTAGATAATAAGAAGCTTCAAATAAATCACTTAATTTTTTATCTAAATCATCATAAGTCATATTTCTATAATTTTTAAACCACATTGTTAAAAATAAATCCATTAATTTTGAAATAATATTAAATTGATTTATATTTCTTAAAAAATCAAAAGTCCTATTTTCATCAATATTAACATTTCCTTTTTTAGAATTGTAATCTTTTAACATTGTTTTAAGAGAAATTAAAATATGTTGAATATTTTCATAATTTTTAATATCAATTTTTTTCTCATCTTCATTTTTAAAATAATTAACTAAATTACTAAAACACCAATTTAACTGTTCAAAAAAATGTAATTCATACTTATCAGCTTCATCTAAAAAAGATAATTTAAAAATAGTTAAATCAGACAAATTTTTAGTAAGTAACAAAATAGCTTTATTTTCATTTCTAATTTGTCTAACTGCTAAATATGAATTAAATTTTTTAGTTCTAATTCTAATAGTATCACTTTTCTTAAAAAAACAATTTCCATTATCTTCATCTTTTTTATTATTATTATTATCATCATTATCATCTCCATCTTTTTTTTTTTTTTTTTCATAACTTTTTTCAATTACAAAAAGTTTTTTTTCTTTTTTACAAGTTTCTTTACCAATATCACTATAATTAACAAGTTTTAATCCTTGAGCAATATTAGCTTTCATAGTTAAATTATTTTCCATACATAAAACTTTATTACTGAAAACATTAACAATTCTAAAAACTGATTTTTTACTAATTGGTCCTATTCTTGGTGTTATAGCAGGTTCATTTATAGTAGAATTTTCACTTATAATTTGAAATTTAAATACTCCTAAAGGATCTTTAAAATCACTTAAATTTGAAGCTTGTAATCCTATTGTATAATAATTTTGAGATGCTTTACTTTCATTATAAAAATAATTTAAAGGAACATGATGATGCTTTTCAACTTCTTCTTTTTCTTCATCATCTGAAGAAGCTTTTTTTATTGTACTATATGTTCCTGCTTTTATTAATGGTAATTTTTCCTCTTTATCAGGCTGTTTTTGTATTAGAATATTTTCATTTTGAATATCATTATCTATTTTATTTTCTCTAAATGTACTAGTTGATATTATAGTTTTTTTTGTTTGTGTTATACCAAAAAATTGTTGTGATGCTCTTTTATTTAATAAATTAAAACTCCTTTCTGATGTTTCTGATGAAGTTAAATAAACTTCTTTTTCACAATTTTCAATCCAGAATAAATCTAAAGAATTAATATATTCATCATCAAATAAAAAATCATTTGAATATTTTATTAATTTCCATTGATTAAATGATTTATCATCACTAACAATTTGATTTGCTTCAATTTGTATTTTTTTTCCAAATGGTTTAAAAGAATTTGAATTATTTGTTATATTTCTATTATAACTTCTCCTTGATGGACTTTGTAATCCTTCATCATAATTTCTATAACTTAAAACACCTAAAAATGAATTATTGGTTTTTGTTCCTAATAAATTAGAATTCATTTTTTTTTTTGTATTATTCAAAAAAGTTATATTATTTGCTAAAACATTAGAAAAAGTTTTAATTGCAGTTTTATTTGTTTGTCTTATTGATATTCCATCTAAAGTTACATTTCCATTTGCTAAAAATTTTTCTCTATTTGTTGTTTTATCTCCACATGCGATTTTAATTCCTAAATTAAAAAAAACATTAGTTGAATTTTCACTTTGATAATTAAAACCATGTAAAATTCTAAATATTGTATTAGGTGACATTTTACTAGATAATTCAATATAAATTTTCAAGTCATCAACATTTTTTTTAAATTTTAATATTTTACCACTTGCAATATGTAAAAATTGAACACAATCACCAAAATTTACAAAAGTTTTTTTTTTTAGTATATTTACTGTTTGTTCATGATTAGTTTGAATTTCTTGTTTAAATTTAATATAAGTATCTGTACTTTGTTGATATGTATTTCTATCATTATATGAATGTTGTAAAATATCTTGTTTAATTGTTTTTAAAGCTTTTCTCATTTTTTGAAGTGATTCATATTCACATGCTGGAATAATTAAAAATAAAGTATTTAAATAATTTACTCTTATATCTAATAAATTATTAAATTTATAAAAAAAACAATTTTCATTGAATACACCTTGACTGAATAAAAAATATTTTGACATCATTTGCTCTAAATCTTTACTTAATGTATTTTTTTTTATTGTTTTTATTTTCTTTAATCCTTTCTTTGTTATTGATCTATCAGAAATTGAACCTAAATTACTTCCTTGATCATCTTCTTTATCTGTATTTTTAATATTACCTCCTTTTGGATCATATGATATTGTGGAGAATGTATTTGAAGAATTGTAATCTAACATTAAAGAAACTATTGAACCATATGCTAAATAATTTTCGGTATTTTTTGTTGTAGGTTCAAGCATTTTTTTTATTTTAAATTATAAATTAATATTTATTATTTTATGTAAAGGAATTTTTTTTTTTAAAATTTTTTTTATTTATTAATTTCAATTTTTGGTTTTTTTTAAAAAAAAATTATTATTTTTAAAAAAATTTAATTGAAATCATCAATATCATCATCATAATTTTCTTCAACACGATACATATTATTACTATCAATTCCATTTTGTTCATTATCATCATCATTTTTATCATTTTGTCCTTCATTAATATTAAATTCAATTTCACTTTCAAAATTTTTCATCGGGGTCATAAATTTTTTTAAATAATTAACAAAAATTTCATTATCTTTATATTCAACTAATTCAGTAATAGAGCTTCTAACATAAACTTCATTTTTTTGTAATTTTTCATCATCTTTTTCAATAATATTTGTTTTTGGTATATTATTATTAATTGATTTAAATTGAATTTCATTATTATTATTAAAATTAATTTTTTCTTTTTCTAAATTATCATTTAAAATTGAAAAATCTTCAATTATATTATTAATATAACCATGAGTATGTTCTCTAAAACCAATTTCATCATTTTCAGATAAAATATTTTCATTATTGTTATTTTCATTAATGTTATTTTCATTATTGGAATTTTCATTGAAATTTTCATTATTAATATTATCGGAGTTATAATTATCATTATTATCATTTTCATTATTGAAATTTTCATTATTGTCATTTTCATTTCCTTTTGATTTTTCTATTGAATTTTCTATTTGTTTTATTTCTTCTTTTTTTATATTATTTTTATTTTTATTTCTTGTTAAATTTTGAATTGAATCATCTTTTTCTATTTTTATTAAATCTTTTGGATTCATTTTTTTTTCTAGTTGAATTATTTTATCTTCATATTGTTCTTTTAAAGATTTTAAATTTTGATTTATTTGTTGTAAAATATTATTTTGCCATAAATTAATTTCTTTAATATGTTCATCTATTTTTATATTCAATTTATTATAATTATCTTTTAAATTTTCTATAATGTCATTAAATATTTTTTGATTTTCTTGTAATTGAGTCATATTAGAATTTAATGTTACAAAATTGTTTTGAATTTTTTCAAAATTTTCTTCATGCGAATTTAATTCTTCTTGTATTTTATTTAATATTTCATTTTCATTTATTGAAATATTTTTTTTTTCTACATTTAATTTTGGAATATCTAAATTTAATATATTTTCCTTTGATTTTTCTTCTAAATTTTTATAATTTATTTCTATTTGTTTTGTTATTTTTTCTTCAAATAATTTATGTAAATTCTCCATTTCAGTCATTATATCATTTTTTATTTCTTTTTTAATTTGATTTATTCTATTTATTTGATTTTCATTTTGAATTTTATTTTTTTTTAAAGCTCTGGCTTATAAATAAATAAAATCAAATTACATTTTAAATGATTAGCAACACTATCAATTAATTCATTAACAGTCATATTCATATTTGGATCAGTAGACATTTAAATTTTAAATTATAAAAAATCAAAAAAAAATTAAATCAAATATAAAAAAAAAAAAAACATAAATAAAAAA
>Ga0256407_10006936_pt1 | contig 17285 bp, 14 predicted proteins | sample RumenRJG_04DNA_FD_193489 | JGI IMG/M metagenome (GOLD analysis project Ga0256407, IMG submission 193489) | Bovine rumen microbial communities from Lethbridge, Alberta, Canada - RJG_04 | ecosystem: Host-associated > Mammals > Digestive system > Stomach > Rumen | place: Canada: Alberta...
AGAACCAGTTTTGTATTCCTCAGCGAACTTTTTCCAAGGATTGTCTGTGAGCTGTTTGATTCCAACGCGGATTCGGTGATTCTCTGAATCTGCCTCAAGAACAACAACCTCAACTTCCTGATCAACTTTGAGTTCACTGCCAGCATGCTTAACTTTCTTTGTCCAAGAAATATCTTCAGCGTGCAAGAAGCCGTCGATTCCGTCTTCAAGCTGAATGAATGCACCAGCGTTTGTAAGTTTTACAACTTTGCCAGTGATTTTTGTGCCTTCTGGATATTTATCAGAGATTGAATCCCATGGATTTGCTGTAACCTGTTTGAGACCGAGTGAAACGCGGCCAGCAGGAATATCGTAACCCAAAATCATACATTTGATTTTGTCGCCGATTTTTACCATGTCAGAAGCTTTGTTAACCTTCTTTGTCCAGCTGAATTCAGAAATGTGAGCCAAGCCCTCAATTCCCTCTTCAAGCTCGATGAATGCACCGAAGTCAGTAAGTTTTGTAACTGTTCCCTCAACGATGTCATCAACATGATATTTGTCCTCGAAGTGTACCCAAGGATCCTCAGAGAAATGTTTGAGAGAGAGGTTGATTCGTTTTTCATTTGGCTCGAGGCGGATAACCTTAAGCTCAACTTCCTGGCCTTTTTTAACGAAATCTTTTGGACGTGTAACGTGTCCCCAAGACATATCATTGATATGAAGGAGTCCATCGAATCCACCCAAGTCGATGAAAGCACCGAAACTTGTGAATGATTTGACAGTACCTTTTACGCTGTCGCCAATCTGCTTCTCTGCAAAGAACTTGTCGCGCTCAGCATTAATCTGCTCTTCAAGATATTTACGGCGATTAACAACGACATTCTGCTTGCTGTCTGAGTACAAACGCTCGATATAAAATTTTGAAACAGTTCCAATGAGCTTAGAAGGATTATCAACTTTCTGGCTGTCAGACTGACTAATTGGCAAGAAAGCGTGGATTTCACCACCGAGGTTTACGTCAAAACCACCTTTTACTTCCTTTTCAATCGTACCTTCGATTGGCAACTTCTCATCGAAATATTTGCGGAAATCTTTCCAAAGCTGTTTTGCCTGAGCTTTTGTGTAAGAAATTTCCGGACCGTTGCGACCGTCTTTACGAAGAACAACGACTGTTACTTTCTCACCATCTTTTGGCAACTTGCTTCCAAATTCCTGAACAGGGATTCGACCTTCCGTTCTGTATCCGATATCTACGAATACATAGCCGTCCGCCGTCTGAATTACAGTTCCATCTACAATCTGACCATCTTCAATATTGAGGCCTTTGAGAGACTCTTCTAATTGTGTCTGGATTGCGCCCTCGTTCTGAGTTTCATCCTTTTCCACTTCCATCTGTTCCATAGATTATACCTTTATTTCTGAATTTTGCTTAATATTATCTCACAAACCTTGTCAATAGTCAAGGCAGAAGTATCGATATAAAAGGCATCTTCTGCCCGCTTCAACGCTCCTTCCTTTTTGTTCCTGTCGATTTCATCACGCTTGATGATAGCGGCCTTAACCTCTTCCAGGGTCATGTTTGAGACGCCCTGATCGAAGCGTCGCTGTGCCTGAACGTCAATTGAGGCATCGAGGTAGAATTTGTAGTCAGCGTTCGGGAAAACGACAGTCGTCATGTCACGTCCCTCACAGATGATATCGAGGTGATTCGTAATCTCACGCATGCGCTCATTTACAAGGTGACGGATCTCAACAATCGAAGAAACTTGTGCAACCCGGGCAGAAACTGCATCATCATGCAAGTGAGACTCAACATCCTTTCCGTTGAGGATAAGGTGAGAATTCTCATAGTCAAGGCTCTGCTTTTTGCAGAAATCAAGAACGGTCTTTTCATCAGAAAGCTCAATTTCAGTCTCATTCAAAGCCATAGTAAGCGCGCGGTAAAAACTCCCGCTGTTCAAATAAGTGATTCCCAATTTTTTCGCAATCAAAGATGCGATTGTAGATTTTCCGGTTCCCGCAGGCCCGTCCATCGCGATAATCATGATATTCTCCTTTTATCTTTTAGCGCGAAGCTAATTCTTACAGAGTTTCAAAAGACCATGTATTTCTTTTTCGGTCAGGTCTCGGAAGTCACCCGGCTCCATTTCACCCAGTTCTACGTTTCCGATACGAACACGGCACAAGTTTCGGATTGCGACTCCCGCGTTCTCAAACACGCGGCGAATCTCACGGTTTTTGCCTTCAACAAGAACTACACGCATTTTGTGAGAGTTCAGCTCTTCGGCATCTTTCGCCTTGTAAAAAACACCCTCGACACGCACACCGCGCTTAAAATCTTCGGCCAGATAACGAGGCAAAGGAAGGGAGCTTTCTACGATATACTCTTTTTCAATCTCCGCACTCGGATGGCTCAGTTTTGCGGCGAAATCTCCGTCATTCGTAAAAATCAATGCGCCGTGGCTGAACATATCAAGCCGGCCGACATTGTAAAGCCGCTCCGTGTATCGCTCTTTAAGCAAATCTACGGCACACGGACGCCCTTTTTCATCAGACTGGGTGCAGACAACGCCAAGAGGCTTATACAAAAGCACATAACGTTTTTGCGCTTCGAGAGAAACAGGCTTTCCATCAACGGTAATCTTGTCCTTTTCATTAACTTTTGTGCCAAGTTCAGTGACAATGACACCGTTTACAGCAACACGGCCATCAAGAATGATTTTTTCTGAGGCACGGCGGCTCGCAACACCAGAATGAGCGAGGAAAACCTGCAAGCGGACTTCTTCTTTTGAATTAGGATTTGAATTATCGAGCAAGTACGAACCTCTCATTTTCAGTTTCATCAAGCTGTGGCAGTTCCGCAATTGAGTTGAGACGGAAGAACTTAAGGAATTCTTTTGTAGTGCCGAATTCAACTGGGCGGCCAGGTGTGTCCCGGCGACCAACTTCTTTAATAAGCTGTCGCTCAATCAAAAGACGAATCATGTTGTCTGGAGAAACGCCACGCAAAGCTTCAATTTCGGCACGAGTTATCGGCTGCTTGTATGCAATAATTGAAAGGACCTCAAGGGCTGAGCGAGAAAGCTTTCCTTCATTTTTGTTTCCGTATTTTTCTTTGAGAGTTTCCCAGTATTCTTTTTTGGGAGTGAGTGCGTATCCTCCTGTAATTACAGAAAGTTCCACGCCAGAATTTGGAGCGGAATATTTTTCTTTTAAGATTTCAATACATTCGTTGACGACATCGACAGAAAGCTGAGTGTTGGCAGAAATAGTCTCGACAGTAAGCGGTTCGCTTTCCAAAAACAAAACCGCCTCAACAAGCCCAGCTTCTTTTTCAAGATTTATATCCATAGGTGAGAATATTATAATTTAAAATGGAAGTTTCAACAACTACGCAGCTTCGTACCGGCAAATCTTGATGTCGCCGAACATTCGGTTCTGGTAGATTGCCGCCATTTTGAATTTTACGGCCTCCAGAATTGCCATGAACGCGCAGATTACATCGAGAATATTTCCTTTTCGTACAAGCAAATCCGTGAACATACACTCGCTTTTTTCTTCGAGCAGCTCACGCATCAAAGTGATTTTTTCGTTAACGGAAATTTCTTCGTAAACGTCGAGGATTTTCTGGTCAGTGTACTGGCTCATGAGAGTCTTGAAGATTTTCTGCATCTGTTCAAGCAAATCCCAGGTATCAACTTTTTCCCAGAGATTTTCGTCCTCAAAAGGAAGCGGACGCTGAACCTTGTTACGCTCGAAATTCCAGTCGTTTTCGTCCTGCTTAGCTTCGATAAGGTCTGAGAGTTTCTTGAATTTCTGATATTCGATAAGATGCTCTACAAGTTCTTCACGCGGATCGTCAAAATCAAGGTCATCCTCGATTTTAACCTCAACAGGAAGCATCATGCGGGATTTTATGTAAATGAGACGTGCAGCCCATTTGTAAAAATCAGAGAGATCGCCCAAATCAACGGCAGCCGCATAATCCAGATATTCAAGGAACTGCTCGGTGACTTCGGCAATAGGAATGTCGTAGATATTGAATTTATTGTCACGGATTAAAGCCCAGAGCAAATCAAGAGGGCCGTCAAATTCTCCGACCTTGTAGCGGCGTTTTTCTTTTCCGCTGTTCTCTTCATCATCTTCGATTACAGTCTGATTTTCTGCTGTCTGCGACTGTGCAACTGTCTGTTCTTCCATATTGAGCCTCTGTTTCCGCGATAACTCTGGCAAATTCACCTGAATCAAGGAGTTTTTCTGCACCCTGATTACCGATTTTTGTCAAAGACTTTTTCAAAAAATCTCTCTTTTGTATATCGGCATCCAGTGGCAAAACTTCAAGAAGCGGAATCAAAACAAAAGCCCTTTCCGAAATTCGTGGATGAGGAATTTCCAAATTTTTCATCGGGTCGGAAGAATCCGAAAAATGGATTTCCTCGTTCCCGAAAAGTTCAATATCAATGTCAATTGAGCGAGGCCCGTTCCTGATTTCAGATTTCCGGTCACGACCAAGTTTTTCTTCAATCTCATGAATTTTTGAAAGAAGCTCGTGAACCGAAAGCTCCGTATGCCCTGAAACAGCCATGTTGTAAAAATCAGACTGGTCAGTGACATACATTGGTTTCGTACGGTACACAGAAGAAAATCTAAAATCAGAAAACAACGGCTCCAACAAAACACAAGCTCTACCAAGCAAACAAAGCGAATCAAGAGAGGCAAATGACTTATTGGAACCAAGACCTAAAATTGTAAACATTTAAAACAACGCGTCGCTTGCACTCGGAACGACCGGCTCTGGAGCCTGAGTTTCTGCCTTAACAGTGGCTTTTGCAGACTTCTCCGCATCCTTAGCTGCCTTTTCAGCGGCTTTTTTAGCATCATTTACGGCTTTTTTCTGCTCAGGATAAACTGCGACACCTTCTTTTGTACGCAAAATCTGACCAGGGAAAACTTCGTTTCGGATCTGAGCCTCGATCTGTTTTGCGTAATCAGGATTTTCTTTGAGGAAATTGATTGCGTTCTCTTTGCCCTGACCAACCTTTTCGTCACCGCGAGTGTACCATGCACCGCGCTTGTCGATGATTCCGTGCTTGACAGCAGAATCAAGAAGCGAAGCTGTTGCAGAAATACCTTTTCCGAAGTAAATATCAAGCTCAACCTTACGGAATGGTGGCGCAACCTTGTTCTTTACGACCTTAACTCGTACACGGTTTCCGATTGCGTCCTCTTCACCCTTGCCCTCGATTGATTCGATACGGCGGATTTCAAGACGAACTGACGAATAGAATTTAAGCGCGTTACCGCCGGTTGTAGTCTCAGGGTTTCCGAACATGATACCAATCTTCATACGAATCTGGTTGATGAAGATAATCATACACTTGCTCTTTCCGACGATTGCGGTGAGTTTTCGGAGCGCCTGACTCATAAGGCGAGCCTGTAAGCCCATCATTGAGTCGCCCATGTCACCCTCGATTTCTTTTTGAGGAGTAAGGGCCGCAACAGAGTCAACTACGATGATGTCAACTGCCCCGGAACGAACCAAATTCTCAGTAATTTCAAGAGCCTGCTCACCGTTATCCGGCTGAGAGACCCAGAGATTGTCGATGTCAACGCCGAGATTTTTTGCATAAACTGGGTCAAGAGCGTGCTCAGCATCGATGAACGCCGCAATTCCGCCCATTTTCTGAGCTTCGGCAACAGCATGCAAAGCAAGCGTTGTCTTACCAGAACTTTCCGGACCGTACATTTCGATGATTCGTCCGCGAGGATAACCACCTACGCCCAAAGCCTCGTCGAGCAAGATTGAGCCAGAAGGAATTACATCAACACCGGTCAAATCTGTCTGCGCACCGAGCTTAATCAAAGAACCTGCACCGAACTGCTTTTCAATCTGCAAGCGGGCAGCTTCAAGAGCCTTTAACTTTTCCGCCATATCTGCTGGCGGCTGCTGTGTTTCTTTTGCCATAAATCCACCTTATATATTTTTTCTTTCCCCACCCACCTTTATATAGGCGGAATTTTTCGATTTTCGGCAATGCAGACCGAAAATTCGTAACAATTTCACAAATTTTTTAAGTGACAGAGCACGCAAATCTCCATTATCTCCAATTTTGGGGCGTTGCGGGGCACAAAGCCAGTAAACTTTCCCCGCAGAGAGGGGGACGACACAACGAAGTGTGTCGTAGGGGAGAGACTTCTCCCTATTTAACTTCCCCTCTTTACAGGCTGATAAACTGCCCTTCCGTCAAGAACAATCTTTCCGTTCTCAACCTTTATTTTTCCAAGTACCTTTACAGGCCGCTCACCGTCAATCGCAGGATACGGAGCTATTTCAAAAAACAGAGGGACAAAGCCTTCGACACGTTCCATATTTTCATAACCGACAAGCAAATCGCATCGGTAAGAAGCCCCCTCGGAAAAGGCATTCGAGACACGCCCAGACCATGCAACCATACAGCCAAGATACAATTCCGGATCTTTTGCGACATCTGCATATTCAATATTATCGTTATAATCCACAAGGGTATCAAAAGTAGGCTCTTTGAAATACGAGGAAATCATTTTGGCCTTTTCCTTAATCGCATCGCTAGCGTTCGAATTCAAAAGCCTGTTAATCTCTACCTGGGAAGCATTCTCTCGATAGTTCTGAAAATTCGACATTGCCAGATCGTAGGATTTTTTTATCTGAGAATCGGTTAGAATATACTTGTAAACACCACCTGTCAAATCCTGCTTGCGAGCATTTCCCATTTCGTCGACTGAAAGGAAAAGAGAAGTCAAATCCGCCCTTTTTCCAGAAACAGGCAAATGGATTCCTCGAACGGCACGAGAAAAATTGCCAAGATTAAAAATCAAAAAGGCCAGGACAACTCCTGCAAGGGCAGAAAGAGCAATCCGTTTGACAACATCGGGATTTATGCCAAGCGGAGGATAGAATCTCTTGATTTCACCAGCATCAACAGCCTTGCAAACTTCCTCATAAGTTCCATGAGTACGAATAAACTCCATTGCGGCAAGGGCAACTTTGTTGTTTGGGTCATAATCAAGAACATCGACATAATAGCTGATTGCCTTGTCAGTATATCCGCGCATTAAAAAAATCACAGCCTGCGCACAAAGCAAAGTGGGATCAGTCATGCGGATATGACGTGCCCGTTGAAAATACGCGCTCGCGGTACCAGTGTCGCCAAGATAAAGACATGCGATTCCTGCGGTAAGAAAATAATCAAAACTCTCGCGGTAGAACTCAGGGTTATTACCTGATTCAAGAAGAGAAATAACATGAGAAAACTTTCTTCGTTGCAGCAAAGAATGTGCTTTTTCTAGAGTACTCATTTCCTTACTGTTGCCTCAACTTTTCAAGGATTGCATCAAGCTCAGCATTAAGACGCGTAACCGTTTTTTTGTCAACATTGTCGGAAGATTGAAGCGCGTCGATACGGTCGATTAAATCCTGAATATAACTCGGATTAAGCTGATAATCTCTGATTGGAGGAACTATGAAATCCACATCAGTGCGTTTGTCTTTATTTACATTCGGCTGCTCTGGAACTTCATCTTTTTTCTTTTCTGGAACTATTCTGTCAACATAGAATACGCCACGAGGATAATTTCCATTATCAGCAACCGCTATATAGAATATATTTTCGACCTTTTCTTCACCATAAAAATTAACATCAGGCCATTTTACCATAATTGCGGAATTATCATAGGAACGGCTGTTCGTAAATCCCCGCCCCTTTCTTATAACAGGATCCCATGCCATCCTATACACCTCATCGACATTCGCAAAAACCACGGATTCTATTGGAGAAACACGCCGACCATCAAAAACAAACTGAAACGAAACCTTACCGTCAGACGAAGTTACACAACGTTCCCTGAGCAAGTCAAAATGAGAGAAAAAACACTCGTTCCGTATTTTTGAGCCGGCATCAGTCGTAAAATGAACTGAAGAAACTTCACCACAAGAAGTGTCAAAGACTCCTTTCAAACCAACATCATGGGTTTTGCCGGAAATATTTATTATGTAGGTGCTCAATTTTAAAAGGTCAACAAAAGAATCGTCCTCATCGGTTACAAACGAGAAATCTATGACAAAACGCACGTCGTTATCAATTGTATAAACAAGTTGTGCGCCATCCTCAAAGCGATGAAGCTCCTTAAAAACCCTTTTGTCCTTATTCAGCCGATAAACTTCCCCATCGACATTGAGAATAAAGCCTGTGGTATCACACAAATCCGAAAAAGACAGCAACGGACTTTCTGATTTGTCATTTGAAATGCAATAGATATTAAATGTGCCTGTCTTTCCAAAAAGCTCGACCCGAATCATTTCATTGGAAAAATTATAATAAGATTCAAGACAATAATCTTTATCAAAATAACCGTCATGAAAACTAAGAGTATCAGATTTTTTAGAAAAAACTGGCAAGGCAACAATCGCAGTCAAGATAAAGAAAAGATTTTTTTTCATTTTTCAGATTCCTCCGACTGTTCCTCAAGCAAATAATGCAATTGCTTAGCTTTGCGTTTCAATATCTGCACATCAGCATTTTTATCAGCCTCATCTGCATTCTTAACAGCCGTAGTTCCACGGCCATTTTTATTTTGTTTAACACGGAAAGAAGGTTCATTGACGCTCTGAATAACGTGAACCGTTGGATTAGCAGGCTTTGACACTCCAGGTGCAGGCGACTCATTATTATTCTCTGAAGTTTTTGAATCCGACTCCGGCTGATGTTCTGGTTCAGGCTGAGGCTCTGGCTCAGCCTGTGCGACCTCTTCTTCGGCTGGAGGAACGAGCCCCCCACCTTGCTCAAGAAGGGCCTCAAGTTCCGCTATACGGGCCTGTGCGTCCAGAAGCGAACGCCTGACTCCGCTCTCATCCTCAAGAGCATAAACACGGAGCTGACGCTCATATTCCTCGCGAGAGGAAAGATTTTCCTCACCTATTACTTTGAGCAGATAAAGCATCTTTTCTTCTCTGGCACGACGCTCAATCAAATCAAGCTTGTACTGAGCCTGAGGAGCTTTTTCACAGGCAGGATAATCATTTACGACACGCTCATAAAGCCCGCGCGCACTCTCGAAATTGTATTCATCATAAAAACTCTCGGCAATCCAAAAAAGTGCAAGCGGATAAAGCTCGCTGTCTGAATGCTGATGGCAAAAATCACTCAATGAAAGAATAGCATCCTCGTTTCTAGAGAGGAGATGAAGAAGCCGTCCGTTTTGATACTTTACATATTCTGCATACGGAGAAAAGGCAAACTGCTCCAGAAATTTTTCGCAATCATTCTGAGCCTGACGATACTCACCAGCATAAATCTCGCTCTTGATAAGCATGAACATATTTTCATCGCTGGCAAATCCTGGCACAGCAACGACCTTGCGCAGGAAAAAAATCGCGCTCGTCCAGTCTTCTTTTTTGTATGCGTCCGCCCCCTGCTTTAAATTCGCGCTCTCAGAAGAATTAAGTTTTGCCTTTGGCTGCCCCTGCGAAAAAACAGAAAATATTGAGAAAATCGAAAGAAAAGCAAAGAAAGCGAACTTTTTCAGCAAATCACTTCTCCCATTTTAACTTTCCGCTGAAAAATGAAGAACCAGACACAAGAATATCAGCACCGACACTGGCAATTTCAGAATAATTTTTTTCGTTCACACCGCCGTCAACAGAAATTTTAAAATCAAGGTTATGCTCTTCGCGAAATTTTTTGAGTTCTGAGATTTTATCGAGTGAATAAGGTATGAAACTCTGCCCGCCAAAACCAGGATTGACGCTCATCACAAGAACCAAGTCAACCAAATGAAGAATCTGAAAAAGAAAAGAAACAGGCGTGGACGGAACAATTGAGATGCCACATTTTTTGCCCAAATCATGAATATGATGTATAAGCCTGTCGATATGCACGGTGGACTCATAATGGAATGTAATCCAGTCAGCACCAGACTCCGCAAAAGAATCGACCATAAGCTCAGGTTTTTCAACCATAAGGTGAACATCAAAAGGCAGGTCTGTCAATTTTCTGATAGACTTGATGACAGGTTGTCCATAGGTAATCTGAGGAACGAACTGACCGTCCATAACATCAACATGAACGATACTTCCACCATCATTTTCAATTTTTTTAATTGCGCCAGCTAAATCAGAGAAATCCGCCGAAAGCAAAGACGGAGCCAACAAAGTGTTTTTCATACTATTAAATAATATCAAAAGAAGAAAACATTGTAAACAAAATTAAAATATATGAAAAAAACATTCGAAAATCAAAAAAAAGTAAAAATTTTCTTAAAAAAAGTATTGACATAATACTCAAAAGGATTTATAAACTATACCCCATTTTTTGTGTTTTTTTTAATTTTTGTTGACTAAAATCTCCATTTTCATAATAATGATTATATACACTATGGGAACCAAGACTGATGAAGAATTAACAAAGGCGTATGAATTCCTCGAATCAGGAAATCTTGCCCAGGCACAAAATGTGCTTGAACAGGCTATCGGATACGACCTTGACAGTTTTGAAATCAATTTTGCCCATTGGTGCTGTTCGTATTGGTCAGACTTTATCGGGAATCTTTCTCGACTTGAGCCCTACGAACAGGGTGACGGTCTTATCGCCCGATGGAAGAGTTTTAAGCAGGACTATGAGCAAAAAGAGACTTTCCAGCAAAAAGCCATTTATGCGATACAGCGCGGAATATTCACTTTGGCACTGAAAGCTTACGAATCAGTGAAAGAAGACGGAACGGCAGCTCAAAGGGCAGACCTTTTCCGAAAAAAAGGATTATGCCTTAAAAAGCTCGGAAAATATGAATCCGCGCTCAATCTTCTTACGGAAGCCTACCGTACCGTTCCGCAATCCGCCGAAATACTCGCAGAAATGGCAGATTGTTTCGCATTATGTGGCGAAGACAAAAATGCAAAAGTCCTGTTTCGGGAAGCATTCTTTATCGATGCACAGCGCATAGAAATCGAATTTCTTGATTCAGAATTAATATGCTGCTTGATTCGTCAGGTAAAAGAGAAGGGATATACTGGAACTGTTCTTCAGGAATGGATTCCTGTTTACGGAGTTCTTTATGGGGTTTTCAACGTAAAAAGAGAACTTCGTGCTCAAGAACCGGGCAGACTCAGACAGGAAATATTTGCCAAAGAAAATGAAATTAAGAATCCTTCCAGTGATTCAAAATTTTTGATTCCACGGCTTATCAACATGTATTTCTGGCTTATAGACCATTATGTACGCTCAAACGAGGGAAAAGATAAGATTAATGACTGTCTTCTTCAGATTCGTGTGCATGATGAAAACATCTATCGGATGTATACAAAATAATTTCTTAGATTTTGTATAGCGCTAACATAGAGAACAATTTTATTTTAGGAGTATAATATGTCAAAAGAGCTCGTGGATTTGGTACAGGCGAAACTCAAAGAAGACACTTGGACCCGCGCAACAATCAGCAACTACACAAAGAATAACCTGATTGAGTTGACGTCCATCGTAGAAAAGGCAAAAAATGAAAACTGTATAGGTGAAATCAAAGGAATTTGTGACGAGCAGCTTTCCCACACAAAAGACAGCATCACAGCGCTTTACATCTCAGGAATGCTCGGTCTCAAGCTGGGATCACTCGACAATTCTTCACTCGAAACTCTCGTTGACATCTTCCAGAACAACCACAAAGAGCCTATTGTCGTCTACATGTGCGAGACCATTCTCGCAGATGACAAATCCAACAAATTCGCTCTTCGCACATTGGCTTCGAATTACGAGCAGGTGGGAAATGAAGAACTCTGGTCAATCTACGAAAAAATCGTAAAAATTGACTTCGCAGAGGCTGAAATCGCAAAAAAACTTGCAGACCATTTTGCCACAGCTGGCGACACAGAAAAAGCAACAGAATACTACAAGAAAGCCCTTCTCCGCTACGTAAACAACAAAAATATCAATTCAGCAAGCGAAATCTGGTCAAAACTTGTTGCATCAATTCCAGAAGAAATCGACTTTTTCCTTCTCGTACAGCGAAAAATCGCAAAATCAATAAGTGCGGACAAATCCGCCCTCATGATGCAGGAGCTTTATAACTGGTACAAAGACAACAAAAAGTGGAACACAGCTATCGATATTCTCAAGCTCAATCTCTCAATTGATCCAAAAGACCCATGGGCACGTCGTGAGATTGCGGAGTGCTATGCTCAAAAGTATGCAAAGCACAGCCATGTAGATGAATATATCCGCACATCTGACCTTACACAGAGCTACCGAAATGTTTTTGAGGCCATCTCGGATTTCGAAAAGCATATCGCCTTCGATGTTAGAAATTTCGTTTATCACAGAACATGGGGCGTAGGCGTAATTCTCAAGGTTGAAAATGACGCGCTCACAATCAGCTTCGGAAAGAACGGCAAAAAGGAAATTTCCCTTAAAATGGCAGTAAACGCGCTTCAGCCGCTTTCGAAAGACCATATTTGGGTAATCAAGGCAACAGTCGGCTCAAAATCTTCTAAGTTCAAAACAAAGGATGAACTTGCAAACGAAATCAAGAAAAATAAGGTATGGGCGCTCAAAACAATCATCACAAGCTTCAACAACAGCTGTGACTTCAAAAAAATCAAAGCTGAGCTGGTTCCATCAATTCTTGAAGACAGAGAATGGACAAGCTGGAATTCAGGCGCAAAGAAAATTCTTGAAGAAGACGCATCTTTCGGCGTAAATCCAAACAATATCAATGAATATACAGTCCGCGAACGTGCAATCACTCCGGAAGAAAAATACTCGAACGAGTTCAAGGCACAGAAGGCATTCTTTGCCCGCATCGATATTCTTTACAAATTCGTCGAAGATGAAACAACTGACAAAGAAAGCGAACTTCTTGCAGATATGTTCAGCTACTTCACAGGCTTCCTCAAATCATTCAACGAGGTTGACGAACAGGTTATTGCATCATACCTAGTAGTGAAAGATGTCGGACAGGAAATTCCAAGCCTTGCTTTCCAGTGTAAATATAATTTCGCACAGCTTTACGGCGAGCTTGACTCTCCAAAAGAAATGTATACGGTTCTCAAGGGTTCCAAAAAAGGAAATCTTCGTGCACTGTTCCTTGAATCAGTCAAGTTGATTCCAAACTGGGAAGATGAGTACATCAAGATGTTCCCTGCAATTCTCAAGAAAGATGTCCTTGAGACAATCATAAATGCAGGTTACACAGACAAAGTTCAGAAACTTGTCACAGATTCTTTCGAAGATTTCAGAACATACCGCGATGTAATTATTTTCTTCTTTGAAGAATGTACAAAAGAGGAATGGTTCCAAGCCACAGGAGTTCCCCTCCAGAAACAGCTCATTGCAATCGTAAACATCATTTCTCAGTGTTATCTTGAAATTGACAACCATGTTGATTCAACAGAGAACAAAAAGATTATCAACAATGCCTGCAAACTTCTCTTTGACAAAGATAAAAATGAATATGCGGCATTCATGCTCTCTTGTGATATGGATCAGATGTCACACATGTACACTTTGGTTGATGATATCAAGGAGCTTGATGGTGTTATCAAAACCCAGCTTCGCAACAAAATTCTGGAAAAATATCCTGACTACAAATTCCGCGTAAAAGAGGAAAAATCTTCTGCACCAAAAGGAATGTTGGTCACTGCAAAGAAACTCGAAGAAAAACGAAATCTTCTCGACAAGTGGCAGAACGAAGATGTGCCTAGAATTGCACAGGAAGTTGCAGAAGCAAAAGAAAAGGGCGACTTGAAAGAAAATGCCGAGTATATCGCTGCAAAAGAAGCACAGCATAAACTGGGAAATGACATCAAGCGACTTCAGTCGGAACTTGCCCGTGCGGTTATCTTCGACCCAACGACAGCAACATCTTCAATGGTTTCATTCGGAACAAAAGTTACATTGCTTAACAAAGAGACAAATAAAGAAGAAGAATACACAATTCTTGGTCCATGGGAATCAGATACTGATAACGGCATAATTTCATATATGACTCCATTCGGGGATGCAATCCTTGATCACAAAGTTGGTGATGAACTTTCTTTCACAATCAACGAACATAAATACAACTATGACGTTAAAAAGATTATAATTGCCAAATTGTAATTTTACATTCAGAAGCAAACACCGAGCCACAGTTTTTACATTTCAATGTGAACTGTGGCTTTTATTTTTATGGCACGTATTATTTTTCTGTGCTAAAATATTAATGATGTCACAAATGCTTTATAACAGCGGAGTAATGGATTCTCCAGTTTCAGCCGCAATCATCTCAATATCGTTGATTCTCATGTCAGGTTTTCTGATGACCCGCATAACAAAGCAGATACGACTGCCAAATGTTACGGCATACATTGTTGCGGGAATAATCATCGGTCCACATTGTCTTAACATCATTCCTCAAACAATCATTAAGGAAACCGGTTTTCTTTCTGATATTGCACTCGCATTTATAGCATTCAGTACCGGTCAATTCTTTAAATTCGATATTCTTAAAAAAAATGGCGGAAAAGTAGCAATAATCACACTGAGCGAAGCTCTACTGGCATCCCTGCTTGTATTTTTGCTTGCATTTTTTCTACTCCATATAAATCTGGCATTTTCGATTGTTCTTTCGGCCCTGGCTTCCACTACGGCATCGGCATCAACAATGATGACTATTCGGCAGACAGGTGCAAAAGGTGATTTTGTTGAGACACTTCTTCAAGTTGTCGCAGTAGATAATATAGTCGGTTTGTTGGCATATAGTGTAGCAATTTCGGTAGCAGTCCATTCTTCTACTGGTGAGGCTTTTTCCTTTTCCAGAATTTTTGTACCCATTTTTGTGAATGCCCTTGTACTCTGTTTGGGTGCCGTTTTCGGAGTCCTTCTCATGATTCTCCTCCGTCCCAAAACACGAAGCAGTGATAACAGACTTATAATTTCCCTAGCTTTAATTTTTGCCTTTTGTGGTGTATGTACAATTTTTGAAGTTTCACCGTTGCTCGGCTGCATGTCAATGGGAACTATGTATATCAATAATACGGATGATGACAAGCTCTTCAAGCAACTGAATTATTTTTCACCGCCATTTCTGCTGATGTTCTTTGTACGCTCAGGTATGAGTTTTGATTTATCAGCGTTGGCAAAATCAAGTGGGACTATAGGGACATTTCCGCTTATTGTAATCGGAGTTCTATATTTCATAATTCGAATCATCGGAAAATACGCCGGAGCTTTTCTAGGATGCTGTGCCACCAAAAAGAAAAAGGAAATTCGTAATTATCTTGGTCTAGCATTGATTCCACAAGCAGGAGTTGCAATCGGCCTTGCGGCATTAGGAGCACGAACATTGCAGGGTGAAACTGGTCATGCACTTGAGACAATAATTCTTGCTTCAAGTGTACTTTATGAACTTATAGGCCCGGTATCGGCAAAACTTTCGCTTTATCTGTCAAAATCTTATTCAACAAAGCTAGAGGATTTAGTAGAAGTAAGTGAGAAGACAGTTGACGGCAAAGAAAAAACAACTTTGGAATTATTGATTGACCGAATTCAAAAGATTCAACAAGAACTTCCTGTTCACACAATCGATGAAGCTGAAGAAGCATTTACAGAGGCTGCCGAACAACATAATACAGTTTCCTGGGGAGAAATACAGAAGCAAAATATGAAAAAAATTATACGAAAAAGAGGCAAGAAATGATTACAGATCCAATCGCAACTTTTTTGGGAGTTTGGTCGAGCCAATTAAATGGATATTCCGTTTTTTTTCGGATTTCACTATCAATATTGTTATCATCTTTTATTGGCTGGGAACGCTCAAGCAAACGACATTCAGCAGGATTCCGAACTTTTATGATTGTAACGCTATCAGGCACTGTCGTTATGTTAATAGATTTATATCTAAACAGTATTTTTGGAGGGCAGATATTCATTCTTTCCGCACTTTCCATAATATCAGCCGCAAGAATAGCAACAAGAACGCTTTTCTTTACATCAAGAAATCAGATTATGGGACTTACAACAGCAGTCTCACTTTGGGGCAGTTGCATTTTGGGATTAGCCGTAGGAGCAGGTTTATATACAATCACAGCGATCACGTTCCTAACTCTTTTATTATGTTTATCAAAACTTCCATATCTTGAATTCTTTCTCAAAAATCGTTCCAACCACTTCGAAATTCATCTAGAACTAAAAAACAGCCTAAATCTACAGAACTTCGTATCAACAATCAGAAAATTGGGGCTTACAATAGACGCCATCGAAATGAACCCTGCCTACGCAAACTCGGGACTGAGTGTTTACTCCATAGCAATATCAATCAGCAACGAAGAGTTGAAAAAGTACAAGACTCACAGAGAAATCATTGAGGCCTTAGGCACTTTAGAGTATATCTACCACATAGAGGAAATCTGACACCTGTGTCACGCTACGTGCATTTCGTCGGATGTGCTCACAACAAATCAATGCTCTCGCTCTTTATGATGAGTGTAACGTTTAAAAAAGCATGAATCCTATCCCGGAAGGCTCCCCGCGCAACCAATCACAAAAATCACCTCTACATGCAGCGAATACCGTGTAAAAATCGGTGACTGGGTTGCAAGCAAGATCTAATCTAATCACGTCATAAAAGACCTGCGGGAAATCCTTCCCCCGCAGGACAAAAAAAATCCGCCCCCGGGCGGAAGGCGGAATCCAATTTAAAAAGAAAAAAGCCGGCGGCTCCCTACTTTCCCCCGTATCGGAGTATCATCGGCGCAGGGGTGCTTGACTTCCGTGTTCGGAACGGGAACGGGTATATCCACCCCACCATGGCCACCGGCATATTAAATACCAGCAAATAACAGCTAAGGAACTGTCAGGAAGAAGGATTCCGCCCCTCTGGCGGGAATGAGGATATGGCCAGGGCTCACGGCCTATTAGTACCGCTCGGCTGTGCGCGTCGCCGCGCCTGCACCTGCGGCCTATCAACCCGGTAGTCTTCCGGGGGCCTTCAGGGGGACCTAATCCCCGGGGATGAGCGGTCTTGAGGCCGGCTTCCCGCTTAGATGCTTTCAGCGGTTATCCGTTCCGGACTCGGCTACCCGGCACATGCCACTGGCGTGACAACCGGCACACCGGAGGTCCGTCCACCTCGGTCCTCTCGTACTAAAGGCAGACCCTCTCACTCATCCATCGCCCATAACAGATAGGGACCGAACTGTCTCGCGACGTTCTGAACCCAGCTCACGTACCGCTTTAATTGGCGAACAGCCAAACCCTTGGGACCTGCTCCAGCCCCAGGATGCGATGAGCCGACATCGAGGT
>Ga0256407_10006938_pt1 | contig 17275 bp, 14 predicted proteins | sample RumenRJG_04DNA_FD_193489 | JGI IMG/M metagenome (GOLD analysis project Ga0256407, IMG submission 193489) | Bovine rumen microbial communities from Lethbridge, Alberta, Canada - RJG_04 | ecosystem: Host-associated > Mammals > Digestive system > Stomach > Rumen | place: Canada: Alberta...
TTTAATTTAAGTTTTTAAATTTTTATTTTTTTTTTATTCATTTAATTTTGTAAGTTCTAATAATTTATTTATTTTATTTTTTCCTTCTTCACTTATTCCATTTATACTTTTTGCTTTTTCTAAATCTTTCTTAGCTTCAAAAATTTGTTGATTATAAAAATAAGTTTTACCTCTAAAATAATAAAATTCATCATTTTCATTTTCATTTCTTAATTTTTCAGCATTATTAAAATCAACTATTGCTTTTGGATAATCTCCTTTATTTGAATAAGCTATTCCTCTTAATAAATTAGCTTTATAACTTTTTTCATCTTTATTAATTGCTTTATTTAATAAATCAATTGCAGTATCATAATCTCCATCTGCAATTGCAATTAAACCACTTTGAGTAAAGTCTTCCATTTATTTTTTCTTTAAATAAAATTTTATAAATAGAAAAATTTTTATTTAAAAAAAAAAATTATTTTTTTAATTGTAATAATTGAAAAGAAATTTGACAATTATATGTTTTATTAAATAAAATCCAAACTTTAATTGTTAGATCTGAAGAACAACTTATTAATTTACCATCATCAGTTTGATATAAATAAATTACTTTTTCTTTATGTCCAGTTATTGTTAATTCTTTTTCAAAATTTTTATTAAAAATTATTATTTCTCCATTTGGTGAACATGTTGCTATTCTTTTATCTTTTAAAATTAATGTTCCTGAAGTACCAAAATTCAATTTGTCTAATTTTATTATTCTTTCTAATAATTCAAAATAATCTATTTCTCTATTTGTTTTTTTTCTTATTCTTTCTCCTGTGAATTTTATTATGAAATCGTAATTGAAATAATTTATTATTTTTTTATAATAAAAATCTGGAGATACTTCATTATAATTTAAATTAAATGTTTGTAAATTAAAATTTTTGTTTTTATAAATTGATTTAATTAAAGAATATGGAAAAGATTGTTTTTTCTTTTTATAATAGTCATACATATTTATTAATAATTCCATTACATTTAAAAGATAATTATTTATTTCATTATTATAATTATATTTTGCTTCGATTTTTTCTATTTTTTCATTTGATTTTTTAAAATTTTGAATACATTTATTTTTTAATTCACAATTAAATTTATTTACTTTCTTTTTTGCTTCATTTAAATTTTCTTTTATTTCTTTTATATTAATTGAATTTTCTTTAATATTATCTACTTTATCACTATGAAAAATATGTTCATCTTTACATTTTTGACAAAAATATTTATCACAATCAACACAAAAACCAATAATAATTTCATTTATATCTTTTCTACAATTAATTTCAATTAAATCACTAGTTCTTATTTTATGTTCAGGATAAATAAAAATATGAGAATTAAAACAATTATTACATATAATTTTTCTACAATCATAGCAGAAAGAAACTTTAGAAAATATTTCTTTTTTAAGACAAGAATGACATTGAATTTCAGTTAAAAGAGTAATTTGAAATAAAGAAAAAAATTCATTTATTATTTTCCAATAACTTCCACAATTACATTCTATTTTTAATTTTGGAAATTCTGTTAATTTTGGTACTATTGAAAATATTGGTATACATAAACAATTATTACATCTTATAAAAGAAATTCCTGGCTCAAATCCTCCTAAAATATCAGGAATTCCATTTGATAAATTATTATTTTCTTCTTCTAAATTTATTTTTATTTCTTTATTAATATTTTTTTTTTTTATTAATTTTTAATTTTAAAAAAAATAATTTTTTTTCCAAATATTTAGTTTAAATATATTTTTAAATTCAAAAAAAAAAAAGATTAAAAACCTATATAATAAATTATTTATTAAAAATTCTTTTTTTTTATAACATTCACTCTAATTTTAATTTTATATTACATATATTTTCTTTGTTTAAAGATAATAATTTTTCAACATTAAATTTTTGATTTACAAGAGACACTTTTTTCATAAAAACACTTTTTTGATTTTTCGTATTATCATCATCATTATTACTATCATTTGATTCAGGAGTAGATTTTAATTTACTATTATTAGAAGAACTAGTAGAATCTTTTAAAGATTCATTTTCAGTTGAAGAAAATTGAGAACTTGCATTTCTTAAATAAAGAGATTTAATATTATAATTATTATTAATTTTATTATTTTTATTTTTCTCATTTGATTTAAATTTTTCATCATCTTTCCCAAATAAAGTTATTTTAACTTGAGAAAGAAAACTATTACTTGCTGAATTCATTCTATAATTTTTTTTCTTTTTATCAATATTAATATTCCCACTTAAACATTCTTTTCTTTTTTTTTCATTTTTTTTTTTAATATCATCTTTTCTATAAGTATGAATATCCATTTCTCTATAATTATCAGAAGATCTCTCATCTCCAATATTATAAATAACTTTATCATTAATAGAAAAGCTTTTTTTATGTTCACTTTTATATTTACTAAATTTAGGAAGTAATTTTAAGATATCTTTACTACTATTAACGGATTTTATATTATAATTAGGAATATTAATAACTTCATTTTTTAACTCAACTCCTGAAAATCCAAAAATACTTTCAATTTTTTTTTTAATAATCTCATTTTCTAAAATCTGAATACAACTGGGTCTATTATAAGGATTAAATTGTAAACACATATTAATAATAATATTTAATTCATGAGAAAAATGATTAGGAATACTAGAATAATAACCTTTCATTAATTTTTTATAAGTATCTTTATAATCATTTCCATAAAAAGGTAAATTAAAAGTACATAATTCATATAAAATAATTCCCAATGACCAAATATCACTTTTAAAAGTATATGGTTTATGATTCCAAATTTCAGGTGCTGCATAACATGGTGTTCCCATTTTTGAATTTAATAAATCTCCATTGTATATTTTTGCTACGTTTAAATCACTTAATTTACATATTCCATTTTTCATTAATAAAATATTTGCTGTTTTTAAATCTCTATGCATTAAATTATTATCATGTAATACTTTTAATCCTTTTACTAATTGAATAAAATATGACCAAATTTGCTTTTCTTTAAAATATATTTTTTTATTTTTTTGTTGGAATATTTTACTATGTAAATCACCATCGTTTGCATATTCTAAAACTAAATTTAAATTACCAGTTTTTTCTTCGTAAAATGATTCTTTGTAACTTATTATATTTTGGTGGGAAATTGAAGAGAGAAATCGTACTTCATTTAATGAATTCATTCTTTCTTTTGGATTTAAATTTTTTAAGTTTACTCTTTTTAATGCATATATTTTCCCATCTAATTTTCTCTTTACTTGAAATACAACTCCAAATGAACCATTCCCTATATCTTTTATTATTTCAAAATTTTCCATTGACATTTTATTTTAAAAATCAATTAACGATAAATTTATTTATATTAAATAAACAACTTTAAGTTATTTTTTTATATTTTTATATAATATACTTTAATAATGATAAAAAAATATGAAAAACAATTTAAATATTCTTTTTAATTAAATAAAATATAATATATAAATATATTAATATTTAAAAATATAAAAAATGTCAGAAGAAAATGAAACAATAACATTAACACCAGATCCATCAATGGAATTATCAACATCAATATCAACAGAAATTTCAAAAAAAGAAGAAGAAGAAGAAAAATCAAAAGATCAAGAAAATCAAATATTAAAACAAAATATTTCATTATTATATGGAAATGATTATAAAATTAAAAAACCAAAAAAATTAGGAAAATCATTTGTATTTTATTATATAAAAGATTGGCCTTTATTAACAATTGGACCAGATTGTATATATTTATTTTATTTAATTAGATAATTAGATACATTAGGATTATGTCTTTTAGGAACAACAACTTTTTTTTATTTTTTAGAATTTTTTACTATTTTTGAAAATAATTTTCAAATTGCAAGAATAATACAAACTTTATCTTATACTTTTTTTTTAATTTCTTATTTAGGAACTAGTTTAATTAATCCTGGAATACCAGAATTGAAATATTATTCAAAAAATTTTCAAATTAAAAATAATGAACAATTGTCTGATTTTCAAAAATGTAAACAATGTAATATTATTATACCAAAAAAATTTAATGTTACTCATTGTAATGTTTGTAAAGTTTGTGTTAGAGAACAAGATCATCATTGTCCTTGGACTGGAAAATGTATTGGGAAATATAATATTGTTCAATTTTATTTTTTTCTATTTTTTTTGTTGATTTATATTTTTTCGACTTTTGTTACTTTTCTTTTATTTATTATTTATTTACAAGATGATAGAGATAAGAATAAAAAAAATAAAATTTAATTTTAATTAAAGTAAAAAAATTTAAAATATATTTTTTAAAAAAAAATTTGTTTTATTTTTTAGACTATTAATATGGAAACTATTGAATATTTTTTTTTTATTATTTTCATCTTCATTTTCATTAATATTATCATTTTCTAAATTTTAATTGTTAAATTTAATTTTTAATATATTTTCTTTTCAAATTTTAAATTCATTTTATTTTTTTATACTCATATGATTGTTGATTATTATTTTTTTCTAAACAATTTTAAAATATAAAATTATAATATGGAAAAAAAAAAAAATTTTCATCAAAAAAAAAAAAAAATAAAACAAAAAAAACAAAAAATTTTTAAAAAAAAAAAAAAAAAAATATATTTAAAAAAAAAAAAAAAAAAAAAAAAAAAAAAAAAAATTTTAAAAAAAAAAAAAAAAAAAAAATAAACTAACTCAAATTAAAAAAAAAAAAAAAAAAATTTTCAACAAAAAAAAAAAAAAATACAACAAAAGAATCAAAATATTTTTCCAATTTAATGATGGATGATTTTTTCTCAACTCCAAAATATACAAATATAGATGATGGATCAAATAATAGATTAAAATCAATATTTTCAACCCAAAAATTAGAAACAATAAATATAACAAATTTATCTCAAAATGAGAACCAAAATCAAAATCAAATATCTCAAACATCAAATAACCCTTTAAAATTAAATACAGCTCAATTAATTTCATATGAAAATGAATTTCAAGAACAAAGAAAAGAAATTTATTTAGCATTATCTTTAGAAGAAAAAATAAACTTAACATATAATTTAATAACTTTAAATAGAGCAAATTTAATAACATATATTTCTCAACAAAAATTAACAAATCCTGCATCAGATTCAAATGCATTTCATTATTATATTGATTATTTTTATAATTACATTCTTTTATTTTTATTATTATATAAAAATAGATCATATAATGATGCATATATTACAATTAATCATTTATTAAAAGAAATGACATTTGGTTTTACTATTGAGAAATATATTAAAGAAAAAGTAAATTCTTATAATGAGAAATATAATGATGATATTATTGAATATATTAAATTTATATCTTGTTTAGTTCAATGTACATATAGATTAAATAAAAATTATTTATATGAAACTATACTTCTTTCTTATATTGAAGTAATTGAATCAATTCAAGATAATAAATTATTTTTATCTTATTTATATTTTTATACTGCTAATATTTTAGTTGAATTAGATTATTTAAAATGTGCATTTATAACATATGATTATTCATTAAAATGCTTATATGAATATGCGAGATTATTAAGAGCTCAAAAAATGCAAGTTTCAATAATTTATAATAAAGGTTTATTATCTTATGTTATTGGAAATGATGAAAAATTACCAAAAGCAATATCATTAATAACAGAAGCAAAAAAATTAAAACTAAAATTATTAGAAGAACAAAATAAAAAATCACAAAAAGGAAGTAAAAGTAATAATTCAAGTTTAGAAGTAAAATTAGATAAATTAAGAAATTCTCAATTATTAAAAATTTATTTAACTTTATTTGAATTAGATTATAATAATTCAAATTCTGATATTATATCAGAATATATAAATTACATATCAAAAAATTCAGAATTATTAAATGAAACAGATATTGAAAGATTAAATTTTATATTTGAAAAAATGGATAAAGCATTACCAAAAAATAATAATTTATTAGCTTCTCCTACAAAATTAGAAAATGATAATAATAAATATCAATTAACTCCAAAAATAAATTCAACTTTTATGACTGGAGTAAAAAATAATATTTCTATAATTGGACAATATAATAATCAACAAGAAGAACAATTTATTGATTTTCTTTTATCTAAAAATAAAAAAAAACATATATCAAATGAAATTGATAGATATGAATTTGAAAAATTTTTTTTATTTATGACTAAATTATCTGCTTATCAAATTGAATTATTAAATATTCAACAACCATCAATGAAATCATTTAAAAAATTTAGTTCTTTACCAATTTATTTCTCAAATACTTTCAAACAATCACTTTCATATGAACAATTATCTTTATTAAATAATATAAAGGTATTAACATTAAAAAGAAAATGTGTATTAAAAAAAGTAAGTAATCCAATAATATTAGAAAATTTGGATTTATCATATTTATATCAACAAGAAACAAATTTTAATTCTTTATTCCAGTTAAAAAATATTCAAAATTTAAATAAAAAAATATCTCAATTTGAAACTGTAAGAACACAAAATGCATTAAAAGAATCAGTTCCGATTATTAATCCAATAAAAGAATTTGATAATTTAATAAGAAGTGATTCAATTCCAGAATTTATTTTTCAAAATAAAATACCTTTTGATAGTATTAAAGCAAATTTAAAAAAGTATTTAAAATCTAATCCACATCCTAAATATAAATTTGAAGAAATTTATAGAGATAGTATTGTTGTTGAGTTATTAAATAAAATGAAATTTAAAGAAGTTAAAATTTTAAATAATAATCCTGAATGGTTAATCGAAATTTTAGTTGAGTTTAAAGAAAAAAAGGAAGAAGATGTTAATTCTATTATTTCTAAACCTGAAACTAAACAACAAGAAGTTATTGAAGATGTTATTAAAGAAAAAGATGAAGAAAGTATTTCTGATAAAGGAGATAATGAAAAGAAATCTATTGAGTTAATTGATGTTTTAAATGTTAGGAAAAATGATTAAATATTTCATTTATTTTTTTTTATTAAATGATTATTAAATTTATTTTGAATAAATTATAATTAAACTCTTTATTTTAATGAAAAAAAGAATAGTAAATTAAATAAAAAAAATAAAATGGGTTGTTTAATTGAAAGAAATGTTATAAATTCTTATGTTGACTTAACAAAAGAAGAAAATCAAATAAACTCAATATCAACAAAAAAAACAAAAAATAATAAAAATTTATATGAAAAAATACCAGATTATTATCCTCAATTAAAAGAAAAAAAAAGTTTATTTGGAGCTACTAGAAAAGTATCAAATAATAATTTTATAAATACAAAAACAAATTGTTCATCTTTATTATTAAATAATACAAATGAATTAATATTAATATTTTCAAAAGAAAATGAACAAAATTATGATAAAATTTCCATATTTCAAAATATTTTAACAAGTTTATATGATGAAAATATTAAAATTATTAAAGATGATCCTTTACATGCAATTTTTTCATTTGGAGGAAAAATAAAAGAAAAAATAAGAAATGATAATTCAAGTCAATTTGAAAGTTCAAATATAGATGAAATTGAAAATGTTGATTATTTATTTAATGAAAATAATATACAACCACATCAATTTGATATTGAATATGATGAAGGGAAATATTATATTAAAGGTTATAATGATGGAAGTGGAATTTTTTTCAAAGTAAATCAAAAAATTAATATTGGAACAGAAGATAAATATATTTTTTTATTTAATAATAAATCATTTGTTAATTTTCAAGTTTTAAATAATCAAGGTATTGTTTTAATTGAATATAATGGTGAAAATAAAGGAGAATTTAATTATTTAAAAAATAATATTATTTTAATTGGTAGAAGTAAAATTTGTAATATTATTTTAAATGAAGATGAAGGTATAAGTAGAGTTCAGTTTAGTTTTTATTATGATAAAAATAATAATGATTTTTATATATATGATGGTTATTTTTCTTTAGATGAAAATAAATGTAAATTATCAACTAATGGAATTTGGTTATTAATTGAAAATAAAATTCAAATTAATAAAGAAATGATGTTAAAAACTGGGAATTCTGTAATTTTGGGAGAATTAAAAGAAAAAGAATAAAAAATTGTAAGAAAGTAATATTAATATTTTTAAAATAACGTAATAAATAAAAATTAATATGAGTCTTTTATAAATTGTGAATATAACTCAATAATATAAAAATATTATTTTATTAAAGAAAAAAAGTGAAAATATTGGGAATATTTGTATTTTTTAGAATAATAGTAATATTTTATCTTTATTTTCTCTTTTTTAATATTTATAAATTTAGTTATGTCATTAATAATTAAAAATAACATTTTAACCAAAAAATTAAAAGTTAATAAAAAATAAAAAAAATTTAAATAAAATAAAAATAAAAAAAATATGTACTCAAATTTTAATAATGATTTTTTCAAAACTTCTAAATTTAAACCAATAATAACAAAATATATCTCAGAAGACACAAAAAATTATACAAAAATTCCTTTAATAACTCAATATAAAAAGCCTGAAACATTTGAAGAACTTCAACAACAAAATTCAGAAGCATTAAAAAGAAATAAAGAAAGTCTAAAGCAAAATCAAAATAGTATATTAAATTGTTATCTTAATTTAACTCATACAAATCCAACATTAATAAATTATCAAAAATACAATTTAGGTGAGTATTTAAATAAAAGAAATCCAATGATATATCAAAATAATTTAAATGAAAAAATATTAACAAAACAAAATGAACTTCTGGCACTTGAATCAGTATTAAAAAATCAAACAGAACAAAATAAATTATTATTTGAAGAAGAAAATGATTATTGTAATAAAATGCAAAAAATGAATGAAGATTTATTAAATCGAGTTAAAGAATTAGCAATTCAAAATGATGATATTATTTATAAAAGGAAATTATTATGGAAAAATAATAGTCTAATTGAACAAGAAATTAATAATGAATTAATTAAATTAATGAATAGAAAACAAAATGAACCTCCAGAACCAATTATGGAATTTAATAAAGTTGAAAAAGAAGATGAAGAAATTATTATTGAACCTAAAAAAGAAATTTTAAGATCTTCTGCAAAAAAAATTGAAGAAGATACTGAATCAGATGAAGAAATTAAAGAAAAGAAAAAACAATATTTACTTTTAAAAGAAGAAATTTATCAATTAAATATGAATCATAATCCAGGAAAATTAGATGAAATTAGAAAAAAAAAATTAGAAAAAATGATTGAAGAACAAAAAAAACAATTAGAAAATTTATATAAACAAAAAAAAAAGAAAATGAAATTAGAACAACCAATTCAATTAAAATCTCAAATTTATATTGAACAAAATGAAGATGAAAAAGAAATAAATTTAAATAAAGATTCAAATATAAAAAAATTTAAAGCTTCTGTTCAAAAAGAAATAGATGAATATAGTGATTTAAGTAATGAAAAAATGAGAGTTAGTAATGAATATAGTAATTCAGAGAATTTAAATTCAAAAAAAATTAAAATTGAAGATAAAGAAAAAGTTTTAGATTATATTATTAAAAAAATTGAAGATTATGCAGATGAGACTGGAGAATATGAAGTTATTTATGATCAAAATGTTTTTGAAAATTTAAATCAAAATAAACCTTATTTAAAAAAATTATTTTATCAAATTTTAAATGAATCAAATTCAAAAATTGAAATTAAATTTTTAGTTCAATTACTTTTTGAAATTATAAATTCAAATTATAATTTTAATATTAATGGTGAAAAATTAAAATCATCAAATGAGTATAATTATAATGATTTTCAAGAAGATTTAAATAGCAATTATTTAAGTATTTTTACTAAAACAATAGAGCATTTAAAAAAAATGATACAAATGAAAAGATGTAGTAGAGATTTTGGGGCTCAATTTTTAGCAAAAGCAATTATGAATTTTGAATATAATAATGAAATGCTTAGTAAATTATTTAATGTTATTGAACCACTTTTAGCAGAATAAAAATTATTTTATTTCAATATTTTTTTTTATTTTAATTTTTTGTGTATATATTATAATTATTTTATTATTTTTTTTATTTATTTTCTAATATCATTTGAGATAAATGAATGAAGAAAAAAATAATAAACAAATAGAATCTTTTGATGTTTGTATGAAATGTCAAAATGATGAAAATGATAATTTAGCAAATAAAAGATTTATTATATTATCAGCTATAATTTTTTTATGTTTTATTGAAGGATTATCTTTTTTTGATATTTTTTCATATAAATTAACACAAAATTCTAATGATTGGTTTAGTTATTTTTCATATTCTCTTTTATATTTAATTACTTTTATTTTATTATCAATACCTTCATTTTTTTTAATTGAAACTAATATTGGAATTGCTTTAATATTATCATGTCTTTGTTCAATTGCAAGAGAAGTATTTTATATATTATTTATGAATTATTTTTTTATATGTAAAGAAATTTCTGTTTTTCTTTCTTGTATTGCTATGATATTATTATTTAATTCTTTAGGTAAAATTATTCATTTATGGTTTCCTTATAATCAAACAATTTTTTTTATAACTTTTTGTTTATTTTTTATTTTTTTTGGAGGTAGTATTTCTTTTTTTATTAATGAAATAAAAAATAATGATAATTTATTATATATTTTTTCAATAATTAAAATTGTATTATCTATTATATGTTCAGGAATTTTACACAACCCATTACCTAAAGTTTATAATAATTATAAAACAAAGCAAAAAAATTTATATCTTCCATCAAAAATAAATCAATTAAAAAAATGTTTTGCAAACTTTAATCAAATATTTATTTTATCAATTATCATGTCATCACATTTATTTTTATTTTTTTCTTATTATGATGGAAAAGGAAATATAATAAGAATAGATTCTTCATATATTGGAATTGTATTTGTTACCTTTATAATTGGAACAATAATAATATCAATTTATTTTTATTTATCAATTATATATAATTATTTAATTATAGGTCATTTAATAATTTCATTTATTTCTATTTTATTATCTGTTATATTTTTTTATTCTGAATTTTTTCCTTTCCAATCTTATTTGAAAAATATTTTATTTATAATTCTTCATATTATTTTTGGGATAAATGTTAGTATTTTTATTTTTCTTTCTTATGACTATTTAATTGAATTAAATTACCCTTTGGTTGGAGAAAGTGTCACAATTTGTTTATATGAAATAATAACAAGTTTTATTACTTTATTATTAGTAATAATTGATTATTTTTTGAGAGAATTTTTTTTTAATAGTGGTGAAATATATATAGAATTAGTTATTTATTTAATCCCTTTAATTAGTGGAGGCATATTATATTTTATTAATATAGATAATTTTCAAGAAAGAAAATTAAAGACTTTATAATTATAATTATATAAAAATATTTTTTCAACTTTATAAAATAAATATGTTTAAACTAAAAATTAACAATTAAATATTTAATAATTATTATTTTAATTTCAAATAATATAATACCTCATATTAATATATATAATAAAAATTAAAAAAGAAATTTATTATAATTAATATTTTTATTTAATTCTATAAATAAATAAATTTATAATATTTCAAATGGATGTTCGTTCAAGTTCTTCAGTTTCATCAGTAATTACAACAACATATAATACAATAAGTAACAGTTCTAATTTACCGCATATAAATAAATCAAATGGAGTAAATTTTAATAAAAAATATAGAGTAGTTTATTCATCATCATCACGAGTTAAAAAAAGAGTGAATTCTTTATTAATATCAAAAGGAAATAAAAAACCAAATAATAATAGAATTAATTTACATAGTTCAACTAAAGTAAATAGAACACTTAAATTTGAAGAATATAAAGAACATATTGATGTTTATGAAAATAATAATAATCAACTTGATAATTCAAATATTATTCCTAGAAAATTATTTAATACTAAAACTTCTTTTAATTTTAGAAATACATTTTATTCAAGAAATAAAAAACCAAAAGACACTTCACCTCAAATTTGTTCTGTTTATCATTTTCCTGAAAGTAGTAATTTATTTTTATTTATTCCAAATTCAAAATTTTTAAAAGAAAATAAAGATTTTGATACTTTATTAAAAGATTCTGATAATTCAACAGAAAAATTAATTCAAAATTTATCAATAAGACAAATAGAAAAAAAATTCTTAAAATTTTCTTTATTTCACAATATAACAATACCATATAATTACAAAATAAGAATGTTATCATTTAATAATATGCCAAAATGTTTTACTGATACTTGTGAAAGAGCAAATATAAAATATAAAAAAAAACCAATTAATTCAAATATAATTTGGCATTTATATGATATGATAACAATGCAACAATTAATAAGAGATATACATCAAAATCAACATTATAATCATTTTCCTTCAACTTTCGCATTAGGAAGAAAAGATTTTATGTATAAACATTATAAAAAATATCATAATTTATATAAAAATGATTATAATTATGTACCAGAAACTTATATTTTACCAGATGATGCAAATGATTTTTTAGATAAATATAAAAATATAATTTATAATTTATCAACTGCAAAAACGAAATTTATTGTTAAACCAGTTGGTTTAAGTAGAGGAAGAGGAATTCATATTTTATCAAATAAAAGTGAATTTAAATCAATTTGTAAAGCAAGTGAAGTAAGACATGGTAAAAATTTTTTAGTTAGTAAATATATATCAAAACCTCATTTAATAAATAATAAAAAATATGATTTAAGAATTTATGTTTTAATATCATCATTATATCCATTAAAAATTTATATGTATAAAGAAGGTTTAGTTAGATTTGCTACTGAAGAATATATAAAAGGTGATTTTAATAATGTTTTTATTCATTTAACAAATTATTCAATTAATAAAGAAAATATACCAAGATATAATAATAATAATAACGAAGAGGATTTTCAAAAATTTTCAAAATGGTCTTTAAGTGAATATAAAGAATATTTTGAAAAAAATAATCAAATTGAAAATTATAATACAATAATGAAAAAAGTAAAAGATATAATAATAAAATCAATAATAACATCAACAGATGATATATGTGCCGATATAGCATTAAATAAAAAAAATAGTTTATTTGAATTATATGGTTTTGATATTTTAGTAGATCATAAATTTAATACTTGGTTAATGGAAATTAATGTTGGTCCTTCAATGAAATGTGGATCACAACTTGATTTAATGATAAAAACTAATTTAATAAGTGATATTATTAATATTATTGGTGTTAAATTTTATGAACATCATGAAAAAGATGAATTGTATACTCTTGATAAAAGAGATGAAAAAATAAAAATTAATATTAATAGAAAAATTAATAAATTTAATTTAGGAGGATTAAAGGCTGAAATTTTTAATGGTTTTGATAAGAATAATTTAATTTTTAAAGGACATGAATTTAATAATGAATATTTTGTTAAAGGAACTTTAAGAGATTTTGAAGAAGAAAAATTAAGAGCCTCTGTTACTGATTTTGAATTGATTTTTCCTATTAAAGATAATATACAATATTATGGAAAATTTTTTTCTTCAAATTCAAATAATGTGGATAATATTGTTACTTGGCAATATCTTTTAACTCATTAATAAAAAAAAATATAATATTTGAATTTGTATAATATTAATATTTTTATTTTTATTTATTTATATATCTATTATTTATTTTAAAATTTAATTTCTAATTTATTTTGTGTTTTTATTTCATTTATATATTTATATTTAATTATATTTTTTTTTAATTTTTTTCCATTATATTTAAGTAAAAATTGAGTGCATAAACAATAAAAAATTACTAATTTTTATGACAAAAAAAGCAAATCTAAATAATAAAAAAAAAAGAGACAAAAATAAAAAAAAAAAAGAGAAAAAAATTTCGGAGTCAACAAGAGAAAGTGATACAGAGAAAAAACCTATAACAAAAAAATTAAAAGATGGTTCAATTTACAAAGGAGAAATGAAAAATAATAAATTTGAAGGATATGGAAAAATAAATTATTCAAATGGAGATTTCTACAATGGAAAATGGAAAAATTCAAAAAGAGAAGGATATGGAGTTTGTGTTTATGATAATGGAGATATTTATAAAGGTTATTGGAAAAAAGATAAATATCAAGGTTATGGAACTTTTATTTCAAATAATGAAGAAATAAAATATATTGGTCATTTTAAAAATGGAATGAAAGATGGACATGGTGTTTTAATTGAGAAAAATAAAGGAACTTATGATGGAAATTGGATTTTAGATTGTAAAAATGGAAAAGGGTTATTTAAAGATATAAAAGGAAATTCTTTTCAAGAAGAATGGAAAAATGGAAAAAAAATAGAAAATAAAGACAATTAATTTAAAAAAATATTTATATTATTTTTAATTAAATATAATAATTCAATTTTCAATACACATACACATTAATATTAATATAAATTTTATGCTTATATATATATATTGATTTAATATTTTTTCATTTATAAATCATCTTCAGTTTCACTTGATTCTAATCTCAATTTTGAATAATAACTAATTGGAATTAAAATCAATGTTGCAAAAACATCAATTAATGAAGGATTTGAATCTAAAATTAGAAAACTAAATGTATAAATTAAAAATAAACTAATATATAAACTATAACTTCTTTCTAAAAGACTTCCTAATTGAACATATTTTTGTCTTTTATAAAAATAAAAAAATCCTGAAATTGAACATAATATACTTAATATATGTTCACAATATCCGATATTTACTTTAATATCATAAAAAATAATAAAAATTGATGAAACAAATAATCCAAAAATATTACTTAGAAAATTAATAAAATAAGGATGAAAATCTTTACAAATTTTTTTATCTAATAAAACTCCAATTGATAAAATCATTGATGCAAAAACTGAATAAATAGTCCCTTTCATATATTGAAAAAAAAAAATTATACATAATAAAAAAGTAAACAAATAACAAATTTTATCAAATCTTTTTACTGTATCCATTTTTAATTTTAAGTAAATATATGATACAAAAATTGGATAAATTAATAAAATAATTCTACAACTTACATATGGAATATTTGATAAACTGAATATAATTGATAAAGTTTTAAAACATTCAACAATACATCTTATAAGAAAAAAATTAAATTTAGCAACATTAAAATGTTTTTTTGTCATTATATTAATATGATCAAGTTTAATAAAAATTGTAGAGAAAATAATTTGATAAAAGCAAATTAAGAAAAATAATTTATTAGAAGGTAAAAGAATATAATTATACTTTTGTAAAATAATAATACAAATATAATACAATTCCTTAAAAAAAATAGAACCAATCAATAAAAATAAAGACTTAGCAATTTTACTTTCAAATTCCTTATTATCTTTTTTATCATTACTTTTCTCATCAATTAAAATAATAGTACTCATTTAAAAAAATAAATTAAAAAAAAAAATAAAAAAAATTAAAAAAATAAAAAAAACTATATAAAAAAAATATGAAACCAACAAAAAAAAAAATTGATACAGATCCTGATGCTCCAGTAAAAAGAAGTGAAGGAACAATCGCTTCAAAATATTTAAAAATGAAAGAACTAGGTAATGGTTCATTTGTATCATACTTAAGTTTAAAAGACAAACAAACAAGAGAATATCGTTTTTGTAAAGAAATAACAAAAAGAAAAATATTTGAACTTCCTCGTTTTAATGCAGAAATAGAATATTTAATGACAAATGAACATCCAAACATTCCAAAAATTTATGATATATATGAAGACGAAAGAAAAATTGATTTAATTATGGAAGAATGTAAAGGAGGAAATTTATTAGAAAGAATAATAAAAAAATTAAATAATGGAAAAACATTTTGTGAAAGAGAAGCAGGTGAAATTTTCCAACAAATAATAAACGCTTTATTACATTGTCATAAAGTAGGTATATCACATAAAGATTTACGTCCAGAAAATATATTATTTACAAATGAAGATGAAAATGATACAAATATAAAAGTAATTGATTTTGGTTTAAGTAAAATTTTTGGTGAAATTCAAGCAGCAAAAAAAGAAAAAATTGATAAAAAACATTTTCCAAGTAAATTAGGTGATATTCATTATGCAAGTCCTGAAGTTTTAATAGGAAATTTAGATGAAAAAAGTGATATTTGGGCTGCTGGTGTTATATTATATATTATGTTAACTGGAAATGCTCCTTTTAATGGTAATAATGATGCTGAAATTATTAAAGCTATTAATAAAAAAAAAGCAACTTACCCTGAAAATGATTTTAAAAATATTTCTGATGAAGCTAAAGATTTGTTAAAACATATGATTTGTGATGCTGATAAGAGATTTAATGTAAATCAAATTATTGAACATAATTGGTTAGTTAAAGTTGTTCCTAATAGTGAAAAGGAATTAGATGATTTTAATCAGGATAATTTTAAAGAATTTGTTAAAATTCCTAAATTGAAAAGAGACATTTTAATGTTTATTGTTGATAATTTAGGTGATTTTGATATTCAATTATTAAAAGATGTTTTTGTTCAAATGGATGCTAATAAAGATGGAACTTTGACTTTACAAGAATTTAAAGATGGGATTATTAAATTATTTCCAACTGAAAATCCACCTGAAATTACTGAAGAAAATGAAAATGAAAATCAAAATGAAAATGAAAATGAAAAAGAAAAAGAAAATAATGAAAATCAAGAAGTAAAAATTAAATTAGATGATGAGACTTTGAAAAAAAATAAAGAAATTGTTGATAAAGCAGAAGAATTATTTAATACATTTGATTTAACTTCTGAAGGAAGATTTGATTATAATGATTTTATTATTAATTCATTAGATAGACATTTAATTTTAATGGAAGAAAAATTATTTATGGCTTTTTGGATGATGGATAGAGATGGAACTGGGAAATTAGATAAAACGGAAATTAAACAAGCTTTAGGTCTTGATCTTGATAATGCTACTCTTGAAAAACTTATTGGACAATATGATTTAAATGGTGATGGAGAAATTGATTATTTGGAATTTTTAAATATGATGCTTAATCCACCACCCAAAGAAGAAGAAGTTGAAACTGGGAAAAAGAAAAAATAAATATTTTTAATATTTTTTATTTTAATTTTTCTTTTTTTTTGGGTCTTTTTTTTTTGTCGTTTTTT
>Ga0256407_10006940_pt1 | contig 17272 bp, 8 predicted proteins | sample RumenRJG_04DNA_FD_193489 | JGI IMG/M metagenome (GOLD analysis project Ga0256407, IMG submission 193489) | Bovine rumen microbial communities from Lethbridge, Alberta, Canada - RJG_04 | ecosystem: Host-associated > Mammals > Digestive system > Stomach > Rumen | place: Canada: Alberta | collected...
CTGTGGCCGTGATGGATATGAAGAGCGCCAAGAGTGAGAGCGACCCCAACATGCTGAACTCGATGCAGGGTAAGCTGCCCGGCGTGAACATTGTCACCGATGCTGCTCCCGGTGGTGGCGGTGCCTCTATCCGCGTGCGTGGTATGAGCACGGTCAATGGTGTTGCTCCGCTGTTCGTCATCGACGGTGTGGCTACCACCGAAAACCTCAACTCGCTGAACGCTGCCGACATCGAGTCGATACAGGTGCTGAAAGATGCCTCTTCGGCCTCTATCTACGGAAGCCGTGCCGCCAATGGTGTGATCATCATCACCACCAAGAAGGGTAAGGGCGACAAGGTGACGGTGAACGTCAACTACACCGCATCGCTCAACACCATTGCCAAGCAATATAAGGTGCTGAACGCACAGCAGTGGGGCGAGGCCTACTGGGCCGCTAACCTCAATGCCGGACTCACCCCCTCGCATCCTTTCTACGGCAGTGGTGCCACTCCCCAGCTGGCTGCCAACCTCGATGCCGCCGGCAAAGTGAAGTCGGCCGACACCGACTGGCAGGACGAGGTGTTCTCGTCGGCTTGGACCAACAATGTTTCAGCTAGCGTGAGCAACAGCACAGCCAAAGGCTCGTATATGCTCTCGGGTAACTATATCAACCAGAACGGTCTGATGAACAACACGTTCTATCGCCGCTATACCGCACGTGTCAACACCACCTATAATATTAGTAAGGTGTTCAGCGTGGGCGAGAACCTGATGATTGCCCAGTGGAACGACCGTGGTTACGGCACGGGCGACGACCGTGGCATTCCCTACACCGCCATGCGTCAGCACCCCGCCATTCCCGTGACCGACAGCGACGGTGTGTTCACCAATCCTATGGTACTCTCTGGCTCCGACATCGCCAACCCTGTGCACGAGCTTTACAACGGCCGTGACAACTCGAATGAGAGCTGGCGCATCTTCGGCAATGCCTATATCGACATCAAGCCCATCGACGGACTGACCCTGAAGAGCAACCTCGGTATTGAGCATGTGCAGTACTTCAGCAAGAATCTGGGCCGCCGCATCCAGCCCAGCGACATGAACAGCGTGAGCCGCGGCTACGGACAGGGCGACACCTATACCTGGACCAACACCGCCAACTACCTGAAGACCTTCGGTGGTGTGCACCACCTGAATGCCCTACTGGGTTCGGAGTTCATCAAGTATCGCTCTGAGGACCTGAGTGGCTCGAACCGCGACTATGCCTTCGAGGATGTAGACTACATGCAGATTGGTGCCGGCGGCGGTGAGCAGACGGTGGGCGGCGGCAAAGCCGAGTGGGCCCTCTTCTCGCTCTTCGGCAAGCTGGACTACAACTATGCCGACCGCTATCTCATCAGCGCTACCCTGCGCCGCGACCAGACCTCGCGTCTGCACAAAGACAACAACTCAGGCATCTTCCCCGCCTTCTCGGCAGCCTGGCGTGCCTCTGAGGAGAGCTTCTTCCCGAAAAACAATATTGTGAACGACCTGAAGGTACGTGTGGCTTGGGGTCAGAACGGTAACTCAGCCATCTCTGACAACTATGCCTACTACACCCGTTATGCCTACAACCTGCGTCATGGCTCTTACGACCTGAACGGCACCAACAACAGTGTGGTTCCGGGTATCGTAGCCGCCTCGTCGGGCAACCGCGACCTGAAGTGGGAGACCACCACACAGACCAACTTCGGTGTTGACGCACAGCTGTTCGACGGTCATCTGTCGCTATCGTTCGACTATTTCTGGAAGAACACCAAAGACATGCTCACCATTCCCCCGACGCTCTCTGTAGAGGGTGAGGGCGCTGCCATGTGGATGAACACCGGTGAGATGAAGAACAACGGTTGGGAGCTGACCATGACCTACCGCTCGCCGCAATATGGCGACTTCTCGTGGAACGGTACATTCAATATCTCGCAATATAAGAACGAACTGGTGAAGTTCAACGACGTGGTGACCTCACAGGGCGGCGACTACCGTCTGATGGTGGGCCAGCCGATGGGTGTCTACTACGGATATGTCTGCGACGGCATCTTCCAGGACGAGGACCAGGTGAGCAACCATGCCATCCAGCAGGGTAAGGGCGTAGGCCGCCTCATCTTCCGCGATATCGACGGCAATGGCGTTGTCGACGATGCCGACCGCTGCATCATTGGTGACCCGAACCCCGACCTGGCCATGGGTCTGAACCTTGACTTCAACTACAAGAACCTCACACTCTCTGCCTTCTTCTCGGGCGAGTTCGGATTTGATATCTACAACACCACACGCCGTCAGCTCGAGTTCATGCACTATGGCGGTGGCTCAAGCACCAACCACGGTGTCGATATCCTCAACGCATGGAGTCCCACCAACACCGGTGGCACCATTCCTGCCCTCTCGATGGTCGACAACAACAATGAGACACGCATGTCGAACTACTTTGTGGAGGACGGATCGTATCTGAAACTGAAATATCTGAAGCTGGCCTACCAGCTGCCTCAAAGCATTGCCAGCAAGATATTTGCCTCGAACATCAGCGTGTTCGGACAAGTGGAGAACATTTTCACCCTGACCGACTATAAGGGACTCGACCCCGAGGTAGTGCTCGGCGGCTATGGTGCCCGCGTCGACAGTGGTCTTTATCCTCGTGCCCGTACGTTCACTCTGGGTCTGAATGTGACATTCTAATGGTTAAGTAAGTAAAAAGGTAAAACAGTAAAAAACGAGAAAACAATATGAAAGCAATATATAAGTTTTTCTGCGCTGGTTTAGTATTCTGTGCCTCAGGCGCAGCACTCACCTCTTGCTCTGACCAGCTTGAGCTGAAGCCCCAGGGTGAGTTTACCGCCGACCAGCTGACCGATGAGTCAATCGAGGGCCTTATGTCGTCGGCCTATCAAGGACTGGAAGCCCACTTCTTCGATGACAATAATGCCGCTTTTGCCGGTCCCATCACCAACTGGGTGTTCGACGTTCGTTCCGACGATGCTTACAAAGGTGGTGAGGGTGTCTCGATGGAAGGCAACATTCACCAGCTGGAAATCTCGAACATCTCGAGCGACAACGCCACCTGCCACAACAAGTGGGAGAACAACTACCTGGGCATTGCCCGTGTGCACAAAGCCATGCAGGCCATCAACGATGCCGAGAGCGTCAACGGCAAAGAGTCGCTGCTGGGCGAGCTGAAGACCCTTCGCGCCTGGTATTACTTCGACCTGAACCGCATCTTCAAGAGCATTCCCTACTTCACCGAGAACGACGACCCGAAGACCGTGCCCAACGGCAACCTGAGCCGCGACGAGATTTATGCGCAAATCAAGGCCGACCTCGAGGAAGCCTACAACGCCATGCCCGAGACACAGGAACAGCCGGGCCGCTTCACCAAGTATGTGGCTGCCGCCCTGCTATGCAAGGTGAATGCCCAGACCAGCTCATGGAGCGAGGTGTCGAAATGGGCCGACGTGGTCATCAACAGCGGTAAATATGAGCTCTACGACAATTTCGCCGACATGTCGAAACTGGAGTTCAACAACAAGAAAGAGAGCATCATGGCCGTGCAGTTCTCTACTGCCAACGATAACATCCATATCAACTTCTGCAACCTGCTGAACACCACCCGTTCCGACGGCAACGTGTTCGGATCGGGCGATGACTTCTTCCTCGCCAGCCAGAATCTGGTGAATGCTTTCCGCACCAACGACAACGGTCTGCCTTATCTCGACGGTACATTTAATAATGTGAACATTACCAGCGACTACCAGGGCAGCATCGATCCACGTCTCGACCTCACCGTAGGTCGCATCGGATTCCCCTTCCGTGGTTTCACCTACACACAGGGATGGTGCCGCGACTACAACACCTATGGCGAGTATTCGGGCAAGAAGGGACTCATCGATCCCACCTCACCCGACATGGTACAGGGATTCCCCTGGGGTGCATCGGGACTCAACTTCATCCTCATCCGCTATGCCGACATCCTCTTGCTCAAGGCTGAGGCACTGGTCGAGCTGGCCTCTGGCACCAATGCCGCTACCGACAATGGACTGGTTGAGGCTCGCCGCATCGTGAACATGATTCGCGAGAAGGCCGCACGCAGCATCGACGGACGCTATACTCCCGTTGACCTCGACCCCTCGAAGGCCGACTACTATGTGGAGCCTTATCCCACTGATTACGACGGCAACCTGGCCTGGACCAAAGACCGTGCACGCATGGCCGTGCGCATGGAACGCCGTCTGGAGCTTGCCATGGAGGGTCAGCGCTGGTTCGACCTGGTACGCTGGGGCACTGCCGTAGAGACCATCAACAAGTACATGCAGGAAGAGTCGAAGCTGCGCCCCTACTATGCCGGAGCCAGCATCACCGAAGATGAGATCTACCTGCCCATACCGATGTCGCAGATTGAGAATTCTAACGGACTCTACAAATAAGCATTGAATCATTTTGAAGATAGTAATAAAACAGAAGTTATGAAAATCAAGAATATCATCTTAGCAGGTCTGGTGGGTTGCACAATGGCAGCAGCCCCCGTCCTCACCTCTTGTTCTGACGTAGAATACGAGGAGGCTAACTTCAGCGAGGGCGTCAGAAACCTCATTGCCGAATACACACAGGGCAACCGGCAGGTAACCCTGCGCTGGGACAACCCCACTATGAGCGGACAGTCGGGCATACAAATCATCAAAGACGATGCCGACATCACTAACCTCGACCAGGTGGTGAACTCTTATTTCATCAAGAAGGCACCGACGAATGTCGACGTGTCGTACACCGTGAAGGCCCGCTATAGCGACGGCCGCGTGTCGGAAGGACAGACCGTGCGCTTCAACATTGCCTACGAAGCACAGAAGGGCGGCACCATGGTGGCTATGCTGGTGGCCGACGACTATAACAACTCAGCCGACGAGAAAGACGCTGTTGCCTGGTTCCAGAAGAACTATGTCAGCACCGGCAAGGGCGTGCTACTCACTCCCGCCACCATCGACGACCTCGACATCGAGAAACAGTCAGCATGCTGGGTGATGTGTGACCGCATCGGCATCGAGAAGGGCTGGCAGAACCTGCCCGGCGGACTGGCATCGACCAACACCATCGAGGCGCTGAAAGCTTTCACCGCCGACGGTGGTAACCTCTTCCTCACCAACCATGCCACACAGCTCACCGTTGCCGTGGGCCGTATTGCCGACGCCTATGCTCCCGGCATCTATGGCAATGGCGAGGGTGGTCAGAACGGCGACATCTGGGGCTCGCAGCCCATCATCGGTAATGCCGAGGGTCAGATCTACGACCATAGCGACCACGACATCTATCGCGGCATGAAGTTCGTCAGCGGACTCTACGAGCGCAGCATCTACACCTTCGAGGGTGCCGGCGTGAAGGGCGACCACAACTGCATGTGGGACCTCAATGCCTACGGTCTGGCTCCCAGCCCCAACGTGGTGAAGGCATGGGAAGACCTTACCAGCTCGCATGTGCTCGGCACATGGAACCATGTGGTCGACTACTGCTGTGCAGGTATCATCGACTTCGACCCGACCACCACCTTCGCAGGACGCGTACTGGCCGTTGGACTGGCTGCCTACGAGTGGAACATCGGCGGCGAGAACTCCTGCCAGGACCAGCTCGAGAAGTTCACAGCCAACTGTCTGAGTTATGTGGCTGCCCCTGTTGAGCAGAAAGTAGCCATGCTCGTGGCTACCGACTACCAGCAGTCGGCCGACGAGAAAGACGCCGTGGCCTGGTTCCAGAAGAACTATGTAGACGCCGGCAAGGGTGTGATCTTCACGCCCGACAATGTCGACGACCTCGACATCGAGAACAACCCCGTATGCTGGGTGATGTGCGACCGCATCGGCATCGAGAAGGGCTGGCAGAACCTGCCCGGCGGACTGGCATCGGCTCAGACCATCAATGCCCTGAAGGCCTTTACCGCCGACGGTGGTAACCTGCTGCTCACCAACCATGCCACCCAGCTCACCGTTGGCATAGGACGTATCGCTGAGGCCTATGCTCCCGGCATCTACGGCAATGGCGAGGGCGGACAGAACGGCGACATCTGGGGCTCGCAGCCCATCATCGGCAATGCCGAGGGACAGATCTACGACCACTCTGGCCATGACATCTACTGGGGCATGGACTTCGTCTCTGGCCTCTACGAGCGCAGCATCTATACCTTCATCGGCAGCGGCGTGAAGGGCGACCACAACTGCATGTGGGACCTCAACGCCTACGGTCTGGCTCCCAGCCCCAACGTGGTGAAGGCTTGGGAAGACACCACCAACTCTACCGTGCTCGGCACGTGGAACCATGTGGTCGACTACTGCTGTGCCGGTATCATCGACTTTGCTCCTACCACCAGCTTCGCCGGCCGCATCGTGGCTGTCGGACTGGCTGCCTACGAGTGGAACATCGGCGGCGAGAACAGCTGCCAGAGCCAGCTGGAGCGCTTCACGAAGAACTGCATCGGCTATCTGAAGTAAGCTTTATCAAGTGACAAGTGAGAAGTGACAAGTGAGAAGTGTGACTACTCTCAAGTCAGCGACTCAAGTTGAAAAGGTTTTCATACCTCTCAGTCATAAGCTGCCAGCTCTCAACAAGATAGTTTAGAGCAACTATACAACAAGCAAAGACCGGAATTGCCCCGCAGGTAATTCCGGTCTTTCTATTTCCACTGTGACCTTAGTGTCTATTGTACTGTGTGTACAGTCATCTGTAGCCATACAGGGCATCTGAACACACAGTACAAGGCATCTGTACTGACAGTACAAAGCACCTGTACGCACAGTACAAGGCGACTGGTAGTGTGTCTACCGACGCTTGGTAGCCTAGCTACCGCTATTTGGTAGCGTGCGTACCAAAGCTTGGTACTGGCAGTACCAAAATTCGGCACAGGTTTTGGTACTGCTCCAGACAGTCTTTTCACTTGTAAATAAGCGAGTTAAGTCGCCCACTATAAGTAGCTTATTCACGATAAAAGTTGACCCATATAAAACTTATTTTTAATTCATGTTGACCCGACTTTACGTTAATCATCATTTGGGTTTACAATCCTTTTTAGTCGCTGCAAAGTTACATTCGGTAGTTTAACGACAACTATTTAAGATTTCCATCAATCCATTCTATAATGTTGTCATAGGATGGGCGGGGAGCATCTAGTGAAATAATACACCCTTTTTTGTCGATCATCAAGAAGCGAGGAATGCCGTTGATGTCGTAATTCTTACAAAGCATTGATTTGAAGTTATCTGGACAGATAAATTGTCGCCAACCAGGTTTGTCTTCTTTAAGTTTCTTTTCCCACTTCGTGCGGTTGTCATCCAGTGAGATGCTGATCAGTTCAACTTTCTTATTTTTTTTGTAGTGCTCATAAAGTTTCTCCATGTAGGGAATCTCGGCACAGCAGGGCCCACACCAAGTAGCCCAACAATCAATATAGATAGCCTTTCCGCGCAAGTTTTTCAGTGTGTAACGTTTGCCAGCCTTATCATAAAACTCAAAGTCGGCAGCAGGAGCACCTTTTTTTAGCTTGCTGTAATGCGCATACAGACGATCGGCCTCAGCATGTCCTTCTTTATTTGTTGAAATGGCTTTATAGGCAGCCAGCTCTTCGTCCATGTTCTCGGGTGCGTCTTTCAGCGTATTCTGAATCATGCCGTCAGCCAATTGGTTGATAATCTCTTGGTTGTCAAAAGCTTGTTTTAGCCGCTCATATCGTGCAACAGCAGGTGCATTGGTTGGAAGAGGATGTATATCTACATAGCGTCTCCAGTAGTTATATGTCATGTCGTTTTGTGGGTCGTTGTGATCAAATGATGCCATCCAATGGTCGAAATCGCTATCTTTTTGTTTGTTTTTTCCCCAAGCCCAGCGACAGATGTCTCTGGTAAGCTGTTCGTCAACCTCTTTTCCTGCCATGCGGCGGAAAGCAATGCTCTTCACCTTGTTCAGTTTGGCACGTGTTTCTTCATATTCATGTTGGATTTGTTCACGATAAGTCTTAAACGGCATGCCGTTGATGCGTTCGAAGGGCCAGTCCTTATAATGCTCCAAAACACCATTGTTTTTAATGAACTCATAACAGTCTTTGTTATCACCGCTATAAGCCACGCTCATCTCTGTCTGTGGTTTTCCGTCGACTAGAGTCTCGGTGAAGGTAATTTGCAGGTTGGCTTGCATGCCGTCTTCCAAGAAGAATTTCATACTCTGGTGCTGCTCTTCGAACAGAAGGTAGGCATTGCCAGGTTTCTCTATTTTCAGGCTGGCAGCAAATGTGCCGTCGGCGTTCACGCTAAGTGTATCGTTCAGCCGCCCTGTGTCGGTAAGCCTGATAACGATGGCGTTGCCGCCCATAAAATTATTCAACTTGCCTGTGAGGCGGGCCTGTGCTATGGCATAAGTTGAAACCAAACACAGGATAGCAAAAAGAAAGATTTTTTTCATTTTCAAATCTACTTATTTATTAATGAATAAGCTGGTTCAGCACATCTTCTATACTAGGACTTGACGGACGGTCGGCATTGATGCTGATGATGCAGCCTTTGCCGTCGAAGATCATGAAGCGTGGAATCCCTTGTATGTTATATTCTTTGGCGAACTTCGAATTGAAGTTGTCGGGAATGACATATTGCTCCCATGTGGGCTTGTCGCTATCCAGTTTGCCGTGCCATTTTTTCAGGTCATTGTCAAGGGAGATGCTGACAAACTGTATCTTATCGTTGCCCTTGTATTTCTCCACTAGTTTTTCCACGTAAGGGATTTCAGCACAGCACGGTCCGCACCATGTGGCCCAAAAGTCTATGTAGGTGATCTTTCCACGCTTGATGACATCCCAGAATCTAACGGCGCGGCCCTCAGTGTCCTGCATCTCAAAGTCGGTAGCCTCGACCCCAGGGTTCAGTTTCGACAGGCTGTTGTAAACTTTTTCATTAGCTTTGAAGATTTCGCTTTTTCCTGAGAGCTGTTTGTATATTTCCCAGGCTTCTCCAAGATTCTCCTCTCCGCCAATAGCCATCAGCACATGCATCGTTGCATCACTAAGCTGTTCACGAGTATTAGCGTTTCGAACATTGTCGCGCAGGTAACTCAATATTCTTACTGTTCCTGTTTTCCCCTGATATAACTCTGGGTGCATGCGCAATATATATCTAATCTTTCTGGATACTAAGTCGCCGCCGTTAGGATCAATAGCATTCTCGTCAGAAAGATTCTGATTGAGGTCGATGCCATCGACAAATGCCGTGAAGTCTTTATCCTGGCTTGGGTCGAGGCCTTTGGCTAGTAGCCGCCATGCGTAGGTGAACCTCACATCGTCTATCATGGCCTCAATTTCTTTGGCATATTGCTCGTAGAAGGTTTTGTCAGTGCCTTTCAGCTTGGCATAGCGCATGTTCTGCTGCTCTTTCACTTGGTCTAGATACTGCAGATAAGTCACCGCCTTACCCTCACTGTCGGTGTAACGGTAATTATAGAAGGTGGGAATGGCCAGATATTCGCATTCTCTTTTCGTCTTCCCCTTAAACACAGCTGAAAGTTTGTAACGAGTATACTCCTCGTCTAAAATCATCTCTGTCTGGCGACTACCGCTCACGTTCACTTGCAGGTCACATCCAGGCTTCAGATAGAGGCCGATTACTCCTCGGTCGTCGTTCAGGTATTCTAGATAGAGTCCGCGCTGAACAGGCTTATCAAGCGTCAACTCGTAGGCGAATGTTCCGTCAGGGCGCACGTTTAGCGTGTCGTATCCCCGTGTCTCATTGTTGATGAGCAGCAGATAACCCTTACCTTCGTATCGGGGCACCTGTCCTTTGATGATGGTCTTGCCGCTTGAGGCAAATAAGGTCATACTGCACAAAAGGCAAAAAGTGAATAATAATACTCTTTTCATTTTAATTCAATTATTATTGAAATGAAAGGACTATGAAAGAAAGAATCCAGGGCTTACCCCAGATTCTTTCATAAAAAGGGTGAAATATAGTTATTGGTCGGGATCGTCACGCCACTGTTCGTTCCACTTCAATACACCCTCAGGCAAGCGCAGATAGAGGTTTTCCTCTTTCATGGTGTAGGTCTGCCCATCAAAATTATGGGTATAAGGTTTACGGTCTTGGAACAAGGGATCGTTCCACAGACGGCGCAGGTTGTAGAAGTTTTTGATGTCGGCCAGAAACTCACGGTCCTGCTCGTCCACACAGAAGCGAATCAGATCGTCTTTGCTTTTCACATCCTCCGGAACACCCTCATGACCTGTCAGCATTCGATAGGAGCGAAAGTCCTCTAGCACGCTACGGGCACGGCTGCCATCGCCAGCACGGGCTTCACATTCAGCCAATGCCAGATATACCTCTGGAACACTAACACCATAATTCTGAGCATAGTCGCTGACAGTTCCTAGCGGATAGGGGGTCTCAGCTCCCATGCTGTCGTGAGTAGGAATGATGTTGCGGCGCAGGTCGTACTCGTTGTATTTGGCATAGTGCTCAGGCTTGATGTAATATCCAGCGGCACCATAATAATCTACGTAGAATATTCCGCCAATCATGGGGTTTTGTTTTACCCACATAATCTGTGGGTCGCCCCACGCATAAGGTAGCAAGCAGCTGCCGCTAGTGGCCTTCTCGTCGTAAAGTTCGCTGATAGTGAGCTCGCGGTTGCCGTATTTATTGGCTAACAATGTATTGAAATTACGTATGTAACTTACTTGGTTGTCAGTTTTCAGACGGGTGTATGCCTCACGCAACGGCTCTAGGGCTTTTTGGTATTCACCCATCATCCAGTACATCTTGCCAAGGAGGGCTAGGCCTGTAATCTTATAGGCCCGCATGCGGTGCAGAGCGATGTCTTTCATGTGGGGTACGGCATCTTCCATCTCTGCGGTCACAAAATCGTAAAACTCTTTCATGCTAGCTCGCTCGAAATCATTAGCATAGGTATCAGCTTCTTTGACAATGGGAATAGTCAGTTCGTCGGGGGTGTTGGCATTGTAAGGTTTTGAGAAAACCTGGGCCAGCACAAAGTGTAGCCATGCACGGCCCACACGTGCCTCTGCCAGGATGGCTAGTTTCTCTGCCTCGCTGCCTCCCTCGGAGTCCATCACACCATTGATGATAGAGTTGAACGTATAAATCTTTTTATAGATATAGGCCCACAACTCGCAGTTTTCGGCTGGCTCGTAGATGTTGGTCTCAAATTTGAAAGCCCGTTCAGCAGACGGCGGGGTGATTCTGCTGGCACATCTGTAAAGGTCATCAACGTTTTTGGGTGTCATGAGAATCTCTGGTGAGAGGAACTTGGTGTAGTCTTCACAGAGCACGTTCGTGAAGTCGATGGTGTTGAACATGCCTTCGTAGTTGGCTGTGGTTTCGGGAATGGCGTATCCGCGGGGCTGGTCGTCGAGGAAGGAGTCGCAGCTTACCGTTGTAATCACTGCCAGCAGAGACATAGCAATTGTATATAACTTTGTTTTCATGTTGTTCTGGTTTTTAGAAGTTAACAGATATTCCAAACGAATATGACGGGCCATACTTGGTGAACCGGGCGGTGTAGCCTGGACTGCTGAGGGCATAATATTCGGGGTCAATGCCTTCGCCGTTGAAGGCAATGGTGAGCAGATTTCCTATCTGTCCGGTGAGCACAATGCTTGAGGCATGTATTTTCTGTGCCCAGCTGGAAGGTATTGTATAAGAGAGGGTTACGTCGCGCAGTTTGATGTACGAGGCATCCAGAATATGTGTGTCGGCATAATAGTATGCGCTCGTATTATAATTTGAATTTGACTGGGGCAAATAAACGGGAACATCAGTGAATTGTTCATCACCGGGCTTACGCCAACGTTCGTCTAGTATTTTCTTCAGCCCGCTTCCCACACGTCCGTAGTAAATGTCGGCATCTTTTCTGAGTTTGTTGCCCAAGCTGTATGAGAACATGAACGAGAGGGCGAAGTCCTTATAGGTGAATGTATTCGAAAGGCCTCCTGTTACCTTTGGGATGGATGTTCCAGAATAGACCGCATCCTCGGTATCCAGATAGCTGATATTGCCTTTTGTCACTATTTCGCCATTTTTGTCATATACCTGCGGATATCCGTCGGCATCAAGACCAGCATAGCGATATGAGAACATTGACCCCATGGGGTAACCCTCGATGTGTCTTCCAAAAATCATGTCGGATGCCAGTGTGCGGGCCTCCTCGACTTCAAGTTTCTCAATCTTGTTTTTGTTATAAGAGAGGGTGAGCATAGTGTGCCAGTTGAAGTCGCGGCTCTTGATGTTATGACTGTTGACAGTAAGCTCCATGCCACGGTTGCTCATTTCGCCCAGATTGCCTGTGGTGGATAGCCAGCCAGTGGTGGGATTAAGCATGAGTGTGCCAATAAGGTCGGTCGTGTATTTATCGTAATAATCGAAAGAGATATCCAAGCGGTTGTTGAGCGTGCGTAAGTCAAACCCCAAGTTAATGGTGCGTGTCTTCTCCCAAGTCAGCTTTTTGTTGGCTGGAGTTACAATCTGATATCCTGGGCCAGGGTAACGCGAGTCGTTGGTGGCATATAGAATATCGTATTTGCCACCTGTGCCTGGTTGCGGTGAGTTACCTGCAAAACCAAAGCTGGCACGCAGTTTCAGTTCGTTAATCCAGTTGATATCTTTCATGAAACTTTCTTCAGAAATCTTCCATGCTGCACCGACAGCCCAGATGGGCTTATACTGGTTACTGGGGTCGCTGCCGAAGAGGTTCGACTGATCCATACGCATGCTGGCGTTGAGGGTGTACTTATTTAAATAGGTGTATGCGGCATTGGCATAGAGCGAGAAATATTTCTTGGCAGTCTCTCCCTGACTGTAAACACGGCTGTCAACCGATGCATGCCATCCGATGACTACAGGCGTGGTAAAACCGCCAGAGAGATCGTAGATGTTATAATCAACAGCTTTCATGGTTTGCATATCGTAGCCGCGAACAGAATTGTTGAACGAGGTGTATTTGTATGAGCGTACTTCAGTTCCTAGCAATCCCGTCACCTGATGGTCGCCATTGCCGAAAGTGTTGTCGTAAACAAACTGGTTGCGCAGTGTCCAGTCGGTAGCGACAGAATTGTTTACACCGAAGTTTCCGCCTGTTTCGGGCGTACGGAACTTATTGGTAGAGGGATTGAACATTACGGTCTTCTCGAAACGCACATAGTAGGTGTCTTGCGGACGGTAGGTCTCTACCTTGCGGTTGATGCGGCTATACTGGAAACGTCCCTCATAGCGCATACCCTTGAAGAGATTGACGGTGAGACCAGTGTTGACACGCAAGTTAGTACTGTTAGTGTTGTTCACTGATTTATAGAAATCGTTGACAGGGTAAAAACTCAAGTCAACTCCCGTTGTGGCCTCTGCGGCATCGCGCTGTTCCTGGCTCATCACGTAGGGCGACTGATCAACCCAACCGTTGGCATCACGCAAAACGTGGTAGGGCAGGTTGGTGTACATGAAATCTTCAATGGCTGAGGCAAATTCGTTGTAGGAGTCTTCGTCAAACCATCGCTCACTCATGCCAGAGGTTCTCGACTCTGAGTAAGGATTCAAGTGGGCATGTTTGTTGCTGAATGTGGCATTCAGGGTGACATCCCATTTCAGCCATTTAGCAATCTGATATTCTTGATAGGCATTAATGTTGATGCGGTTGCTCCAGTCCTTGTATGAGCCTTGGTCACCTTTATAGCCAAGAGACAGATAATACTTGGTTTTGTCATTACCACCGCTGACGTTGACATTGTGCTGGGTGAAGTATTTATTACTCATAAAAGTATCTTCAAACTGGGCGCGCCCGTCGTTGGTCAAAAGCTGAGCTAACCCTGCATCACGCTGTTCTTTCGTGATTTCACCATTCTTGTATTGATACATCAGACGCTCGTGTGGCCAGATGACTGGAGTCTGCGAGTGATAACAAGCATTTGCCGAGGTACCAGAGGTGCTCATCTTTACAGTATTGTAAGAGAAAACGTCAGAATAAGCATCGAACATCTCTTGTGCGTTTTTCATGAATGTCGCGCCGTCCATATAGTTGTAGTAATCATAGTCGGGCATGCCATAAGTGGTGATAGAACCACTATAACTTACCTTCACACGCGAGTTGTTGCTACCTTTCTTGGTGGTGATGACAATCACGCCGTTGGCTGCCTGCGATCCCCAGATGCTGGCGGCGGTGGCATCTTTCAGCACGGTGATGTTGGCAATGTCGTTGCTGTTGACCATTTCCTCAACCACCGACGACTCCATGGGTACTCCATCGACCACAAACAACGGAGCTCGCTCAGAGTTGATTGAGGTGGTTCCGCGGATGAGGTATTTGTCTTGGTATTTGTTGCGGCTGATGGAGAGACCTGTTGCCAGTCCGTCCAGTCCGTCGATGACGCTGTTGGCTGTGAGGAATTTCTTTGTCACCTCGTCACCCTTGATAATGTCGTAGCTACCGGCAGAGCGCTCTTTCGAGATGGTCTGATAACCCGTTACGATGACATCGTCGATGGTGGTGCCATCATCTTCCAGAATGATGGTCATGTTTTTAGAGGATGCCTGGCGTTGCATGGTTTTCTTACCTACATAAGAGAATTGCAGCACATCGTTGGAGCTGGCTTCCGGAAGCAGGAAATAGCCGTCTTGGTCGGTTACCGTTCCCACGTTTGAGTCTTTCACTTTCACCGTAGCCCCAATAAGCGGTTCACCATCCGCATCCAGTAGTCGGCCACGGATTGCCTTTTGCGGGCCATTACTCGCTGCACGGGCTGATTGCCTGATTTGGATGAACTGTCCGTTGACTGATGAGGTGAAGGGCAAACCTTGCAGCAACTCATTGACAGCCTGGGGTGCCGTGGCATTCTTCACGTTGGCCGTAACCTTGTAGCGGCTGACCTCTGCCGAGGGATAGTTGATTTTGTAATACCCGGACTGCTGCTCCACTTGCCGCAGGGCCGATGAGAGACTGGCATCCTTCACGTTGATGTTTACTTTCTTGCCTTGTGCGCTCATTCCAAGCGGAATCAGCAGCATGCACAAGCACAAGAGTGTCTTCATGATTTTGGCTTTACTCATAGCTTTGTGTTTAAAAATGAAACATAAATCTACAAATAAGACTCAGTTTCATTAAAAAGTGTACATGTATTGCGACATTTTTTTTAAGTGACAAGTGAAAAGTGAGAAGTGACAAGTATGATTACCTTCTGAGCTTGAGTCATAGCCTTGAGAGAAATTACACTTGTCACTTCTAACTTCTCACTTCTCACTTGATAATCACCGCATCGCCGGTATATTCAATCTCAACGACACCCAGTTCGTTCATGTTTTTGATAGCCTCGCTTAGGCTCTGGCTGCGTTTGCATACGAAGTGCAGGCGCAGGTCCATCTTCTGCGGATCGTCGAAGGCAATGTTCACGTTGTACCAACGTCCCAGTTCCTGCATAATCTCGAAGAGCGTCTGGTTCTCAAAATAGAAGAATCCCTCGCGCCACTGGGTATAGGGGTAGGTGTCGACCTCTTTAATATTGAGGATGGAGGACTGAGAATTGAGAATGGCCTGCTGGCCGGGCTTGAGGGTAATCTCATGCCCTTTGGCATTGACACGCACGCTGCCCTCGACAAGTACGATGTTGGCGTCTTTTGCCGAGTAGGCTTTTAGGTTGAAGGTGGTGCCCAATACGGTGGTATTGAAGAAATCGGTTTCTACGATGAATGGCTTGGAGGCATTCTTAGCCACTTGGAAATATGCTTCGCCTTTCAGCTTTACCCTTCGCTGGCTGCCCGTAAACTGTTTGGGGAACTCCAGTCGGCTGTCGGCATTCATCCATACCTCCGTACCGTCGGCAAGGGTTACGTGGTAGTCTTTGCCTCGTGGGGTGGTGAGTGTGAGTAGTTTGGGCGTTGGCTGTTGGGTGGCGGGTGCTGACGGTTTGCCTTGATAGTCCAGCGATTTGTCGCTGACCACCTTCATGTCGTCGCTGCCGTCGCTGAGCAGCACCTCCTTGGTGTTTTGGTTGGCACTGAAGACGTAAGTCTTGTTGTCATCCCCCCTATTATAGAATAAGGTGAAAAGAATGAAAATGACGGCTGTTGCGGCAACACCCGAGAGGAAACTCCACAGATGAGAGCTATTCAAGTGAGAAGTGTTTTTTAGTTGAGAGTTGATAGTTGAGAACTGAGAGGTATGATTACCACTTGTGCTTGAGTCATCGTCTTGAGGGGATTCTAACTTGTCACTTCTCTCTTGTAACTTTTCACTTAGCATGATTTTCTCCCATTCTGCCTGCACATCAGGTTTGCGAACGTACTCGCGGTGGAGTGCGCTCTCAATGTCTTGTAGTTCGCGGGTTGTCAGCTCTTGCTGCAGTTCTTCTCTGATGTCGTCGTTCAGATGGTCCATATCATTCTATTTCTTCAGCTAACCGAACATGGTCAATAATATGACGATCAACTTTCGGTTGGTGTATATATTTTTATTATTTTTAGCATTCAGCGCGTCGCGCAGATGCTGAAAAGTGCGCGACATGAGTTTTTTCATGCCGTTGAGGCTGATGCCAAGTTCGTCGGCAATGTCTTGATAGGAGCGATGCTGCTCGTAGCGTTGGCGCAGCACCCATTGTGTGCGCTCGGGCAGACAGCGGATTTCTGCCTGCACGGCCGCAATCAACTCTTCGCGCTCGCACCACTCGTCGCTATCCACCTCGGTGTAGAGTGTAGGGTAAGACTCTTCGAAGCGGTTTTTGCGTTTCTCATGGCGCAGATGGTCCAGACAACGGTTGCGTACGGCCGTGTGCAGATAAGAGACTATTTTGGCCGCATCGATATTATTGCGGTTTTTCCATGCCATGGCGAAAGTCTCGCTCACGGTGTCGCGAGCCACCTCTTCGTCTTCCACATAATCGTACGCAAAGTAGTATAGCTGTTCATATTTGTCTCTGAACAGCTTCTCAAACAGTTGCGTGTCTATGATGTGTTGGCTCATGGGCTGAATGGTTTCCGCTTGCAAAGATAATGTTTTTTTCGCTTTACCAAATAAAACCAGGAGTTTTTATTCTTAGGAAAATGGTTGCAAAATGGGGCGGTTAGGCTTGTTATGAACGATTATTTGCAGCATTTGAAACAAATGTTACACGCAGAATGGGCGCTTTGACGTAATTTTGCAGCGGAAAAAGAAATCTAAAAACCTACTATAACAATGAAACGAAACATCTGGTTGATGGCAGCATTGCTGTCGCTTGCTTCCATGAAGGCCGTTGCCCAACAGCCTGTAGT
>Ga0256407_10006942_pt1 | contig 17265 bp, 17 predicted proteins | sample RumenRJG_04DNA_FD_193489 | JGI IMG/M metagenome (GOLD analysis project Ga0256407, IMG submission 193489) | Bovine rumen microbial communities from Lethbridge, Alberta, Canada - RJG_04 | ecosystem: Host-associated > Mammals > Digestive system > Stomach > Rumen | place: Canada: Alberta...
TATTAATGATTATATTTTTAAGGAGATTATAATGAGTCGTATATCAATTTTAGACAAAGACAGATGTCAACCCAAAAAGTGCGATTATCTTTGCATACACTACTGTCCGGGCGTCAGAATGGATGAGGACACAATAGTGGTTGATGAAGATACAAAAAAACCGTTGATATCTGAAGAGTTATGTGAAGGGTGCGGAATATGTACCAACAGATGCCCCTTTGATGCAATTTCGATTATAAACCTGCCTGAAGCGGCAGGAGAACCGATCCACAGATTCGGACAAAACCAGTTTGAGCTTTTCGGACTTCCGAATCTTGAAGAGGGAACAGTTCTGGGACTTTTAGGTCCGAACGGAATCGGTAAGTCCACAATCATGAATATCCTATCAGGAAGCCTGATTCCAAACTTCGGAGACTTTGAAAGCAAGCCTGAAAACTGGGATGCGGTCATTGACTTTTATAAAGGGTCCTCCCTGCAGAAATACTTCCAGGATCTTTCAGAAGGCAACATCAAAACCATACTCAAGCCTCAAATGGTCGACAAGCTTCCGAAGGTTGTAAAGGGAAAGGTGAAAGATTTATTAAGTAATGTCAATGAACGTGACAAGCTCGAATACGTTACAGAAGAGCTGCAGCTGGAAAACGTTCTGGACCGTAAGATGGAAAACCTGAGTGGAGGAGAGCTTCAGAGGGTTGCAATAGCCGCAACCGTCCTAAGAGAAGGCGATTTCTACTACTTCGACGAACCGACCTCCTGGCTGGACGTGTCACAAAGGCTGAATGCGGTAAAGGTAATCCGTTCACTTGCCGAAGAGGGCAAAAGCGTTCTTGTCATTGAACACGACCTCGCCACTTTGGATGCACTGTCCGACAATATCCATATCCTGTACGGACAGCCTGGAGGATACGGGGTAGTTTCAGGAAGAAAAGGAGTTCGTTTAGGTATAAATGCATATATAAATGGATTTTTAGCTGAAGAGAATGTGAGAATCAGGAGAAATCCTATCGAATTTACAATAAGGCCACCGACACCGGAAGATGAAGGGGATGCGCTTTCAAGCTATTCCGACCTGTCAAAGGAATATGACGGATTCAACCTCACTGCCGATGCGGGTGAAATATTCTATGACGAAATCGTAACCGCATTCGGATCAAACGGTATCGGTAAGACAACATTCGCCAAGATACTTGCAGGCGTGGAAGAGCCGACAACAGGAGAGGTTGACGAAGAGGTTACAATAGCATACAAGCCCCAATATATCGTTTCAAACTTCGAAGGAACCGTAAGCGACTTTCTATTCATGAACGCTCCAAGTTTCGGATCAAAAATCTTTGAAAGCGAAATAATGAAACCTCTGACACTGGATGAAATGCTTGACAAGCCTGTCAAGGGCCTGAGCGGAGGGGAACTTCAAAGGCTGGCGATAGCCGCAACATTGGCAAAGGATGCTGAAATCTATCTTTTCGACGAGCCGACAGCATTTCTGGATGTTGAGCAGAGGCTGATAGCTGCGAGAGTTATACGCAAAATGGTTGAAAGCCAAAATGCAGCATCACTTATTGTTGACCACGACATCGTATTCATCGACTACATCTCCGACAGGGCAATGGTGTTTGACGGAACTCCAGGTCTCAACGGTCATGCTTCAAAGCCGACCGACTTAAGGAATGCAATGAACGAGTTTTTAGGAAACCTTAACATCACATTCAGAAGGGATAAGGAAACCAAAAGACCAAGGGTAAACAAGCTCGACAGTTACAAAGACCGTGAGCAAAAAGAAAAAGGAGAATATTACTACCTCTCCGATTAAATTTCGTATCCATCACCATTAATTAAAAAAAAGGAGTTATTAAAGCAGAGGAGAGAAACTTTAATAACTTAAACAATTTAAATAATCACGTTATATAAACGAATCATTTAAAGATACAAATGACTTTACCAAGATAGTTAAAACATGTTTTTAACTATCTTTCTAAGATTACTGATCAACACAATAATCTTAGAAAGACAATTAAGATAGAGTGTAAATAGCCCTGACAGCTATTTACAGTAGTTATATGACCTAATTTATATTGAGGTATGGACATATAAAAATTATCAAAAATTGAGGCAAATTTGATAATCTATACTATACTAACTAGTAATAACCATATAAATGTTATTAAAGTATTACTCTTCAATTTAAGCTTTAAATTAAAAAATGACAATTAATTATTTATTAAATAAGTTCAATGACAAAATCAATTTGAATTATGTGAAAACAACATTCCTGGACCTCTGGTTTGAAAATGATAATAATATCAAAAATTATTAGAATTACTTTAAAATAAAAAATAATGAAAAGCAATCCCCAAATAATTGAAAAATTAAATTATAAACGAAATTTAACAAAACCAATTAAATTTTAATTAATATTAGACATAATTTCTTCAAAATGATGAAATAAAAATAGTAATACATTTTATAAAAATAATACTATTTTAAATAATATTTTATTAAAAAAAAGTAATAAATATTTTTATAAAGAATAGCTATTAAAGACGTGAGGAGAAGATTGCTTTAATAGCTATTGTAGACAGTGAAAGAAACCCATATGTAATTATACAAATCTCTTTTTAATTATTAATTATCCTACATTGATGGAGAAAAATAAGCAATATCGATTGGTTATGCCAACAACCAATATTGCTCGGCTAATGATGAATTATCAACATAAAGATAATTAATTGAAAAACAGTCAAAATATTCTCTATTTTAACCATTTTTCTAACATTAGTGAGAGTCCCACTAATCTTAGAAAGACAGCTAAATAATGAAAGTAAATAGCTAAAACAGCTATTTACGATCATAATATGGCTTGACTAATTTTTAAACTCTATTCTAATTCTAATGGCCCTAATTTTGTGAGAGTCTTATGGAATTCTTCCATTGTTCTTTGGAATTTTTCGCCTTCAGAAGCAGAAATCCATTCATGACGGAATCTTTCCTTTTCGATTCCAAACTCCTCAAGGATATCCTCAACGATTTTTGATCTTCTGGACCATTTGTAGTTACCTGCATCATAATGGCAGTCTCCAATATGACATCCTCCTACAAACACGCCGTCGGCACCTTCCTGAAATGCCTTGAATATCATGGAAGGATTGATTCTTCCAGAGCACATTACACGAATGATTCTGATGTTTGGGGAATATTGCATACGAGCAGTCCCTGCAGTATCCGCACCACCATAACAACACCAGTTACATAATAAACCTACAATTTTTAAATCATCAGACATCAAATCACCTCATAACTCTGTTTTTTCTGGACTGTATAATGGAGGTTTGATGTCATCTGAAACTCCAGCTACATAACCAGTTCTATCATAGTATTTTTTCTGCAACTTATCGAAGATTAATGAAACAGGAATGTCCATCGGACATACGTCATCACATTGACCACAGTCCACACAGCTGAAACTCATGTGGGACAATCTTACACCCTGGAAAGCTATTGGAACCGGTGGAATATTAGCTTCATCCTTGAAGTAAGGCTTGTTCAATTCACAGTTTTCAAAGCACCAGCAGATTGGACAGACATCACGGCATGCATAACAGCTGATACAGCGGCTCCATTCAGTCATTTCACTGACTGTAGGATAAGTGGCATCCTGATTCTTTTTGGCCATCTTGATCATGATGTTTTCAACTTTTGACCTTCCTTCAACAGCAGCGTCAGAAGGAGACTTGGTTTCAAGAATTCCGGCTTTTTTAGCACCATCTATCAATTCCTGACCTTTTTCATCATTGATTTCGATGAATGTCCAACCGTCTTCTGCACCCCAGTTTCCACAGGCAATATTTGCCTTTCTTGGGATTTTCACATCACATCTTTGGCAGTTGTTACGACGACCATATCCTTCATTTTCAAGGTCATGGATTTTCACAGCCTCTTCTGAGCCGTCAGCAAGTTCAATGATGAATTGACCCTTATCAATTTCCTCGCTTACAACATCATCAGGATTGGCTTCGTAGAACAAGTCTATCATTTTTCTACCACTAACTGGTGATACGGTTCCACCACAGTTCAAACCAATCATGTAAATGTTATCTCTGTTAATCTTATGTCTTGTTATAAGCTCTTCAACGGCCCTCATGTCACATGGCTTGACTGTAAATGCAACTTTTTTATCAATGAAATATTTTTGAACAAGATCCCCTATCATTGTTGGAGCACAATGATAAGACCCTGCAGTTTTTAATAAATCCTCTGAATCGGTTACAAAAACCGGGAACGCATCATAAACATCATCCTGAGGGCTTAATGCTAAAACACCATCAACCAATCCTTCATCAAGCAAATATTTAAGAATACTTGTTACAGCTCCTCCACATTCACCTGCTTCAAGAATTTCATTATTTTGAGATTTTGCTAAAACATAACTCATATTATCCCCTCTATTTGTTTAACTCCTCAATAACTTCGACAATACCTAAATTGTCAGATTCAATGACTGAACTGAAATTTTGCTCATCGCCCATCGCATTGACAAAAGACCCATCCTGTTCCAACCATGATTTGACAGGAACTACAATGTCTGCAATTTCTGTAGTGTCATTTTCGCAACATGCAAAACTGATGATTTTTGAGATTCTGCCGAAATCATAATCAAAATCCTCTGTAATATCATCATTGAAAACCAGAAGCAATTTAGTGTTATCAAACAATTCAATCATTTCATCGCTTGATTTCGGATCAACGATGCCTAAAGCACCTTTTGTATTAGGTTTGCTGAAAACAGGCAAAACCTTACAGCTTAATGATTCCAATTTATCCAAATCTCCAGCCTCATCAACATAATTAAATACAACAACTGAAGAATCATCAATTTCACCAGCGAATTTATCCAAAAATTCCTGAACTGATGAAGTGGATGTTTCATCTGCAATGTTGAAAGTGACTGCATTTTCATTTTTGCTCAAGGCATAAATTTTTGCATCATTCTGCTTTGCATGAACAATCCTTCTTCCAATCAATGGATTTTCATACAGCAAATCCCCAATTGCAAATACCTTGCCTGCAGCTGCAAGCTCATCATATGAAGCGACATCATCAACATTTTTCAAATCATCTGAATAAAATCCTATGTTGAATCCATTGGATTCTGCGAAGTTTTTAATCGCTTCAACCTCTTCAATAGTATCATATCCTGAACAGATTACAGATACTTCTGATGAATCACAGGATTTAATTTCCTTTGAAGCGTCTGCAATTGCCTTTTCAGAATCGATATCTTCAAATTTGCTTTCACAGCATTCAATGGAATTTCTTCCATTCAAACAGTTTTTACCAGCATTGACTGGATGTCTCTTATAGGGAAATGTCCCAACAATTTCTTCACCATCTAAAATCACGTTTATACCACAACCAACACTACATGAAGGGCATAACGTGTGTTTAATTTCAAACATAATACTCACCAAATCTTTAAAAAGCAGCATTCATATTTACTGCAGAATTTGTATCCTCTTTCAATAGCTCATAATTTGATTGCCTGGTTAATGAAATCATATTCATTAACATAGTGCATGCGTGATGGAAAACAATTTGAGAACATTCCTGCTGGAGGAACTCTTCAAAAATGTCCAACATGACCAATCCTTCAACCTTGAAATTTAAATTTAGGCATTCGGCGGATTTTAAAACAATATTGTAGTTCACATTCCTTTGATCAGTATTGGTATACTCAACTGACCAGTCAATGTCCAAATTTAAATTCGTATTTTTGGGATTGTGATTTTCTCTAATCATTGCTATTTTTTCTACAGTAATTTCCACACTACTCTCTCCAATTATTATTAAAATAATCTCCAAATTATTCAAATTAACAAATTAATTAAAATAATCTATATAGTAATGAATAGTAATAACCATATAAATGTTATTAAAGTATTACTCTGCAAATTTAAAGTTTTAAAGTAAATTAAGAAGAATTAATTATTTAATAAATAAACTGATGACAGTAACAACTCAGTTTTATTAAACAAGCATCTCAAGCAAGTTTTCAATGAAAATTAATAATTAAGAAAATCATTTAAATACTAATAATATTAAAAAAAGAGAATAAAACGTTTAGTTGAATCAAATTAAGAAAAATATAACATTTATTTTTTGAAAATAAGTAATTAAATTAAATTTAAGAAGAAAAATATAATAAAATGGATAAAGAAAAAATAGTAATACTTTTTATAAAAATAATACTACTTGAAAGCATAATTTTTTATAAAAAATTATTACTAAACTATTGTTAATGCATTTGGAACTTTTTTCAAAATGCTTTCCTTGACCGGAATCATTGTTGATGATGCGATTGAAAAGTCCGCACTATCGGCTGCAGCCTTGTCATCCTTTTCAGCAATGATTGTGGCGTTCAAAGCATCTTGAAGATTACTGACAGTGTTTTTCAATACCCAATCGTCAACATCTGAAATTATGATTTCATCAACATACCTGTCCAATTCGTTTGCAATAACCCATGAGATAAACCGTCCCCCATGCAAGGAGATAACATTCCCGCGAGCCAATTCAACAATATCGCTTAGGGTATGTTTCAGTTCTATATTCTGATACATCCTTGAGTTGACCAAAGTTGCCCAGTGGGCATCTCCAACATGATATGATCCGATTTTCCTAGGATATACATAATCTGGGCCGGCAATCTTGACAGCTGTTGCCAATGACAACAGGTCATGCTTTTGGACAGGAAGGCCACGGTTCGGAAACTCCTCATTGATGATTTGTATGATTCTTGGAAGCCCGAACTTTCCGCGCCTGGCTGTTCCCGGCTCATATCCGCACATATATCCATGATGATTTTTAGGAAATCCTGTAATGACCATGTTCAATCCTGTTCTCAAACCTGCACGAACCTCATGTTCATAGGCCCCGTTGGTGGCCACCACTTTACCTGGAGACAATATCCTTGCAGCTGCAATTGTTTTTGCAAAGCTTTCAGTGGTGTTTTCGCATCTGTTGAAAGGACCTCCCTCAACAACAATGACATCTGCACCGATTTCAATGGATTTTTCAAAACCGGTTATGACCTCATCATATCCGTCGCCGACAAACATGATGGATTCAAGGCCTCTGCCATATTTTTTAGCCAATTGTGCAATGTCTTCAGCTTCCCTTAATGGAGCCGCATGACCGTCACCAGTCTGTTCGCAAGTGACATTTACCGCAACGGATGATGACAGTTTAACCCATTCCTCCTTATCATCCTTCTGTTCCAGCTCCTTATCAATCAGGCGCTCATGAATCCTGCCTCTGGGACATTCCGTGAATGCAGGACCCTTATTATAGCATTCACCCCCACATCCACTAATGTTTTTTGGAAGTCTCATCGCACCGTTTTCACCGAAATGGTCCAAATCAAGGGGAACATCAACAATCTCATGAACCTTCTGCATAACTTCAAGTCCGGTCATTCCGAATTTTTCGCCGATGTCTGAAAACGCATAAGCACAGATGTGAATTGGAGCGCCGATCATATCAGACAAGCGACAGTTACCCAACAAATCCATTATCTCCAAATCAGAGGCGCATGTTCCGGCAACCACTTCAGTCAGGTCACATCCTAAAGGAAACCTTTTAAATTGCATTCCCAATTTCATTGTCTCTTTAAGGGAAAGTTCTGAAATCGCATCAACGACGGAGGTCACATCCTTGTCCATTTTTGATATTTGAATTGCGGCATCATCATCATAAACCGCCTTTTTTATTAAGTCATACATGAAATTTTACTCCAAAATTACTTTATCTAATATTATTTTCAGTGAAATCATCAATAAATAAGTTTCGATTTAGGCAAACCTAAAACAAATCCATATCAATTATAACGTGAAATAAAAAGTATTACTAAACTTAATTAAAATAAAAAAATAGTAATACTAGTATTACTAATAACTAAAAAAGGATAAAAAAAATAATACTAAAAAAAGAGTAATAACAAGTTTTAAATAGTACGATAATTTAAATAATATTTATTACTGCATGGAATAAAACTACCATAATTTTTATTACTCTTTGAGTTCTACTCATGGAGTCTCCATGCAGTAAAACTTTTTAAATAGTTTCAACTATTATAAAAGTTCATTAAAATAAGGAGACAAAAGAATGGTACTTTCTAAATTAAAAGAAAAATTTGGAAACCATGAAAACAAAGGAGGCAAAAAAATGAAAGTAGCAATTTTAGGTGCAGGATGTTACAGAACACACGCTGCAAGTGGAATTACCAACTTCTCAAGAGCTTGTGAAGTTGCAGAAGCAACCGGAAAAGAAAACATTTCCATGACCCACTCAACCATTGAAATGGGTGCAGAATTATTAGAATTAGCTGGCGTAGATGAAGTAGTCGTATCCGACCCAATTTTTGACGGAGACTTTGTAGTAGTAGATGACTTTGATTACGCAGAAGTAATTGCAGCACACAAAGCAGGAAACCCAGAAGATGTAATGCCTGCTATCAGAGCAAAAGTAAACGAATTAGCTGAAACCGTACCAAAACCAGCTAAAGGTGCTATTCACTTTACTCACCCTGAAGACTTAGGTATGAAATGTATTAACGATGATTCCGAAGCAGTAGCAGACGCTGACTGGGTAATGACCTGGTTACCGGAAGGTGGTATGCAACCTGACATCATCAAAAACTTCGCTGATGATATTAAAGACGGTGCAATCGTAACCCACGCATGTACTATCCCAACTCCTGGATTAAACAAAATCTTCGAAGATTTAGGTAAAAACGTGAACGTAGCTTCCTACCACCCAGGTGCTGTACCTGAAATGAAAGGACAAGTTTACATTGCTGAAGGATTCGCTGACCAAGCTGCAATTGACACTTTAGTAGACTTAGGTCAAAAAGCAAGAGGATCCGCTTTCACATTACCAGCAAACATGGTTGGTCCAGTATGTGACATGTGTTCAGCAGTTACCGCTATTACCTACGCAGGTCTTTTAGCATACAGAGACACAGTTACTCAAATCTTAGGTGCACCAGCTGGATTTGCACAAATGATGGCTAACGAAGCTTTAACCAATGTAACTGCATTAATGCAAAACGAAGGTATCGACAAAATGGACGATGCACTAAACCCTGCTGCATTATTAGGTACCGCTGACTCCATGAACTTCGGTTCATTAGCAGACATCGTACCTACCATACTCGATTACTTAGGCAAAGACGAATAAACACAATATAAGTTGATTGTTGGTTAACCCCAACAATTTTAACTTATTTTTTAATCGTTAAGAAATTAGCTATTAAAAAATAAGTTGAAGCAATTTCAATAAAAATATGAAAGATAGATGGTTATATGATTGATGAAATTTTAGAAAAAGCAAAACAAGGAAAAGAATTAAGCGACGAGGAATTTTTAGAATTGTTAGATATCGAGGACGATGACGATTTGGAGAAATTGTTCAAGATAGCATGCGGCATAAGAGACAGTCAATCAAAAGTAATCAAGCTAACTTCTACTGTACACCTTACAAACAAATGCCAGATCCAACCTAGATGTGAATATTGCGGATTTGCAGAGGAAACTTCCGAAAAAGGATATTTCAATGCATTTTACAAATCAAATGATGAAATATTAATGGCTGTTAAATCTATCGAAGAGGCACATATTCCCCGCGTAAGCTGTTCCGGAGGATATGGCTATAAAGGAAAGCAGGCAGTTAATGCATGCAAAATCGTAAAGGAAAATTCAAACCTGGAAATTCTTGTCAATGTCGGAGGAGACCTGACTGAAAAATCAGTTCAGGATTTGGCGGATTTGGGTGCAGACACAATATGCTGCAATCTAGAAACAATAAACGAGGACGTGTTCTATCAAAGAAAACCTGGAGACTCCTTAGACCAAAGGATACTAACCTGCAAAAGGGTGAGCGATGCAGGCGTAGGATTATCCTCAGGCTTGCTATTGGGACTTGGGGAAAGCAAGGAAGATAGAATAAAGCACTTGCGTTACCTGTCCAACTTCAAGACATTGGAGGAAATCCCAATAATGGGATTCAATCCATATGAAGGAACACCTATGGCAAACTGGCCACCATTCCCATTGAAAGAGCAGCTGAAGATGGTTGCAGTCACAAGAATAATGTATCCTTCAATTACAATAACAATGCCGACTCCAACCGTCGGACCTGAAAACGTGGAATTTACACTTAAGGCAGGAGCGAACAACCTGGCAACCGTCATAGCCGACAATTACCCTCATGAAGTCAAGGGTGTTGGTTCCCCAAATTATGGAAATTATTCCGAAGTTGTCAATGTTATTGAAAAATTGGATTTGGTACCTCAAACTATTTAATCTCTTTTTTTAAGATATGATAATATGGCATTTGAAAGAATGATTAAAAATGCATTTGAAGAGTCCAGAAACAACTGCAGATTCGGAGACACCCTTGAAGAAATCAGAGAAATTCAGGATTACATCAGAAATGCAAAAAGAATCTATATCCCAAACAAGAACGGCATAAAAGTGGAAGTCCTGAATCAAGTTTTAAGCGAATATGACCTGCCTTCTGCAGAAATACTCCATATCAATACCAATACTGCAGACACCAGCAGAATTCCCGCTCTTGCAAAAGCCTATATGGCACTTGACCAAAGCGATGCTGACTTGATAATAGCAAGAGGCCGTTTGGGAATTCCAGGATCAGGTTCACTACTTATTTTCATTGACAATAAGGGAAGAATATTGACTGCAGGAACTTCACCTTCACATATAATCCATAAAAAATCTATTGAAGAAGCCGTTTACAGCGAAGCATGTGAAGCACTTGAAAAGATTGGTTTCAAGAAGGTTAAACAATGAATGTCGATACCGGAATTACTTCAGAAGTACTGACAATCAAATCCGAAACTAAACTGATTGATATCTTCAACAGAATTATAGATAAAAAATCCGAAGCCGTTTTTGACTACATTGAAAGCTTGAATTTTGATGAAAACAAAAAGATAATTGTCATTGGAACTTATTTCACCGGAGTTGGAATCGTCAAAAGATTGAGTGAAAAATACAAAAACATATTACTGATTGACATTTATCCCCATCTTGAAGAGCTGCTTCATACTGATTTGGGCGGCAAGCCTATAACTAATGCTGATTTTTCATCCGATTTGGATCTGATTTATTCAGGGGATGTCGTAATAGACACAACAGGATTTGGAGGAATCAATATTGAGCAGTCATCAAAATTTGATGTTGAGACATTCATAATAGAAGATCCTGTAGCTGAAGACAATGATAAGCTTTTAGCTGAAAAAAATAACATCCATGAAAGATTAGAGGTCGTTAAAGCTAAAAATAAGGCAATCATAAAAACCAAAGGCATCGATACAAAAACCTCCGGAACGATGACATTGACAATTGGCGTTTTAACCAATCTGATTAACAAGTTTCTTGAAAAGGAAGGCGTTCTTTATTGTGCCTGTGAAATGGGATTCTATGAAGAGGTCATTTTCAAAGAAATGGACATTGACAAATTCGTTGAACTGGCTAATGTGAATGCCTTTAAAGTCTCAACAATCAATCCCTTTGATTTGGATGAACTGATTGCAGAAGAGATAAGCAAAATTACCGCAAAAATGATTTAAATGAAACTTAAAGATATAATCGAATTTCTGGATGAAAAAATTCCCCCATCATTGGCTCTTGACCATGATGAAGTAGGATTTAAAGGGAATTATGATTTAACAGAAGAGATTAATTCAATAAAGATTTATATGGACTTATTGCCTGAAGATGACTTGAATTACGAAAATACATTGATAATAACCCATCATCCCCCATTATTTGTACCTAAAACTCCAACATACACAATACATTCGAATTGGGACATAATCGGCGGCGGAGCAAATGATGCACTGGCAAAAGCATTGAAACTGGAAGTTTCAGGTTATTTTGATGATGAAACCGGTATTGGAAGAATCTGCAAAACTGACCTGAAATTCATTGAATTGAAAAGACAGATTTTAGATAATTTCAGCAATGCCAGAATTGTGAATAGCTTAGATGATGATAATGCAATTAAAAATATAGGAATAATTTCAGGTTTTGGACTTAAAAATCCAGAATATATTTTATTGGCTAAAAATAAGAATGTTGACATATTGATATCTGGAGACCTGACACAGGAAACAGCTATTCTGGCAATTAATTTGGGAATTACACTGATTGACCTGAATCACCATGAAAGTGAAATACCAGGACTGTATGCTCTTGGAGATGTTTTAAAAGAACTCAAGATAAACGTAGGAATTGTTGACAAAAAACCGATACAGGTGATAAAATGACAGATGAAATTAAAAAAATGGAAGACAGACAGGTCCCTAAAGGCAGGATCGATTTAATCGGCTGTGGAAGATTAGGGCTGAGAATTGCAATAAACCTGATGCAGGTTCACAGAGGAGGCCCAAAAACAATAGCTGCATTTGATGGCCAAAAGGTTGATGGAGGCGATGTGATTTTCACACTTCTTGGAGCAGAGGCCGGGCAAAACAAACCGGATTTCATAAAACAGCTCTGTACCCACAAGGAAGAATTCAGAAATATCATAAGCTATCCTGAATATATTGATGCTGATAATCTTGATTTGGTTGAAGGGGATGTCGTGATTATTGTCATCGCCGGAGGAAACACAATCCCAACAGCCGCCAAAATAATAAAGCATGCTCACAAAAAAGGTGCAAAGACAATTGGAACTGCAGGAATATTCGGCTTTGGCGATGAAAATATTGAAATCAAGGACATTTCCGAGTATGACGAATCAAATCCTGCCGTTGAAGAGTTGAGAAAGCAGGGAATAACAGAAAACCATATGATTTTAACCACAAACAAACTGATCAGGGACAATGAACCTGTAACTCCATATACTTTGGATGAAGTGGCAAAAGTCATTACAATAAATGCATTGAAACTGTTGAGAGATCAAAATGATTAAGATAGCAACTGCAGAATGTTTCACCCAGGGAAAAATCGGAAGGGAACTTCATGCGATAGCTCAAGGCTATGAAGGCAATTTCGGAAGGGAATATGTAAAAAATCTTGAGGAATATGGTGATTTCGATTATAATGAGCTCAGCGTAACCTGCAGCTTATTCATTCCAACGGTTGAAGCCGTTGTGAAGATTTTGAATGTCAAAAATCCTCCAAAACCCAAAAAGCTGATTAAAGGAATTAAAGTTTATGATGAAAAAGGAGACATTGAAGTCAGCAAAATCATGGCACGTGCCGTTAAAGATTTGAGTGACTGCAACATTGCAATAGGAACTACAGCAGGCATCGGCCGTGGAGGAATTTGCATAATCACTGATGAATATGAAGTTTCAACTACAACCGGCATTTACGCTGACTTATGTGAAAACAACAGTGAAGACCTATTTCAAAGGTCACAGAACGGAATCAGAAAAACATTGGAAATCATTCTGCTGCTTTTAAACAACAAATTTGATGAAATTGAAAAGCTAGAAAATACTGAATTAAATGTTCTCTAATTCTTTCAGGATATATCTTTTCAATATTTCAACTGCCTTTTCACCGTCTTCGTCAAGACGAACAGCATCCAACGGATTTAAATCATAAGCCTTGACGACTGCATCGGCAGCGATGTTTTTAACTGATTTTATATCCTTCTCATTCAGGATTACTGAAGCGCAATCATCTCCGCAACCTGTAATTGTAACAATCTCCGCATCATCCAGAATCGGTGCGCAATTGTTAGGCTGTGCTGAATACTCTGTAATGCAAGCCGCAACAATGTTTTCATTTTCCAATGCCAGCTCAACACTGGCAGCCCTTACAACCAGACCTAATGGGGACAGTCCACTACATGATACCAATGCTATTTTATCACTCATTTTTTCATCCTCTCATATCTTTTTTTGACTTTTTCATATCCTCTTTTGTAAAAGGGACAGAAATTAATACAGACACTGCACCCCTCACGATGTGCTGTGCACAATTTCCTTAAAAACTTTTCATCATCATCAAATGCATTTTCAGGACATCTGTCAATGCATACTCCGCAGGTTGAGCAGTAATCGCGAACCCATTCCAGCTCATTTTCATCCTTGAAGGGCAAATTTTCAATTGAAGTTTCAATCATGAAAAATCCGAGGTTCAAACCTTCCCTGAACATGCACATGTTGCTTCTTGTGATTACCGCATCATTTGACTGAAGCGCAATTGCCCTAAGGCTTACACGGTCATCCAGGGGATTGATTAGGTCTGCCATGAAGCCGTTTTCCCTCAATATATCTGCAAGGGCAAAAGTCTTTGCGCCGACTTCCTGGAATTCCTCATCCATCAGCATGCACTTTTCCCTTGATGGCTCCATCCTCAAGATTTCTTCAGACATAGCATATTTCAGTATGATGATGTTGTCCCAATCGATGCCCCATTCCCTTTTGAACTCATCGTCCAGTTTGGCATAGCTCAAACCGGCAAATCTTGAGGCAACGGCAATGTCTCTGAATTCATTTAAAAAATCGTCATCAATTGTGGTTTTGGGATGGTGAGGGTTTTCAATTTCATAAAAGTTTGGAATAGGTTGATGATATCTGAATCTCATGCGAACCTATTTTGTCCTTAAGGCCTCAACGGCCTTAGGGAACTCTTGGCAGAATACCTTAACTTCCTCAGTCGGAATTGAAAAACTGATACGCAGATATCTGTCTCCGAACTCTTCGGAAGTGTATTCCCCTTCTCTTGTAAAGAGTTTTTTCTCAATCAGGTAATTTGACATCGCTTTAGGATTTATTCCAGCACCTGACAGGTCAATCACCATCATATTTGCATCAGACGGATAGACCGGCAGGAACACCCCTTCAATCGGCTCAATCATTTCATTGATCAATCTTTGGTTTTCAAAGCAGGTTTCCCTCATTTTTTCAAACCATTGAGGTTTTGATTTGAGTCCTGCAATCGCACCGTACTGTGAAATGATGTTTACTCCCAAATCGTTGACAACCGCATTCTTGATGGCATCTATTATAGGTTTTGAGGACACGACTCCTCCTACCCTTAAACCTGCCATTCCAAATATCTTTGAAAAGCTGTAGATTGTCAAGGTTTGGCCCGGAGCAAAGTTTTCCACTAAAAAGTGCTCTCTTGCAAAATCCTTGTAAGTTATGTCATGCAATAAGTATAAGTCATTTTCCTTTGCAATTTCTGCAAATTCCTTGAGTTCATCTTCGGTATATGATGAACCTAACGGATTTAAAGGATCAATCAATATTACCATACGGGTGTTTTCATCCATGTTCTCTCTTAAAAGCTTTGGAGTTAGCTTGTAGTTGTTTTCAGGATAATAAATCGGAACGTACCTTACTTCACCTGCAAATCTGTTTGCAAAGTCTCCAATGATGAAATAGCCCGGATCTGATAAAATCACATTGTCTTCAGGTTCAAGAAGTGCCTGCATAACAAGATACAGGGACTCTGTTGCGCCGGAGGTCAGCAATACCTCCAAATCCTTTAATCCCAAATCGTCTAAAATCAATTGTTTAAGTTCACTGAATCCTTCAGGGGCAGGATATCTGCAGAATGTCTTTTCCTTAATAGCCTCAATCATAGCATCGGCTATTGTATCGTCATGTAAATGGTTGGTGTTCTGGCCCATCCAAATCATGTCCTTGTCCATATACATATCTTCAAAAAAGTCGTTAGCACATTCATATCCTTCTGGAGGTACTCTTTCGGTTTTTTGAAATTTCTTTTTTGGGTTTTTAATATCGAAATCCTTTTCCCTCATAGTTATCACTCAAACAATTCCAAAGTAAATTTATATTTTTAATTGTTAATAAAATTAACCTACTCAATACCATTTGAGGTGATTGAAAAAGTAACCTGCCTTCCTTCCGGAAGACTTCTGTGTCGCATCAAGGTGGCAATCCTCTGGTCAATCTCGCTTCCGCGCTCCAATCTGATTATGACCTTGCTGATGTAGGCGATAATATCTCCGCCGACCGCCTTGACTTCACTGTTTCCCTCATCATCAAATGAATTGTAAATCTGGTTTGTAATGATTACCGCAATGTCATACCTGCGGGCAAGATTGGACAGAAGCTGAATCTGCTTTCTCAGCTCCTTGCTCAGCTTATATGACTTCATGTCATCCACCCTGTAAAGTGCAACGGCCGAATCAAGAACAATCAGGTCAACCTCCTCATGGTGCTTTCGAAGCCACACGTCGATTGACCTTAGGTTTTCGGTCTGCTGCAGAAAATCAGTCGGTTCAAAAACCATTATGTTATTGGCCACGTTTGAGAAGTGAGGTCCTGAAATCTGCTTGATTCTGTCAATTGATATTCCTCCTTCAGTATCAATATAGATTACCTTTCTGCCGGCTTTTGCAACATTGACGGCCAGCATCAATGCAACATTGCTTTTTCCGGAACTTGGAGAGCCGAATATCTGGGTTATGCAGCCCTTTTCAAAACCTCCGTCGAGCAAATCATCGAGTGATGAGTTTGACGGAATCTTATGATTGTCTTCAAAATTAGCCAATACCTTCATGATACAATATTGATTTTTATATGTTATAAAAATTTTTAATTCATGATAAAATACTGATTTTTAGAGCTAAAACAATCAAAGAAGTGCAAAAATTAGATGTTATCATATTATTTCGAATTTTAACCGTCATTTAATCCATAGTGACCAAAAGGTTACCTTACCTTTATATATAACCTCAAACAATGCCAATAGTACAAAATCACAAGAGGTGAATAATATTGAAAAAACCCCTGATTACAATCCTAATGATAATATTTGCAGTCACAACCTGCATGAATTTCGTATCTGCAGAAAACGAGACAAATATCCTAAGAAGCAGCGAATCCGAAGAAGAAGTCCTTGCAAGTGAGGACGGCCACGTCAACATTACCTTTGACAATGGATATAACGGATACTGCATCAACTATGGAGAGCATGAAGCAAAGACCGGCCAGGAATATAGTGTAAAGGACACAATATATGCCACAAACAAGAATTCAGGTGAAAGCGTCGGCAACTACCTGAAAACCTATTTTGTGGAATATTATGATGATGCCATGAGAAATGACATTGTCACACAGCATACCATATGGCACTTCACCGATGATTTCAACGGATGGAGGATAGATCCTCTTCTAATCGAAAACATCAAGTCAACAGCATCAACAAAGACAATCCCCGACAGCGGGGCCGTAAGGCAAATCAACAATACAACCGAAGC
>Ga0256407_10006943_pt1 | contig 17263 bp, 7 predicted proteins | sample RumenRJG_04DNA_FD_193489 | JGI IMG/M metagenome (GOLD analysis project Ga0256407, IMG submission 193489) | Bovine rumen microbial communities from Lethbridge, Alberta, Canada - RJG_04 | ecosystem: Host-associated > Mammals > Digestive system > Stomach > Rumen | place: Canada: Alberta | collected...
TGCTCTAAGACGAGATATCCCTCTTCGTAATATTTCTATTATTTGCTGGATTGATTGTGGTTCTTCACGAAATTTATTTATATGCTCGAATACTATTTCTTCAAATGGATTCATATTTTTTTTTTTTTGATTTTAATTTAAATTTCTTTTTTAAATATATTTTTTTTATTTTTGAATTTTTTTTATGTTTTATGTTTTTTTAGAAATCTTTATTTTTAAAAAAAATAAAAATTTTGATTATTTAATTAAATAAAATATTTTAAATAAATACAATATAAAAAATTAAACATATTTTAATATAATAAAATATGGATAAAGGAGAAGTTGAAAAAGAATATAATCGAGTAAAGCGTTCATTAGAAGTTTTAGGGTATAAAGATCCACTTGGAATAGAAAGTGTTAGTTTAACAAATAAACTTTTAAATGATTTAATTAAAACAACAGAAGCATTTAAAAAACTTCAAGATGAAAGAGATAAATTAAAATCAGAATTAAAAGTTCAAGGTGATTTAATTCTCCCATTAAGAAATGAAAATTTAAAATTAACAAAAGAAAATAATGAATTACATCAAAATTTAATACAATTAAAAGATTCTCTTGATATAAAATCAACAGCAAATGTAAATTCAATTTCAACATTAGAACAAGAAAAAGAACAAATTAAATTTTTATTAACTCAAAAAGATATTCAAATTAAAAAAGAAAAAACTCAAAATGAGCAATTAAGAACAAAAATAAATGAATTATTACAAAAAATGTATAATTCCCAACCAAATCCAATTAAAACTGATATAAATACACAAAATTTAATTGAAAAAAATAACCAATCTTCAATTAATAAAAATATAAAAAGAGGTTCTTTTGAATTATCAAATGCATTAGAACCAAAACAAATTGAATCAAATGATACTCCAATTGAATTATTTAAAGAAGAATTACAAAATTTTAATTTAAATAAAGAAGATTGGGCAAATGATTTAAAAAATGCAAATGAACAAGCAGAAAGATTAAGAAATGAAATTAGAAATTTAAGACAAGAAAATCAAAAGAATGAAAATATTATTGAAGGATTAAGAAAAAATTTAACTTCAAGAGATGCTGAAATTAATAGATTACAAGCAATGAATTATTTTGGTGATGATAATAAAGAAGAAATTAAATTAAGATATAATTCAGAAGCAATTCAAGAACAAAATGAAAAATTACAAAGTCAAATTGATTTTTTAAATAAGGAAAATCATAGATTAAATGAATTAAATGATTTTCATAATCATAGATGTAGAGAAGAAGAAGTAAGAAAATTAGATTCTCAAATAAATGAATTAAATAAAGAAAATGATAAATTAAAAAAAACTATTGAAAAATTAGCTGATAGAAGTGAAACTGCTTCTGTAATTACAATGGGAGGAACACATATTAAAGCTAAAAGTTCTGCTAAGAATGAAATTAATAAATTAAATGAAGAAATTATTCAAATTAGAAATGAAAAAAGAGAAATTGAAAAAGAAGTTGAAGAATTTCAAAATAAATTAAAAGAAAATAATAAAGAAATGATTAGAATGAGAGAAGATTTTAATAATAAAAATTCTATTTTTAATTCTGAAAGAATGAGTTTAAATCAAATTATTGAAGGATTAAAAAATGAAAATGAAAAATTAAGATTAGATAAAGTTGAATTAAATGATCAATTAAAAGAAGCAAAACAAGGAAATGATAATTTAAAAAATGAAGTTAATTTATATAAAAGTAATGAATTATTAGTAAATAAACATATTGAAGAAAAAACTCAAACAGTACAAAAAGTTTTTGATGAATATTCTCAAATGAAAAATAAAGTTAAAAGTTCTGAAGATAAAATAAATGAACTTGAAAAAGAAAAAGAAGATTTAATGGGAGAAAATAAAAATTTAATTGCAGAAAATTCGAATTTAAAAAATAAAATATCAGAAAATGAAAAAGATAATCAGAATTTAAATTTACAAATAATAACATTAAATAGTCAAATTAAGACACTTCAAAATAATTTAGAAAGTAAAAATATGAATAATCAATTTAATGATAATAAATTAATTTCTTTAGAAAATGATAATAATACAATGAAAAAATTAGTAACTGAATTAAATAGTACAATTATAGATTTAAATAGTCAAAAACAAATTTTAGAAGAAAAAAATAAAAATATGGTTGAAAATTATCAAACTTTAGTAAGTGAACATAAAATTCTTTCTGATGAATTAACTTCTGTTACAAATGAATTAAAAAATCTAAAAGAAGATTATAATCAAAAAGAAAAAGATATTATTCAATTACAAAATTCTTCAAATAAAATCCCTGATTTAAATGCTAAAGTTAAAAAATTAAATAATGATAAAACTGAAATTGAAAAACAAAATTCTGCATTAACACTTGAATTAAGGAATTTAAATGATCAAATTTTAAGATTAAAAAATGAAAATGATAATTTAAATAAAGAAAAAGAAATGTTAATTGAAGAAAATAATAAACATAAAGAACAAATTGAAAAAGATAATGATTTAATGTTAAATTATGAAACAAGATTAAAATCAAATGAATATATAGAAAATAATTTATCAGAAAAAACTAATTTAGTTAGTGAAATGAGAAATGAGAATTTGAAAATAAAAGATAATATAGAAAAATTAAAAACTGATAAAGCAAATTTAGAATTTGAAAATAAAAAAAGAGATATAGAAATACAAAGACAAAAAGAAACAATTGAAAAATTACAAATAGACAATCAAGTTTTAAAATCAGAAAATAATAATTTAAATAAACAATCAGAACAATTACAAACAGAAATTTTAGCATATAAAAGAAAAGAAACAACAACAAATTCAATAAATGAAATTCAAAATGAATTAGCAAAAGAAAATGAATCATTAAAAAATACAAATGATAAATTATCATATGATATGAATACATTAAATGAAAAATTATATAATAAAGATAAAGAAGTTGGTGAAATGCAAAATAAAATGACTCAAATGAGTACTTTATTATCTCAAATGGATAAAACAAGAGAAGAAATGTTAGATAGAATAAAAAATGGAAGTTCAAAATTAAAAAATTATGAAACTGAGAATAATTCTTTAAAAGAAACTTTAAAAAAATTCCAAGAACAAAATTATACTTTATCAAATGAAAATAAAACTCTTAAACAAGGTTTAAATACTTTAGGATTAAATTGTGATCATTTAAATTCTGATTTAGATTCTAAAACTAAGACTTTAAGTAAATTAGAATTATTGTGTAAAAATTTAAAAGAACAAAATGATGATTTAACTAATAAATTAAGTGGTCAATTAAAAAAATCTAATGTTGATAATCAAAGAATTTTTGAAAGAGAAAATGAATTAAAACAAACAAAACAAAATTTACTTCAATTTGAAAATGATATTAATCAATTGAAAAATACTTTAATGGAAAGAAATAAAGAAATTCAAGATTTAAATTTTGATTTTTCAAAAGTAAAAAATGAAAATCAAAATTTAATAGAAGAAGTAAAAAGATTTGCAAAAGAAAATGAAAGATTAAATATAATAAAACAACAATTTGAGCAAAATTCAGAATTTTTCAAATCAAAAACTCGTTCTCATGAAATGGAATTAAATGACTTAAATGAAAATTATAAAAATGTAATAAAAGAAAAAGAAAGATTAAAACATAATTTACAAATATTTATAGATGAAAATAAAGCAGCAGCAAAACATATTCAAATGATAGAAAATTCATTACAAAATTATGAACAAAATGCAGAAAATTTAATGAAAGAAAAAGATAGTTTAATTAATCAACTTGAAAATGCTCAAAAATATAATGATAAATTATCTGATGAATTAGCTCGTACAAAAGCACAAATTGAAACTTTAACACAAAATCAAATGAGTTATCAACAAAATAGTAAAATTGATAATGATATTAATATTAATAATCAAAATTATATTAATGCTTTAAATAAACAAATTGCAAGATTGCAAATGGAAAAAAAAAATTTAATGGAGAAATTAAATCAAAATAAAAATCAAAATTTAGAAGAAATTATTTCTATTGAAAGACAAAAAAATTTAGATTCAAATAAAGTTATTCAACAATTACAAGATGAATTAAATAAAAAATTAAATAATGATGGAGATAATTCAAATAATTTAAAACAATTACAAGATGAAAATATGGATTTAAAAAATCAAATTAATATGTTAAAAAATGAAAATATGATTTTACAATCACAAAGAAATTTAGTTGGAAGTAATGATAGTCAAACTTTTCCTAGAAGCTTGAATAATACTTTATTAAGACAAAATCAATTAGTTTAATAAATTTATTTAAAACTTATTTTTTAGACTAAATTTTTTTTTAAATAAATAAAAAAAGATCTTTTAATTAATTTATATAATATTTAAATTATTTTATTGAAATTTTTATTAAAACCTTCTTTTAAATTTGGAAAAGGATTATTTTTCCCAAAGACAATAACTTTATTTTTATAATGAACATATCCTCCAATTAAACTTCTATATAAAACTCCAATAATATTAATTTCTAATTCTTCTTTATCAATTTCATAAGAATAAACATTTTTTAATATAGAATGAATTAAATCTATTTCCATGATAATTTGTCCTCCTGAACCATCATAAATAAAATCATAAATAATTTTAATTAAATTTCTAAAAACATAAGGTCTAAATTTTCCTATAATTAAAAAAGTTCCTAAATCAATAAATCTATCTTCTAAATCTTCTAAAACTTCATCAAATTTTTTAACATCACCATTTCTTATTGAATTAATTAAAATAATATATTTTGAATCTAATTTAAATTTTTTAATTTCATCTTCAGAAGGTAATAAACCAAAAAATATATTTAAAGGAATTAAATATTCAAAAATTAATTTTGCATTATTAAAACATGATTTAGATTTATTAATATTTTGTAAGCAAATATCAAAAGCTTTTGTTAAAATTTTTTGAGCTTCAATTAAATCTAATTCATATAACGCTAATCTTCCTTGATAAAAAGAAAAAGTACATAATTCACTTGAAGGAATATTATCTTCATCTTTATCAAATTGTTTTTTAATATACCATTGAACTAAAGTAATACTATTTCTATAAGTTTTTAATTTAAAATATGTTTTCATTAAACAAACTACACTAAATAAAACTGAATATTTTGTATTATCATCAATATTAGAAAATTTACTAAAAAATGATATTATTAATCTTCCAAAGTCAGAAGTATATTTTAATTCATTTGTTGATGTTTTAATTGATTCATCACATTTTTCTGCTGTGTTATATAATATTCTTATGAAATATTTTAATAATGGTGATAAGGATGATTCGTCATATAATAAGTAAAATTCAGTAAAATTTGAAAAAGAGTTTTTCATATTTTCAAATGATTGAATATATTCTTTTTTATTTATTGAGTTTTTATATAGGAGGAAATATGTTAAAAAGTCTGATAGGAATTTTTTTATTTTTATTGATGAGTTTATTTCTGAGTTTGGTTGATTATAGTTAAATTTTGAATTTAATAAATTTGATACTTGTTTTGATAGTTGGTCATATGATTTTATATTTTTAAAATTTGTTTCAAATTGATTATCATTTTCTAAAATTGAAATTAATCCATTTGAATCTTTATTATAAATACTTTGAAAAATTTGATTTGTATATTCATCTAAGAATTTATTCATTTAATTTAAAATAAATAAATTAAAAAATTAATTAATAAATACATATATTAAAAAATTAATTATTTAACTTACTAATTGAAATGGTTTGAATAAATTTAAGTATTTTTTATTGGTTAATTATTTTTTAAAAAGAACATTTTTCCTTTTTGATTTTTTAAATTTAAATGGAAGAAAAAAGTGATATAAGTTTAATAATAAACCGAAGTAGTATAGCCCCACAATCATTAGATATAGAAACAGATGTATCAAATTATTATTCTCAATACATGGATACATTAGGAATAACAAATTTATCATGGTATATTTTTATATTAATATCATTATTACAATGGATTTGGGGTTCAGAATCATGTTTTATTTCAATTAATATGGATTTTTTAGGTCAAAAAGATAATATTTCTAATAAATCAATTTCAATTTGTATTTGCATTCTTTATTCAATGATGGGTGTTGGTGCAGCTTTAGTTGGAATTTTATGTAAATATATGGGAAGGATTTATACTTTAAATTTAACTTTATTTATTTATGTTGTTATTACTTTTTGTTGTAGTGTTTTTTTTTCTCCTTTAAAATTTTATCCTATTTTCTTTTTGAGATGTATTAGTAATATTGCTATTGGAATTTTTAATATTGCTGGATTAAATTTAATGACTGAATTTCTTCCTACTAAAAATAGAAGTTTAATTATTATGATTAATCAAGGATTTTATAATATTGGAAATTTATTTACTATTATATTAGATAATTCAATGTTAAATTTAAATGAATTTAATAGTAAAAATTGGAAATATATAAATTTTATTACTATTATTCCTGGAGTAATTTCTTTAATAATTATTTGTTTATATGGAAGTGAATCACCATTATATTTATTAAATAAAAATAATAAGGAAAGAGGTTTTATAGTTATTGAATTTATGTCAGGGAAAATTTTATCAGATAATGAAAAAATAAGAATAATGGAATCAATACAAAGAAATAAAAATTATAAACTGAAATCTCAATATTCAGAATTATTTACAACAGATTATCGATTTTTAACAATAACAACATTATTAATTTGTTCAATTTGTTATTTAAATTTAATAGGAATAACATATTTAATACCAAAAACTTTAATAGATTACAAAGATAAAATATATAATATTTCATATAATACACAAATTTTAATTTATGGAATAATACAAATTCCAAATGGTATCATTGGAGGATTAATGACAGAAAGTACTTTATTTGGAAGAAAAAAAACTATATTAGTAAGTGGTTTTGGTTGTGTTATTTTTTATATTTTAAGTATAATTTTAATAAAATATATTGCAATTTTTACTGGTATGATTATGTTATTTAATTCAATTTGCTATGGTTGTTCATTTATGTATGTTACTGAAATTTTTCCTACTAATTTAAGAGATTTGGCTCAAAGTTTTATTCAAATGTTTTCTTTTTTTTTAGGGTCTTGGTCTCCTTTTTTAGTTGGTATTTTAAATCATTATTTTTGTTATTGTGCTCTGGGCATTACAAATATTGTAATTATGTTTCTTGCAATTTTACTTCCTGTTGATACACTTTTAAGACCACTTGATGAAGATTTTTAATTTTTGATATATTTTATTTTATATAAATTATATTATTATTAAAATAATATTGATATTATTATTATATTTTTAAAAATAAAATATTATAATTTAAATATTATAATAAACCATATAAACAATAAAAAAAATGGATAATTCGGAAAATAAAAAACTTATTGATTTATGTTCAAGAAAATTGGAAAAAGAACCAAATAACATAAAAGCACTTTTATTAAGAACCTCTTCTTATATAAATGATGAAAAATATGATAAAGCTGAAAAAGATGCTAAAACAATATTAAACATAGAACCAAAAAATTCAACAGCATATTTCTTATTAGGAACTATATATGATAGGCAAAAAAAATTAGAAGAAAGCTTAAAACTATTATCAAATGCAATTGAATTAAATCCAAACAATGTAAATGCATTTTTTCTACGTGGAGCAATCTACAATAAATTAGGTTATTTTCAAAAAGCAATAGAAGATTACAATTTAGCATTAGAAAAAGACAATATGAAAGAAATAAAAAAAAATATATATAAAAACATAATAAAAGTATTAGACATGTATAGCGAAAATGAAAATTCAAAAGAAAATATAGAAAAAACCCCATCTCAAAATAAAACAAACATAAACAAAAGTGACATAGATGCAGAATTAAATAATTATATATATAACCAATTAAAAAATCTCCCAAGAAACCAAAACCAAAATGAAGAAGATAAAGTACAAGAAATATATAATCCATCAGATGCAAATCAAAGTCAAAAATTATTTAAAAATATGGATAATGACGAACAATTAAATTCTATATTAAAACATAGGAAAGATTCATTACAAAATAATCCTCCTCAAAATAAAAATCAATCTCAAAATCAAAATAAAGGTCATATTTCTGATATAAATAATCCATCAGAATTCCCAGTTATGGTATCACAAGAAGTAAAAGATGAAGAAGAAGAAGAAGAAAGTGAAGAAGAAGATAATAAAAATACTAAAAGTGGTGTTAAAATATCAGGAAGAAGAATGAGTCAATTACCAATGGGTTCTGCCTTATCAAATAATAATAATGGGAGAAAATATGAAAAATGGGAAGTTTTTCATAATCAAGGTTATGATGCTAGAAAAAAAGAAAATTTCCCTCTTGCTATTGAATATTATACTAAAGCTATTGCTTTACATCCAAAATATTTTAAGGCTTATTTTAATAGAGGTTTTGCTTATGATAAATTAGGACAATATGATAATGCTATTAATGATTATACTAAAGCTATTGAGTTAAATCCTAATTCTGCTTATTCTTATTATAATCGTGCTATTTCATATGATAAAAAAGGTGATTTGAAAAAAACTTTAGATGATTTTTCTACTGCTATTAGACTATTACCTTCGAAAGTTGATTTTTATTTAAATAGAGCTTATACTAATAGAAAATTAAAAGATTTTAGTAGTGCTGTTGAAGATTATAATTATGTTATTAACTTAGAACCTGATAATAGTAAAGCTCTTTATAATAGAGGATTATGTTATGAAAAATTAAATCAATTTGATAAAGCTGAAGAGGATTTAATGAAGTGTTTAAATAAGAAAAATTTTGCTTCTTTAGGAAATGAAAATAGTGTTAATATTTATTACCATTTAGCTAATATAAGAGAAAAATTGAATAAATTAGAAGAAGCTAAAAACGATTATTTAAAAGCAATAGAAATTGATCCTAATTACGCCCAACCATATCATGGATTAGGATTATTAATGGATAAATTAAACAATTATGATTCTGCAATAGAATATTTTACAAAAAGTATTCAATTAGATGATTCAAATGCAATATTTTGGCATAATCGAGGATGTACATATAGAAATTTAGGTAAATTAGATTTAGCATTAAATGATATAAACCAAGCAATAACTTTAGATCCTTCAAATATGTTATTTTATGATAATAGAGCTTATTTATGGAGAAAAATGGAAAAATATGAAAATGCTATTATGGATTATAATGCAATTTTAAAAATTCAAAAAGATAATAATAAAGCTTTAATTAATAGAGCTTTTTGTAATGCAAAATTAGGTAAATTTAAAGAAGCTATTAATGATTATTCTATTGTTTTAGTTAATGAACCTAATAATACTCATGCTTTGTATAATAGAGCTATTTCTTTAGATAAAATTGGAGAAAGTGAAAAAGCAATTGTTGATTTTGGTAAAATTATTGAAATTGAACCTATGAATGCAAATGCTTATTTAAATAGAGGTTGTTGTTATGAGAAAATACAAAATTATGATTTAGCTTATAAAGATTATGAAGCTAGTTTGTTAATTGATAAAATATTAGGTAAGGAAAATGAAAAATAAAATGGGTTTTATAAACTTTTTTATGATAATTTTTAAAAAACAATAAAAAATTATATTTAATCTTTAATTTATTCATTTAAGTATATTTTTAAAATAATAAGCGGATAAAATAATTAATTCAAAGTTTAAATTTTAAATATTAACTTTTTAAAAAAAATAATAAAAAATGCTATTTATCTCAATAAAGTTAATTAAAAATATATTTATTAAAAATTAAATGGAATCAATACCTTCATCTAACGAAAAAATAGATAATACCAAAAATACAACAAATAATCCTTCAGAAAAAGATAATAACAAACAAAAAATACAAAAAAATACATCAACTCAAAGTCAAGAAAGTAAATTTTTATTAGATTCAATTCAAAAATTAAAAAATGGAGATGACATGGATATAATGGCACAATTAATAAATTTAAGTGAATATTTATCACTTTCAAGTGATCAAATAGCAGATAATCCAAACATGGGTCCTTTATTAGAAGAAATATGTAAAAATTTAGAAAAAACTTATTTATCTGATTTAATAATTTATTCTCTTCAATGTATTAATTATATTTTAGATATTAATCCAGCATTTACTTCAACATTAAAAAAGGTAAATGCAGTTTCAAAAATAATAATTTTAATGACTGTAATGGAAGATTTTAGTTGTTTAGATAGTATAATAAAAATAATTGAAAAAATTTCTTTTGAAAATAATTATATTTTAATTGAAAATAATGCATTTATTTCATTATTAAATATTATTGATTTTTTAGGTGAAGCACAAAGAAAATCAGTTATGAAAGCTTGTTTAAATATGGTAATGAATATTTCTTCTGTAAGAGTTTTTAAATCATATATTCAACCTTCATTAGAAATTTTAGCAAGTTTAACTAAATTTAATGAAAATGATATTCAAACTACAAATACTGCTATTTTAATTTTTTATTATATTGTTAATAATATGTCTATTAATTCCTGTTTTAAAACAAATCCTGAAATCATTGGTGAAATAGGGAAATATTGTTTTATTGAAAATTGCTGTGAGATTTTAAAAAGATATTTAGTTGAATCACAAAATGAGAAAAAAATTAGAAATGATTTAATTAAAAGAATATTTAAAATATTTGAATATTTATGTAATATTTCTGGGGATTTTCTTGATAAAATTATTGATAATAATATTTTGAATATTTTGGTTGATATGATTTCTAATGAATTTAATAGTAATAATGAACAATCTATGAAATCTTCTTTATCATTTTTAACTGAAATATTTTCATTATTAATTTCTTTTTTCCCTTCTTATAAAAAAGATTCTAATGAAGAGGTTAAAAAAGAAAAAATATTAAGTGAAAAAAATATGAATAATTATAAATTTTTATGTCAAAATATTGTACAAAGATTAATTAATAATATAATGGCAAAATCAGCATGTTCAACTTTAAGTAATTTAGTAAAATTTTTACAAATTTTTACTTATTCAGCAGAAAGAAATGTAATTAATAATTTTGTAGATTCAAAACCACTTTCTCAAATAGTTAGTAAATTATTAGATACTAAATATCTTCCTTATTTATCAGATTTAATAGAATTATTAAATAATTTAATGAAAAAATCACCAGAACATTTTATTGTAAATTTCCTTAGAGAAGGAATAGTTGAAAATATAAAAAATTTTAAATTTGAAACAGAACAAAAAAAACAAGAAAAAACAGAATCAGAAAAAAAAAATGAAAATAATAAAGATGAAAAAGAAAAAAATAAATTAAATGATATAGAAATGAAAAATGAAGAGAATATTAAAGAAGAAATTAATACAAATAAAGAAAAAATGTCTGATATTGCAATGAAAGATGATGAATTTAGTGGAGACGAAATTATTGAACAAGATGAAATTGAAGATGTTGAAAATACAGAAATGAAAATTGATAATTTTTTCATTCCAAATACTGAACAAATTATTAAAAATGAAAATAAAGAAAAAGATAAAGAAAAAAATGATATTAATAAAGAACAAAATGATGAAAATAAATTTAAAGATATTATTGTCGAATTTGAAAAAACCAAAGAAAAAATAAAAGAATTAAATAATTTATTAGTTCAAGAAAAAACAAAAATAATGAAAAATGTAATAACAAAAGAAGAAAAAGTTGAAATAGGATATAAAAAAATAGATGAAAAAAAGATAATAGAAAATAAATTAAAAGCTTTAATAAATAATTATTTCCAAAATGAAAAAATACAAAATTATTTAAAAAACCAAGATTCAAAATTAATAAATATAAAAAATGAATTAACAAATTTAAACGATTCCTTAATGTCAAAAAAAGATAATGAAGAATATAATGAAGAAACAGAAAAAATAATAAATGATATATTAAATATATTAACAAATTCATCAAATGAATTAACATTATTTGAATTAGAAAATTCAAAAATATTATTAGCATTATGTTGTTTTTATGATAAAAACTTTATAGAATATTATAATAAAATAAAAGATGATGATACTGATTCACTTGTTAAAGAAATAAACACATCAGAAATTTTTCCAAATCCTTTACCAGTAAATAATAATATATTTAATAAGACAAAAATCTTAATTGATAATTTAAAAAAAGACAAATCAAAATTAATAAATTATATTAATTGTTTACAATATACAATAACATCAATGAATTGTTTTACAATGTCAATTGATGATACAACAAATAATGATTTAGATGTTTATTATCATCATATAATGAAAAATGTTAAAAAATATGAATTAAAAATTATTTATTCTGGTGAAATGTATCAAGAAAAAGTTATTTGTGATGAAAAATTAGATGATTTAGAATTTAAAACTAAATTAAGTGAATATGATGCTGCCTTTAATGCAAATAAAGAAATTAAATTTTTAATTACTTCACATTCTACTTTTGATGATATTTTTAGTATACTTGTTTCACATACTAATGTTAAATTTTCTACTAATGAAAAATATGATGTTGATCTCATTTTCTTTGTTGAAGTTATGAAAAATGAAAAAAAAGAAATTATTTATTTAAAAAATGATATGACTTATAAAGATGTTAAAGATGAAATTGGAAAAGTTTTAAATCAAGATATTATTTCTTTATTAGGTTTTCCTATTAAATTTGGATTGAATTATAAATTAAAAAATAAAAAAGATGAAAAAAAAGAAGAAGAAATAAAAGAAAAAAATAAATCAAAAAATAATTTTGTATTACCATCAAAAGAAGAAATATTATTATTAAACATTGATAAAAAAATATTCGAAATAATATATCATAATTCAATAATTTACAATAAAAACTTATATGAAATAAAAAGATTAATGCCATCACTTTACTTATTAACAATGATATATCTTCCATTATCTTCATTTAAATCACTTTTTGAAATTCCAGACAATTTATTTTCAAATAAAGAATTAAATTCAATATTTATAAATCCAAAAGTAACTTTATTAATATCAAAAGCAAGTAGAGATGGTTATAGTGTATCAAGACAATCTGTTCCTTCATGGTGTAGAAATTTAAGTTTAGATTTTAATTATTTAACTAAATTTAATTCTAGACATTTATTATTTAAAGTATCATTTGATCCAAAAAGATCTTTAATTAATCTTCAAAATTATTTAAAAAGTAATGATTCTTATTATTCAAATGAACATCAAATTACTTTAGAAAAAAGTATGAGATTAAAAGTTATTGTTGAAAGAAATAAAATTATTGAAAGTGCTTATAAAATATTAAATGATCCTATTACTTCAAAATTTGCTGGATTTTTAGAATTTGAATTTAATGGAGAAATTGGAAATGGATTAGGACCAACTTTAGAATATTTTTCTTTAGTAATTGAAGAATTTAAAAAAGATAAAAGTTTATGGTATAAAACAACAGATAATTCATTTTATCCTAATATTGGAATTAATGATGATAAAATTGCTATTGAAAAATTTAAATTATTAGGTTTTATTATTGGAAGAGCACTTTATGATGATAGATTATTAGATATTCCTTTAAGTAGAATTTTTTGGGATGTTGTTTTATTTAGAGCAATATCAATTGAAAATATAAAAATAATTGATAATGATTTAGGAAAAACAATTTTTGATTTGAATAATTTAGTAAATGAAAAAAGAAAATTTGTAGAAGAGAAAAAAAAATCTAATTTAAATTATACTGATGATGATTTAGAAAATAATATATTATATAATGGTTCAAAATTATCTGATTTAGATATTTATTTCACTTTTCCAGGAAATGATTCAATTAAATTAAAAGAAAATGGTGATAATATTAAATTAACAATATTAAATATTGAAGAATATATAATGTTAATTTATAATTGTTTATTTATTCAAGGAATTGATAATTTAATTGATTCATTCAGAGAAGGTTTTAATATAATTTTTGATATTAATTCAATTAAATGTTTTAAATCAATTGAAATTGAAGAATCAATTTGTGGAAGTTTAGATATGAATTGGGATAGAGAAACAATATTAGAAAATTTAAAAGCTGAACATGGAATAACTAAATCGAGTAAAATTTTAAATGATTTGATTACTTTTATGACTAAATTAGATAAAAATCAAAGAAAACAATTTTTACTTTTTACAACAGGAACTTCTAGATTACCTGTTGGAGGATTTAAAACTTTAAATCCTAAATTTACTGTTGTTAAAAGAACTTGTAATTCTTATGAAAATCCTGATGACTTTTTACCTACTGTTATGACTTGTCAAAATTATTTAAAATTACCTGAATATTCAAATTATGATGTCTTGGAAAAAAAATTAAATTTGGCAATGACTGAAGGAAATTCAGAATTCCATTTATCCTAATTTATAAATTATATCATAAAAAATTAAATAAATAAATACGAAAATACTATTAATTGTATTATTTTTATTAAATTTGGAAATATTAAATTTTAAATAAACTATATAAAAAATATATATATTTTTAATACTAAATTTATTTTTTTTTCAGTAATAATACAAAAGTAAAATATTATTATTAATATATATCATACTATTTTAATATTATCTATTATAATAAAATATCCATATATTGTATGTAAAAATAAAAAACTAATATTTAAAAACCAATTTCTAATTAATACATTTTTGCCTATATAATTACTTTCATAATTTAAAGAAATTTTTTTAAAAAAAAATAGAATTGAAATAAACCCTAAAATTAAATATTTAAAAGAATATTTTTTCATTAATAAAGGAAGTAAACTAAATAACCAATAAATTTGGAAAATTGGAGCTTGTTTATTGAAACTTAAATGTAAAATAATAACTAAAATAAAAGTACTATTTCTACTCATATAACAAGCAGGAACTAAAGAAATTAAAGTTATGATAATCTCTTGGAATGTAATTAAAAAATGAATCATATTATATAATAAAGTAAATCTAATCATAGAAAGAGGATAAGTAAAAATAGACAAACATAAATTACTATGAATATAATATGAATGATAAAATAAATTATAAAAATAATAATTAATAATATATCGATTTCCATATAAACAAAACGAAATAAAAACAAGAGAAGTATAAACTATAATGGAAATGATTAAAAATAAATTTGCTTGATATGTAAAGAAAAAATTAAATATTTGAATAAGTGTATTTTTTTGATAAATTTTTCTAATATCAATTTTTTCATTTCTTTTATGATATTTTAACATAATATAAAAATAAAGTAAGGGGACAAAAGTAAAAGAAAACATTGCTAAATGAACAACAATAGCATAAAATATAGCAGCAATATAATATAGATTTAATTCAATAAGAATTAAAGTTCCAATGAAAAAAAAAAGTGTAAATGAATCTCCAATTCCACAAGCACATAAATAAATAATTACAGGATTATATAAATAAAATATTCCACAAAATCTATAATTATTTCTTAAAAAATTTTTAAATAAAAAAGAAATTGGTTTTTTATTTTCATTTGTTTTTTTATTATTATTTTGTAATATTAATAATAATTCTATTAAAATAGCACAAATTATATCAGTAATACATAATACATATTTAGAAAAATCCTTATTATAAAAATTTATTAAATAAAATAAGGAATTAAATAAATTTTCATGGAAATTATCTAAATGATATGGTGATTTAATATCAAAAATTTGTATAGCACCATTTGTTTTATAATTATATGGAGATTTTATTGAATTTGTTAAATATGAATATTGTGGACAAATATTTCCAAAATATTTTAAAAAAAAAATTGAATATAATCTTAAACCTAATCCTATAAAATATCTCATATCTATAAAAAATATTTCTAATATCTCCATTATATAATAATATATTTATATGATATCATTATTTTTTAATTAAAATAACTTTCAAAATATTTTACTATCTATAAAATATTTATAATAATAAATATATTTTTTTTTAGTTTAAATAAATTTTTTTAAATAAATTTCCTAAGAAAAAAAATAATTCCAAACCAATATAAATTTAAATTTTAAGATATTTATTTTTAATTATAATAATTTGAAATTAAGATATTTAATAATAAATAAATAATAAATATCAAAAAAAGAATATTAAAAAATATAAAAAATTAATTTTAAAAAATCGTTTCTCAAAACAAAAATAAAATTAAAAACCCAAAATATCTTAAACATCTTGAGCATGTGGATCTCTTTTTTTCCTTTTATTTAACTCACAATAATCAGTTTTATAAATAGTTTTCCCAGTTTTAGAATTACTAAAAATTTTTTTCATCTTCATATAATAATCATAATTAGGATCATTCTCATCAATTTCTCTAACTTCATCTTCACTATCATCATCATCATAAGCACCTTTCTTAATACCAGCACCACTTTGTCCTCCGACTACACTTTGTCCTCCAACACCACTTTGTCCTCCAACACCACTTTGACTCATTCTATTTCCACTTTGTCCTCCTATTCCACTTTTTCCTCCTATTCCACTTTGTCCTCCAACACCACTTTGACTCATTCTATTTCCTGTTTGTCCTCCCATTCCACTTTTTCCTCCTATTCCACTTTGACTCATTCTATTACCACTTTTTCCTTTTAAATTACCAACATTTTTACCTTTTTGTCCTTGTTTTAATGGTCTACCTTTATAAAAATCTTTTTCAGTATAATCAACCATATATGTAGTTTTCAAAGCATCACCTCCAGCTTTTCTTTCTTCATCTTCTAATTCTAAAAGTTCATCATCGATTTTTTTTTTTTCTTCTTTTTTTTGTTTAACATAAGGTTCAGGTCCTTTATATTCAGGAACAGGTTCTTTTGGTTCAGGATATAAATTTAATTTTACATCTTCGAAAAAATATGATCTTCCAATATTAGTATCATTACCTAATTTATTTTTAACATATTTTGGTTCAATTGCAACTAGTCTTTGCATTTTTACTGCACTTGTTGTCATTTTATCTATTTCTTCACTTGGATTAAATCTGTCTTTGTAATTTACTTCTGATGTACGCATTAAATATTCATTTGGGTCGGTTGTTACAAATGGTCCTGTTGATACTGCTATTGTTACTGGGATATCTTTTGTTTTTGTTGCCATTTTTTTTATCTGTTATTTTTTTT
>Ga0256407_10006945_pt1 | contig 17257 bp, 5 predicted proteins | sample RumenRJG_04DNA_FD_193489 | JGI IMG/M metagenome (GOLD analysis project Ga0256407, IMG submission 193489) | Bovine rumen microbial communities from Lethbridge, Alberta, Canada - RJG_04 | ecosystem: Host-associated > Mammals > Digestive system > Stomach > Rumen | place: Canada: Alberta | collected...
TTTTTTTTTTTTTTTTTAAAATGGTTTTTTTTTTTTTTCTCTTTTTTGATTATTAAATAAAAAATTTTTAATATATTTTTATTTTTTTTTTAATTTTTTGTTATCATAAATACGTTTTTAAATATTTTTTTTAAAATATTGTATTTTAATAATTTTTTTGGTAAATTCATTTTTTTTAAATGTCAAATAAATTTATTAATATTTTAAAAGTTGAATAATATCCTCAATATGAATCTTTAACTAATGATATTAAAAGAATAAAAATTTATTTGTACAATTAATTTTAGTTATTTAAACAATAAATAAAATTTTAAAAAAATATTTTATTATAATATATATTATATTATATTTATATCTTAATAAATTTAATGTTCATTTAACATTTTTTCTAAAATTAAAATTTGATCAATTAATTGCCAGAAACCAATATTATTCTTTCCAAAAATATTTGTTAAATGTTCCCTCACTCTAATTGGTTCAGTATTTCTCCCTATATTATTTTTTAAATATTCATAAGCTTTATTAAATAACTTTTGTCCCAATGAATTTATACATCTATTTCTAAAAAATGAAATCCTCTCATTTATTAATTTTTCTTTATTTGTCAAAATCATATTATCATTATTATTATTAATATTTCCTTCATTAATATTTTTATTATCTTTATTAGCATCATTATTAATATTTTTATTATTATCAACAATATTATCTTTTTCATCATTTTCACCTCCATTAATACTTTCATCAGGAATATTTGCTCCATTATTATAAAATTCACTTATTTTATTATTTATTCTTTCTAATTCTTTTTTCAATTTTCCTATTTCTTGAGTAATTTTAGTTATTTTATTTCTATTAGCAATATAATTATTTTGTTCTTCATATAATATTGTAATATTATTTGTATCTTCTTTTTCATTTTTTACTTTTTTTGATGATAATGGTCTTTTATTATCTTTATTATTTATTATTTTTATTATTTTATCATCATTCTCATCTGTATTTGATATTTTACGAGATTGAATTTGAGGACTTTGACTATTCATTCCATTTTTTTCTTTTAAATTACCATATTCATCATTATAATAATTATTATTTATATTTTGATTATTTACATAATTACTTTTTTTATGTGGTACTCTTTTATCGACTGAACCATATTTTGTTTTATTTTTTTCTTTAGAACCACTTATACTTTTATTTATATTATGAATATTTTTTACATTTCCTCCATTTTTAAAATGTTGTTTTCTATTTTGTCCTTTTATACTCATTTCTTCTAATAAAACCTTTTTTTGTTTTTCCAATTCTTTAATTCTTTTTTCTGAATTTCTTTTTTGTTCCAATAATATTTTTTTTTCATTTTCATTAATATTCCTTAAATCTTCTTGATCTTTAACCATAGTTTTATTTTCATAATCACTATCAATTTCTTTAAGTAACTTTTCATTAAAAATACCAAATTTTTCAGCTTGTTCTTTTAAAATATTAACTTGTTCTTCATCACCATCATATTCTTTATAATGTTGAATAAAATCTTGAATATAATTAGCAACTTTTGGTTTCATATAAGGTCTTTCAAGTATCCAAGCAACAGTTGGTCTATTTTTAGAATTTAAACTTAACATTGAATCAACTAAATTTTTTAATTCTGGACTATACATTGAATTTAATGGAGCATGTTGACCTTTTATTACTTTTACTACAACTGCATTCCATGAATTACCTTCAAATGCATGTTTTAAATTACACATTTCAAATAGGCAACAACCTAATGACCAAATGTCACTTTTAAAACCATATTTTTTGCCATTGTATTGTTCTGGTGACATATAAAGTGGTGTTCCTATCATTGAACCTGCCATTTCTCTTGTTTGATTAAAGATTTTTGCAATACCGAAATCTCCTATTCTTATTTTATTTGTATTTTGAATGAACATATTTTGAGTTTTTAAATCTCTATGTAAAATTTTTTTATCATGAACATATGATAATGCTAAACATAACTGAACTAACCAATCTAAAATATCTGATTCTGGAAAATGATTATTTTTAGCATTTTTTATTTTTGTATATATGTCTCCTCCATCACAATATATCATTACTATATTATAATAGTTATCTTTGTCTATAAATGAATCCTTATATGATACTATATTTGGATGACGAAGCTGTTTTAATAAAAGAACTTCATTTTCTATATTTTGACGATCTTTTTCTTTTATATCTTGAAAATTTATTCTTTTTATTGCATAATTTTTATTTTCAGTTTTATTACGAGCTAAAAATACTTGTCCATACATTCCTTGACCAATATTCTTGATAAATTCATAATTTTCCATTTAAGTCAATATATATATTATTTATTTTTTTTTAATATTTTTTATATATTATAATAATTATTTATATTTTTTCTAATCCTAAATTTTTTAAAATTATGAGTAGTTTTCTAAATGAAACCCCTATTCAAAATCAAAATAAAATAGATTTAAATGCAGACAATGCTGCATATAGTGAAGAAGCAAAAATGACAAGAAAAATAGAATTTGATAGAGGAACACCTTTAAATTATGATTTTCCTTCAAATAAAGTATATACAATTCCATACACTGTAAAAGGATTTTTTAAATTTATATGGAAAAAAATGGGAAATACTCCTTTTAATCTTTGTATAATATTTATATTTTTCTTTTATTTAATTGCATTTTTATGTGAAATGGATGCAATAACTCATTTAAATTTATTTTATTCAATATCATTTCATATTTGTATTTTATTTATAGAATTAATGGTTATATTTATAGAATATATTAAAATATTTATGAATGATTTAAAAATAAATAATCAAACTTGTAGAATATACGATAATGAATCTAGAAAATTTGTTGATGATACTTGGAAAAATATAAAAGTTGGAAATATAATTTGTGTAAAAAAAGATGAAGTAGTCCCAGCAGATATGATAATTTTAGAAGCTTTAGATCATCATCATCATTGTTATTTAGATTATTCATCAGTAAATGGAATATTTGATTCTTTTGTAATGAAAAAAGCTTGTGCTGATACACATGCTCCAGTAATGAAAAAAATATTACTTGGAGAATATATGAAAAATATAAAAGGTTTTTTAAAATATGAAGAACCAAATTCAAATATGCATTCATTTAATGGTAGATTAAAATTAGAATCATTTCCAAGAGCTTCAGATATTAAAGATGATAATTTTGTTATGAGAGGTAGTACAATTAAAAATATTCCTCTTTCTTATGGTTTGGTTGTTTATACTGGAATGGAAACTAAAATTATGATGACTTTAAAATTTACTCAAAGTTCAAATAATAATGGTTCAAATGATAATCATTCTGGAAATCATGTTCTTCATTCACATAAAAATCAATTTAATTCTGTTATAATTAAAAGGGATAGAGAAATTATTAAAGTTACTTTGAAATTTATTCAATATGTTTTAATTGCTACTTATTTTTTTTTAGTTGTTTTATTGATTTTAATCGAATTACATAAATCTTATTTGTGTTATTATTCATTTAAATCACCCATTGGTGATGATCATAATTATCTTGATTTTTATTCTGTTGATAAAAAGAATTTATCTAATCCTAAAAATAGTAAAACTGATCCATTTTATGAAATGTTTCTTTCTATTGTTCAATATGTTTTATCAATGCATTTTTTACTTCCATTTGATTGGTTTGGATTAATTGAAATTGCATATTTTATTCTTACTAAATTTATTCAATGGGATGAGAAAGTTATATTAAAAGGAAAAAATAAAGTAGAAGTTATTAATGCTAACTGTATTGCTGATTTTGGACAAGTTCGTCATATTTTAACAGATAAAACTGGAACATTAACAAGTAGAAAATTTGCTTTAAAGGCTTGTTCAATTCATGGCAAATTATATTCATTTGATGAATTAGAACAAAATGATGAAAATTATGTTTTTAGAATTAAAGATAATGATTTGAAAAATTTAGAAATATATGAAGAATTACATTCAAATAGTAAATTTTCATCTAGTATAAAAGAATTTTTAGAAGATTTATGTTTATGTCATAGTGTAAAATTATATAGAAATGAAAAAAATGAAAATGATAATAAAAAACATACACAAAATAAAGTTTTTGGTTCATCATATGCAGAAGAAAAAGCAATGTTAAGAACATTTGAAAAAATAGGTTTCCAAATATCAAAAATAAAACATAGTTTAATAACACTTGATATAGATGGAGAAAAAAAAATATTCCAAATGATAGGATTAAATAAATATACAAAAGAAAGAAACAGAATGTCAATTTTAATAAGAAATGAAAAAGATCCAGGAAGTTTTTTATTATGTAAAGCAAATGATTTATCAATATTTTCCCTAATTAAAAAATCAAATCCTCAAATTGATAATGAAGTAGCAAAATCAAAATTACAAATAAAGGAACTTTCAAAATATGGTTATCGTCCTTTTATTTTATGTAAAAAACATTTAACTGAAGAAGAAACAAATATTTTTATTGATAAATTTAAAACTGCTGAAAATTATGTTGTAAAAAGTGAGGAACATTTAAAAAAATTAGCAATTGAATATGAACAAGGATTAACTTTCATGGGTGTTTTATTTTTTGAAGAAAAAATACCAAAAGATTTAAAATTATCAATTGCAAAATTACATAATGCAGGAATTAAAGTTTGGATAGCTTCAGGTGATAAAAGAGAAAATGTATTAGCAGTAGGTAAAAATTTAAATATTTATAATCCAAAATCAATTCGAGGTGATTTTTCTGATAAGGATAAACCTGAAGATTTAGATATTAAAATGAGTATGTTACTTATGCAATTTTTATTCCCAAATGATAAAATAAATAAAATGAAAACTAGAAAAGGAGTTCAAGTAGAAACTCAAATAAAATCATCATCAAAGGATTTAACAATATTATTAAGTGGAGGATGCTTTTCTCGTATTTGTGCAGATCAAAGAAATTTTCAATCATTAGCAACTTTATTATCTTATTGTACATCATTATTAGCTTATCAATTTACTCCTAATAATAAATATGTTTTATGTCAAATGATTAGAAATTATTGTTCAAAAAATTCAAAAGTTTTAGCAGTTGGTGATGGATTTAATGATTTTACTATGTTAAAAGAAGCTGATTTATCTATTGGGATTAGATCAAGAGAAATATTACAAGTTAGGAATACTTGTGATGTTATTGTTTCTAAATTTTCACAAATTGTTAATTTAATTATTGTTCATGGGACTTGGAATTTTTGGAGATTGATTAATATTGCACTTTTGTCTTTTTATGCTAATTTTATTATTACTCTTCCTATGTTTATTCATCAAAATGCAAATCCATATGGAAGTTGCTTTTTTTTATATAGTCCTGGATTGCTTACTTTAATGATTTTAATGTTTAATATTTTTATTATTCTTGTTTTTTGTTTTGATCAACCTGTTGAAAGAACTTTATTAGCTTTAAATTCTAATATTTATAAAGAGAATTTTTATAATACGAAAAAATTAATTTTTGAATTTGCTTTGGAAACTATTAGAGGTCTTGCTGACTCTTTAATTATATATTTTTATTTTTATAAAATTGTCCCTCTTAATAAAGAAGGAGAAACAATTGATCAAGAAATTTTAGGAATTGCAATTCTTTGTACTACATTTGTTCTTGTTTTATTTAAAGTTTATTCTTTGAGATTACGAACAATAAATATCATTCAAGTTTTATGTGGTATTATTGCAATTGTAATAATTTATGCATTAACTTATATTCATTCTAATCATCAAAAAATTGTTATACAAGGATTTTCATATTTAGGTTTATTTTTAAATTCATTTTTAGTAATTATTATTTGTTATTTATATGAATATATTGGTACATCATTTTTTACTTTTTATTCAAATGAAGGTTTTGTATTAAAATTAAATAGAATGTTTATAGAATATATTAATAATAATTCTTATTATAAAAATTATAATGGAATGTATACTGCTTTAGCAAAAGAAATGCCACCTTTAATAAATAAAATAGATAAAATTACTTATCCTGAAGTTTTAGAAAAAATTTCTAAAAGTGGTCATACTTTAGATCCTGCTTTAGAAAATATGGCAGATGTTTCTAATGAAGAAGTTGCTCATTTAAAAATAAAAAAACCATTTCTTCGTTTTTATGATAAAAAAATAGAAATAGATTATAAAAAATATATTTCTCAAGGATTTTTTAGATGCTTTTTAGCTTATTTAATTTCTTTATTTGTTTTTTGGATAACAGATATTTTAATTGTAGGTATTAAAAAACAAAAAGCTCCAGTTTTTCTTAAATTAAGTTATATGATTTTAGGAATATTTCTTTTTATTCCTTGTTTAATGAAAAATTTTAATAGGATTTTTCCTTGGTATTTATTTTTACTTTTAACATTGGAAATAATTGGAATTTATATTGATAAAGATGATAATGATACTAGATTATGCATTCAAACATATGTAATATTATCATTCCCATTATATTTTTCTGGTAATTCATTTTCAATCATGGTGTTATTATCAGTTTATTATTGTTTAGGTATAACACCTGCAATATATTTAAATGAATTTGGTTTTAAAGAAGAAACAGGAAATAAATATTTTTTATATTCAAATCTCCCACTTTTATATCGTCGTCAAATATATACATATGGTTTAGTTTTTATGATGATAATATATTCATATTTCAATCAATTAACAGTAAGAATAGAATTTTTAAAATTCTTCAAAAGTACAATAGAACTTAAAAAAGATAATTTAATAATGGCTAATTTAATTCCAGATTTCGTAAGAGCAAAATACAATAAAAGAGAACGTGGTGCAGTCTATGGATATGAAACAGTAACAATAGTATTTTGTGATTTAAGTGATTTTGATTCATTAGTAGCAAAATTAACACCAAAAGATTTAATAACATTTCTAGATGAATTATATTCAGTAATGGATCAATTTTGTCAACTTCATGGTTTACAGAAAATAGAAACAGTTGGTAAAACATATATGGCTGCAGGTGGAATAAAAGAATGTGAAATTGATGTTGATCCTATTACATTATCAACTCATCCTGCAATAAGAAGTTTTGAATTTAGTATGGATATATTGGATTTAGTACAAAAAATGGTTTTGACATCAGGTGATAAAATCAAAGTAAAAATTGGTATACATACTGGTAAAGTCATCCCTGCTGTTGTCGGTGAACACAAACCTCAATTTTCTCTTATAGGTGATGCAGTAAATACTACTGCTAGAATGTGTACTAATTCAAAAGATAATTGTGTTAATTGTTCAGAATTTGCATATGAGGAAATTAAACAAAAATATAAAGATTTTACACAATCTACAAAAGAAGTTAAAGGGAAAGGTATGATGAATTTATATTTGTATGATCCTTCTAAACATAGGAAAAATGTTTTAGATACTAAAATGAGAAATTTTGGAAGGGATCAATCTGGGAATATGATTGTGAAAAGTATAACTAAGAATGTTCCAGTTTTAATTAGACAAGGGACTAAAGGTTCTCAAAGGGGAAATCCTAATAATATGATTAAAACAAATGATAATAATGTTGTTAAGAATAATTTTGATAAAATAAGTTATGGCACTAAAAGAAATAGTGTGGAATCTTCTATATTTATTGTTGAAAATTCTAAAGATTTACTTGCTAATAATAATAATAATACATTGAATAATTTGTTAGGACATGGTGAAGGGGAAGAATATTTTAATAATTATGATGAAAAAAGAGTTAGGCAAAATGTTATTGAAAAGAAACCTGAAGAAATTATAGATGTTAAAAATACTTTTTTTAATAAATCTTTTCTTTTATATAAATTTAATGATGATATTGCTAAAAATGGTTTTGAACGTTTTGAAAAAATTAGATTACAACATAGTGAATTAAAATCTATTTTAATAAATGGAATATTAATTTTAGTATTATTATTTGGATTATATATGATAAGTCAATATGCAATTTTATCAGATGATCCAATAGCATTGATAATTATTATCAATGCAATATTTTTAGTATTATTAGTTGGAGTAATATATAAAACAAATAGTTTAATACAAACATATTCTGATATAATGCCTTATATTGTAATGTTTATATTTTTAGGATTAATTATAACAGAACAAGTAGCAATGAATACAATTAGTGAAATTTATATTTTAAATTTTGTTGTTCAAACAATTTTAATAATAACAGCGTTAGAAACTAATGGATTATTAAGTTATTTCCAATTATCATATAATTTTCTTGCATATATAATAATATTTGTAATTAATTGTATTGTAAATAGAAATAATCATAGAATAAAAAAAGGTTGTATTTTTTTAATTGTTTTAGTGATTATTAAACAATTTTATAAAATAATAGCATATTATAATCTCACAATAAATTTCTTAAAAAATCAAGAAGAAAGCAAAGCTTTAAATGAAAAGGAAAAAATGTTATTTAACTTAATGCCACTTCACGTAGTTCAAAATATGAAAGACGACATTCCAGTAGCAGACGTCCTAGACAACGTAACATTATTATTTGCAGATATAGTAAGATATACAGATTTTGGTAATTGTCATGAACCAGTAGAAGTTGTCCACATGTTAATGGAACTTTTCAAAAGATTTGATAATGCAACAAAAGAATGTTCAGTATATAAAGTGCATACAATTGGTGATTGTTATGTTGTAATGGGATTTAATGGTAAAGTTTCTATGAATGATAGAAATTATTATGAAGAAGCTAAAAATGTATGTAAAATGGGTGAAAGTATGATTAAAATTATAAGAGAAGTTAGAAAAAAAGTTAATTTTGAGAAATTAGATATGAGAATTGGAATTCATACTGGCCCTGTTATTGCTGGAATTATTGGTAGTACTGTTGTTAGATATGATATTTTTGGAAGTGATGTTTTAATTGCTAATAAAATGGAAAGTGCTGGTGTACCTGGGAAAATTAATATATCAGAAGATACTAAAAAATTACTTGAAAGTAAGGAAATGCCTTATAATTTAGTTCTTAATAAAGTTGTTCAGATTCCTAGTGTAGGAAAGGAAATTAAATGCTTTCTTATTGATAATGGAGATCCTGATAAACCTCAATAAAATTTTTTACAAATTTTAAAAATGTAAATATTATTATTTCATTTTTATATTTTAATATTATTATTATATTTTTTTAATTTTAAGAAAATTGTAATTATTCTTTTTTTAATTTTAATTAATTTTTACATAATAGATTAAAATAATATATTTAAGAATACATATTTATATTTTATCTTCCCTCATTTATAATAAATATATTAATAATAATTTAAATTGACATTTAATTAATTTTGATATATTTGATTCTATTTGAATTGAAAATAGAAATGATATTAATATGGTTTATAACTATCATTTGATTTTGAACTTTTTGATATTATATTTGTTCTATCTGGTCCAAATAAATTTTCGATTTGGATATTTTCATTGTTTTTATCTTTTTCTGAAGAGGCATTTTCATTTTCAATTTTTTCTATATCCTTTGATTCTTTTGAGCTTGAACTTGAATTTTTCTCATCTCTTTCTTCTGGAAATAATTTTATTTTTTCTGAATTTTGTTTATATTTCTTTAATTTTGAAACCTCTTCATTTCCGATATCACTTAATTTATAATGGAAATAATTATTATATAATGATGGATTTTTTAAATATTTATTAAAATAATTTTGAAATTTCATATTATCATTTTGTTTTTTTAAAATAAAATTTGGATTATTTAAATTATTTATAGTTTGATTATTATTAATCAATATATTATTATTATTTATCATATCATTATCATTTATTATATCATTATTATTTATCATATCATTATTATTTATCATATCATTATTATTATTTCCTAAATTCGATTGAAAATATTGATTTGAAGATCTATCAATATGATTATTATTATATTCCAATAATAATTTATTTTTATTTGGAATTAATTCATTAATATTAAACATATTATTTTCGTAATTATTTATATAATTAAATTGTTTATTATTATAATTAACATTTTGTGGTAATAAATAATTTTTTTGTTGATTATTATTAATTTTTGGTTCAGCTCTTTTGCATTCAATCCATTTTCCATAAAGAAAATGACAATTAGCATAAGATAATATTTTATCAATTGTTTTCTTATCTTTAAAAATAATAAAACCAAAACCTCTTGATCTTCCTGTTAATTTATCTTTCATAATAATAACTTTTTCAATTTTACCAAATTGAATAAAATATTTTTTTAAAGAATCTTCAGTTAAAGAAGGATGAAGTCCTCCAATAAACATTTTTCTTTGATATAAAGGAATAATATTATTTTTATTTGATTTTTTTGTATTTTCAATATTTGAGTTTTTATCTAATGAAAAAGAATTATTATGTATTTTATTTTTATTATTATTATTATTATTTTTGAAAGATATGCTTTGTTCAATTTGATTTTTGGGAATTGCTAATTTACAATCAATTGTTTTCCCTTTTATAATATGAGGTTGTGATTTTAAAATTTTGGAAATTTTTTCCTCATTTTCTAAAGTTATAAAACCAAATCCTCTTTGATTTTCTATAAATATAATATTTATTATATAAATTACTTGTTTCCTTATCCATTATTATTACACAATCTGTTAAATGGCCAAATCTACTTTCAAAATAATTATATAAATCATCTATATTTTAATTATAAAAATTACTTTGTGTTATATTTTTAGGTAATCCACCTATAAATATTTTTTTGGGACTAAAAAGTTTAAAATTAAATTTTACTTTATATTTTGTATAGACATCTATAATTTTATAATAAAAATTATTTTATTAATGAGTAGAAAATTTTTGATTTTTATTGTAAAAAATGTTTAAATGTTATTTCTTTAATTAATTTATACTCAAATTTTAAAATGTAAGGATATATCATTTTTTAAAAGTTTAATAAATGATTATTAAAAAATGAATAAATATACTTGTTAAAAATTAAAAAATTAGTAAGAGCACAATATTATTAAATAATTTTTCAGATTTTTTTAATTTATTTTATCTTTTAATTTGTAAAATTGTTAATTAAATAAAAATAATATTGATACCATATTTTTAACATGTCTATTATTTAATTTAAAAAATAATTTTCATTTAACTCCCAATTTTATTATGTTAGATAATGATTCTATTTTTTAAATTTTATTATGAAGAAATAACAATAATAAAAAAGAATTATAGTATAAAAATTTCTTTTATGATATATTTTTTTTATTTTCTCAAGAAATTATTTCTATTTTCATTTCCCTGAAAAACATTTAATTATCCTTAATATTTTTATGAAATAATTAAATTTTAATTAATTAATTTCTAATAATTGAAAAAATTTAAATATAATTTTAAAATGATACTTTTATTTGAAATATTTTACCAAAATTAATGAATATCATTATCATTTTCATGTGTACATTTCATATAACTCAACCTTCTAATTTGAGTATTATCCTCAACTTGTATAGTACAATGATGAATACCATATTTTTGGCAAACTAAAGTAGCTTGTTCTAAAGTTTTTTGAGGATTATCACTCAAAATATGCAAACTAATACTAGGTCTCCCAATACTAATACACCATAGATGAATATCATGAATATTAATAACCCCAATAACTTTTTGTAGTTCCAAATATAATTTTTGTACATTAATATCATTAGGTGCAGCTTCCATTAAAACATTAATACAATCTTTAGAAACTGGAATGGTTGTACATAAAACAATAATAGCAAAAACAAAAGTACATATAGGATCAAAAATCCTTATACCAGGATGATTATCCTGAAATAAATAAATAATAGTAGCAGCAAATAAAACACCAAGTGATTGTATCATATCTCCAATAATATGAATATAAGCAGCTCTAATAACAGGATTATCATCCCCATTATTTTCATTATCCTCATCTAATAAAGGACTTTCTAATCCTTCATTAATTTCTTGATTCATTTGACCAATAGCTTTCCCATCCATAACATTTGGAACTGGATTATAAGCAAGAACTCTACTCATAATAATATTAAAAATAAGACCACAAGTAGCAATCCCCATCATTACTAAACCAATAATTTCTCTAGGATGAAAAATTCTATCAATTGCTTCTGTAATAAGCCAAACTGTAAGAACCCAAATAATTAAAATTGATGATAATGCACCTATTACTTCTGCACGATGATAACCATATGTTAATGAAGAATTTGCTGGTCTCATTGCTATAAATAAGGAAAACATTGATATTAAGAATCCTGCTAAATCTGATAGAAGATGTGCTGCATCTGTCATTATTGCTAAGGAACCAGCTATGTATCCTCCTATAAATTCTATTGTCATGAATGTTGCACAAAAGAAACATATTCTTATTAATTTTGATATTGCATTTTTGTTTTCTTCTTTTAGTTTTTTTTGGAAATCACTATGATTGAAATGCTCTTCTAGAGATGATGTAAATTTTTGAACGGCAATAGAGGACATTTTTTATATTTTTTTTTACTTTTTTAATATATTTTACTTTTAAAAACTTAATTCATTTCATTTAAATATAAAAAAAAAAAATCAAAATTAAAAAAATAATTAAAAATATTTTTCTATGCAAATTTACCAAAAATTATGAAGCACGATATTCCAATTTAAATAATATAGTTTGAGAAATTTTTTCCTCATCATCATAAACAAAAACCATAATATCAGCATACCCAGCTTTCATTTGTGCAGGAATAGACATATTAACATATTTAGTTTCATTAGCATTAAAAGGAAGTTGTTTATCAATAATATCTAATAATTCTTCATTTTCACTATCAAATTTTAATAAAACAAAATTATTTAATCTATTAACATATTCATATTTAATATTTGTAATACTTCCAATAATACAGATAACTTCAACAGTAGCATCAATTTCTGGTTTTGATGTGTTAATATTTACTAACCAAGTTTTAAATGCTTCTCTCTTTGCAGTATTAACACAATTAACAATTACTTCATTTTCATATTGATTTTTTGGATATAATACCATTGATACTTCTGCAGTTTCATTTATAGCTAATTTAAATTTATTTCCATTATCATTTGGGAAATATATTGTTGGAGAATTTGAGAATAATTGAAGTATTTTTTCTTCATTATCTGATGTGTTATTTATATATAATGGTGTTGTTAATTTTCTTCCTAAGTTTGTTGATAGTGTTATTAATTCTGTAGATTTTATTTCTATTTTCCATGTTGTGTATAATCTTGTTTTTGTTTGTTCTAAATAGAAAAATAAATAAAATAAATGGAAAAAACCTTCTTCTTTTATTTCGTAATTAAAATAAAAATTAATTGAAGAATCAACTTTTAAAATTACATGAGAATCTGAACAATAGTAATTTTCTGCTAATTGTAATGATTTAGTTTGATTTCTTTTAAATGGATTAACTAAAGGAAGATTAAGATTTGAATTAGAAGGTGAATAAAATTGGAAAATATGATCAATAATAGGGAAAACATATTTAATAGTAATAGTAAGAGTATATAATGGTTGATCATTTGTTTTTGAAATAAAAACATTATATTTTTTCTCCAATTCAGTTTTTTCAAAAGATAATAATTTAAATAATAAAGGAATACTTTCATTAGAAGCAATTTGTAAATAATTATCTCCAGAAATAATATTAAAATCATTTGGTTTAATAAATCCTTCATTCCTTACTAAATTTTCCCATTCATCATTTGATTTAACTAATGAAACAGTTTCATCAAAAATTTCATTGTTATTAATATAATTATTATTTTCATATTCATTAGTAATTTTAGTAATAATTACATGGAAAGTTTCTTCTCTACTTGAAGGATTAGTAACAATGTAATTAAAATAATGTGGTTGACCAGAAATTAAACAAATTTCTAATTGATTTCTATGATTTTCTTGTGTTACTTGTCTTATTACATTCCCTCTTTGGGCATCTCTTAATTGTTCTGCCATTTGTAATTGTTGGAAATATCTTTCATCATTAAGTTTCCTTTGTCGAATTTCATTTAATTTTTCTTCTTCAATATTCATTTTTTTTGAAATATCATCTTTAGTATTAAAATATCTTAATACTCTAACTTTTTTTTCTACTTCAGGTTCCATTCTCATTTGTCTATATTGATTCATTTGAGAATTATATAACATATCATTTGGTCTTTTTTTCAATAATATTTCACCCATTCTTTCTTTTTCTTCTTGAGATATTTTTGACATATTAATTGGTTTTGCTACAACTTTTTTTTTTTTTGTTACATAATTATATCCTATTTTACTATCTACGTATCTTAATGCTTGAGGATTATATTCAAAATTTTTTAAAGTATTTAAACCTTCATTTTTTAATAATAATTGAACATATCCTTTCATATTAAATTTATTATCGTAAATTTCATATTCTTTTGTTTGATAAGTTTGATGTTTTCCTTGACGAATTAAATCTTTTAAAGGTACTTTTATAAATCCAATACAGAAATTTTTATCAACATCCATTACTTTAATAGGCATTTTTTTTGTTAATAAATATCTAATAAAATCTCTAAAATCAATTAAAGTTTGTACTGAAGGGTCATATTTAATAATATTTGTAACTTTTCTATCTTCATCATCAGCACTAAATTCACTACCTTCTTTTTTTAAAGATAATAAATTATTATAATATTTTAAATCACTATCAGGTTTATTAACAATACAAACAGGAGAAACAAGATCTTGTGAATTAAAAAAATCAAAATAAAATTGTAATTTATCAGGAATTTCATTTAAATTTTTAGTTGTTTTACTAGGTTTAAAAGCTAAAAATTGGAAAGTAATTAAAGAAGCTAATTCACCTCCTTTAATTTCTTTATCTAATGTGAATTCAACTATTTTTTCATTTGGTTCTTCAACATCTAATTCTAAAATTCCTTTTGATATTAAATCAGCTCTATCTCTTAAAGAAATATCTTTTTGTCTTTTTTCATAAACTATTTTCGATTTTGTAAAATCATCTTCCATATTTTTACTCATACTCTCATATGATCTATATAAATCTTTATTTCTTTTATAATCTTGAAATTCTTGGAATTCTTTAAATTCATTTGGATCAATTCTACTTTCTGAAACAACTCCCATTGGTACTGGTATATATTTGATTTCAGTTTTAGTTTCTTTGTATATTTCAGTTGTTTCCTTATTGGTTTCTATATTTTGACTTGGAATAGTATTTTGAGCTGCTTTTAATGGTATTGTCTGAGTTGGGATTTGTTCTTGTTCTGATTTAAATTGTATAATTGGAGCATTACTTAGACTTTGTAATGTTTTTTTAAGTGATTCAATTTCGAGATCTTTTCTTTTATTTTCATCCATTAATCTTCTTAATTCTCTTTCTCTTTCTTCATCAATATTATTTTGAATAATAATTTTATTTTCTTGTGTAGCTATATTTCTTTGTAAGATTTGTGTATTATCAATAACTTTGTTTTCTGGGACATTAAATTCTATTTCTGTTTTATCTTTACTTACAATAAAATTAATCTTAATCATTCTATCTTCAAAATCACCAGGATCCCATAATTCTTCTCCATATATAGTCTCACCTGGACCAGTAATAAAATGACTTTCTCTAAAATTATTATCCATATTAATTATTTGAGGAACAAATATAAAATATCCAATTATAATATTTAAAGTTTCTTCTTTACCTTGAATTGGAGTATTTAAAGTATAATTTAATTCAAGAATAAGAGCACAAGATGCTTGCTGATCAATAAAAAATTTATCCATTTCAAGAACTCCTTTAAATTGTAAAGTATTTGAATTTGTTTTTTCTAAAGAAATAGAATTTTCTAATCCATTTAAATTTATAAAACACCAAGTATTATTTATACCACATTTTAATCTTCTTTCTTTAATATAACATGAATTAGCATTATCAAAATTATTATATTTTTTTCTATAATAATCATTTGTTTGATTTATAATTTTATCTTCCAAATGAGGACTAAATGTAATTTTCACATTTTTTAAATAAATATTCTCAAAATTAACAATTTTAATTTCTTCATTAAAATCAGGATCTTCAGGAAGATATCTTAAAACTAATCCAGGTAATGGTTCACCTTTCCCAATAACAATAAAATCAGGTAATAAAAAATTAATTTTTTCTAATTGTGGATAATTAAAACATTCATATGATAATTTAGATCCTTCAATCTTAATTAATTTACTACTCTCTTCAAATAATAATAATTTTGGTGTTCCATAATATAAAACTGAAGAATTAGTAGGAAGTTGTTCAGGTGGATGATCATTTGGATCTCCTGAAATATTTTTATATAATTTAAAAAATGTCCAACCTTCACATGTTTGTGATAAAATATCTTCATTTTCATTTGTTTCTACAAAAATAATTTGAACTATACAATATTCATTTTCTGTAAGAACATATGCGTATAATGGTTCTAAATTTATTTCTTGTATGTAACCTCTATCATTTATTTGAATTGGAATATTTGGTGAACGATATGTGTTTCCTACAAATTTTTTGTTTTGAAAATTGAAAATATTAATAAAAAAACGGATGAAATATTTGTTTGATGAATTTGGGTTATCTATTATTTTTTTTAAACCATTTATTTGCATTAGTTTTATTGCAACTCCTTTTGATTTTCTTTCTTTGTTAATTGTGTTATTTATATTTATGCTATTATTCATATTTCTTTCTATTGCTTTTATAAATAGACGAAGATTATGTACTTCATTATATGCTGGGTAACTTATTAGGCTATTTACTGTTGATTGGAATTGTTCCATTTTTTATATTAAAATCATATTTTAATTATTTTTGATATTGACATAAATTAAATATTTAAATTATGATAATAGTTTGTTTATTAAATAATTTTTAAAATATATTTAATTATCCTTATAAGTTTATTTATATATTTTATTTACTAAATATATAAAATTTATTACATGTTAAGTTTTTGAATTAGATAATTTTAAAAATAAAATAGTTTGTATATTTATTTATATTATATTATATTATTATTTTATTTATAAATATTACATAAGAATATATCATTTTAAAATGTCCAAATCACCAAAAATCTTATTTATTTTAGGATTAATATTCTTTATCCCATTAATAAATACCATAACAACAAAAG
>Ga0256407_10006947_pt1 | contig 17255 bp, 10 predicted proteins | sample RumenRJG_04DNA_FD_193489 | JGI IMG/M metagenome (GOLD analysis project Ga0256407, IMG submission 193489) | Bovine rumen microbial communities from Lethbridge, Alberta, Canada - RJG_04 | ecosystem: Host-associated > Mammals > Digestive system > Stomach > Rumen | place: Canada: Alberta...
TTAAAAAATATTTGACAAAAAAATAAGATTATATCCAATTCAAAAGAAAGAAGTATAAAATATATTACATATCCTCAAGAAAACTTGACAAAAATACAATCATCTCAATTTCCTCACGGGCAATGAAATCGTCCAATCTCATTTTTGCAACATCACTTTGGAAAGGATACAATTCATCACGAAAATACATTGTCAATACCAGGACATCCCCATTGACAACGATGTCCTCGTTTAAATTGGTTTTAAGGTAATCCAACTGTATTTCGGACAATCCTGAAACGGAGTATTCGATGAATTTCTTATCGCCCCTGTCACCGTAATCCGAAATAGTGACTATCATCAGAACCCGTCCATGAATTCCTTCAATTCATCTGAAATTGTTTCAAGTTCGTTAAAGCACAGATGCCCCAATTCTGAGTCCATTACAATCAGCAGGGAATTTTCAATCATTTCAGACATAGGAACACCATCCAGTTCCGGCGGGAAATGAGGGTCCTGTTTGCATGAAATAATCAAGACATCGGAAGTGATCTTATCCAAATCGTCCTCAACATCAAAGTTCATGCAGGATTCATTGCAGTATTTCAAATCGTAAATGTCAATTTCAAGCATTTCATTTCCGAATGTTTCGAATTCAGCGGCCAGTTCTTCTTTAGGCATTGCCCTTAATGCCTCCTTGGACAGTCCAAAATTAAACTCGGCAAGATTTGCCAGCCTCAAAGTCCTGATTAATGAATAGGTCATTTCGCCTTTTGCATAATCCGGATCGGAAGTTATGATTTCGTCCACAAATTTCGAAAGGATATAGTCATGGCCTGCAACCTTGTAGCTGCTTACGCCGCATATGATGAAATCCTGAAAATCAGGATGGAGGATTGCCTGTGTAAGGCCGATAAATCCTCCCATTGAATTGCCGATCAGTCCCACAACATGTCCGATGCCGAATTTTTCGTCTAAAAATTGTTTTTGGAAATTTACGACATCGGCAAGGGAGTATTTTGGAAACCTGTTTTTCAAATCGGTTGTCGAAGGGGAGCAGGATCCAGGAGCTCCCAAAGCGGACATGCTGATGAAAAAGTATTTGTCCCCATCAAAGGCATCGCCCTTTTCGGTCAGCGGCAAAATCTTGTTTATTCCGGCAAATGTTCCAAGAGAACCTGAACAGTAAAGAATTGCATTGTCAATAACTCCATTCTCATCATATTTAGGAGTTCCAAAGGTCATATATTCAACAACAGCATCCTCAATCATCTCACCGTTTTCAAATTCAAACGAATCCATGGTAAAATACTCTTTCTTTTCTTCAAAATATTCATCGTCGTAAATGGAAATTCCTCCCCTGAGCTATAATAATTGATTTTGAAAACAAATTATTTAAATTAATCTAAACAATGTAAATTGTGATGAAATATAAAATTTTAGAAAAACCTAATTGTGAAGATGCTTATGATTTGATTGAAGAGGCACTTAGAAAAAGGGCCACAATACTTATTTTTGCATGCTGTAAGGTAAACTATGAAGGAAGAGCCCTGAGTGAATTGAACTGGGGAGAACGTATAATAATGATTAAGCCGGACGGGGCATTTCTAATCCATCAGGAAAAAAAGGTGGAGCCGGTAAACTGGCAGCCTCCAAAATCCCGAACAAGAGCTTATATAAAAAACGACAACCTGTTTTTGGAAAGCCACAGAAGAACCCCCAAAGAGCTTTTGACCGTTGAGATAAAGCACATCCAATTCATCAACTATGCGAATGTGGAGGACTTTGAGGAGCTTGAACAGGCAGGATATGAAAAGGACATGAGCGACATGATAATGGAAAAGCCCCATATAATCGAAGAGGGCTTCAAGCCGACCACAAGAGAATACAGTGTTGAGCACGGATTCATTGACATTTTAGGAAAGGACAGCGACAACAATTTGATGATTCTGGAACTGAAAGCCCGAAAAGCAGGAGTGACTGCAGTAAAACAGCTCAGAAGATACATTCAAGATATGGAAAATACCGACAATGACTATTTAAGGGAAGTTGAAGCCAAAAAGAAAAAGATAAGGGGTTTGCTTGTTGCGCCGTCAATCATGGACGATGCGCTTGAGATGATTGAAGAGGAAGGAATCGAATTCGTATCCGTTGAACCTCCCCGTGAGTTAAAAAGAGACAAGAAAGTTACTCTGGATTTCTTCTAATCCAGGGCATCTTCAATTTTTTTCAATTCATCCTCATAGAATTTCTGAGTGAATTCATTTGCCGGAGTTGAAGTGGTTACATGGCAGTCCTTTTCCAATTTGTAAATGAGATATTCCTCGCCGTCAAGAGGAATGCTTTCATCATCGCTCAAAACATCAAGACCGTCCAATTCTGATAAAATATTTTGATATTCCTTTTCCTCCAATTCAATGACATCATCCAATTCCATTTCCGGGACCTTAGGATTCAACTGCATTGCAATAGCAACAAATCCGTTGACCGTTTTATCTGAAAGTGAAAATTGTGAATTTCTGATTTCATCCATGGAAAACCTAATATGGGTTATTGTATTTTTGGTAACAGGTATTTCTCTGGATAGGCCTATCTGATTGATTTCATAATGATTTTTCCATTCGCCAATTTTATAAACTGCATAATTTATGTCATCAAGATTAATAATTTCTTCATCTGCCATATTATCACATTAATTAAATATATTTTTATAATATAAAAATTAAATGTAACATTTAATGGAGGTAAATCTGTGAAAAAATGTCCAGAATGTGGAAATCCTAGTTATGATGGTGCTCCCGTTTGCGGTAATTGCGGTTATCAATTCCCTAAACAGAAAGCTAAAGCACCTAAAAAAGAGGATATTTTCCAAGAAAAACCAAAAACAGAGAAAAAGACCAATGACGAAGGCACTCTTACCATTATTAAGAGAAAGAAGTTAGTTATTGGAATTATCTTAATTATAACATTGATTGTTATTTGTGGAATTGTACTTATGGGATCAAATCATAATACTTCAAGCAGCAATAACTCTAACCCAATACTTCAATCAAATGATTTAGCTGAATACAAGGATGGAGATTTTTCATTCAAATATCCAAAATCATGGCAAGAAGTAAATGGAAGTGATGAGGAACACAGCAGCGCTGTATTTTTCAAAAATCCGGAAAATACAACTATTGAATACTACAACATTACTACTACAGCAAAATCCCTAAAAGAAATAACACAACAAAGAATCACTCACGCTCAAGAAGGCGGAGATTATGTCGAACTTGTTGAAACAATAACCATAGACGGTAGAAACTCCTCAAATATGCTATTGGAAAATGCAAATGGAGACTACACCCGATATATTTCAATGTTCAGTGATGGAAAACTCTATGTTTTCAAAATAACCGGAGACGCTGAAAACTCCCTTACATCTCAAGACATTGAAAACGCAATAAGTTCAGCAGACATCGCTTAAGTATGATTTAATTCATACTTTTTTCTATTTTTTGTGTTAACATGAATAAAGTCAGAATTGCCCTTTGTCAGATGAACGTAGTGGATGACAAAAAGGCCAATCTTAAAAAAGCAGGCTCATTGATAGCCGACAGTGCAGACCGCAATGCAGATTTTATAGTTTTGCCCGAAATGTTCAACTGCCCATATTCAAATGACAAGTTTGTCGAATACGGCGAAAATGAGCATGACAGCTGCACCTTAAATACTATTTCTCAACTTGCCGAATCATATAACGTTTACATCCTTGCGGGATCCATCCCCGAAAGGGAAGGCGACAAGCTATACAATACCAGCTACCTATTCGACAAAACAGGCTCAATCATAGCAAAACATAGGAAAATGCATCTTTTTGACATTGACGTCAAAGGCAGAATCACATTCAAGGAATCCGACGTTTTGACTGCAGGAGATGACTTTACAATTGCCGACACTGATTTTGGAAGAATAGGCATTGGCATATGCTATGACGTTCGATTTGTTGAACTTGCAAGGATAATGGCTGAAAAGGGTGCCGAAATTCTCTTTTATCCTGGAGCATTCAACCAGACAACCGGCCCCGCACATTGGGAACTGCTGTTTCGCTCAAGAGCACTGGACAATCAGGTTTTCTGCATCGGAGTTGCACCGGCATTGAATATTGATGCAAGCTATCACAGCTATGGCCATTCAATCGCTGTAAATCCCTGGGGAGAAGTAATTGCCCAGGCTGGAGAAAAAGAGGAACTGGTCATCTGTGAAATTGATTTGAGTGAAATAAAAAAAGTAAGAGAAGAGCTTCCCGTTTTAAAAAACAAAAGGAAAGATCTCTACGAAGTCATTGAAAAATGACTATTTCAACTTAGCCAATCTTTTTTCGAAGTAGTCAACCTTTTTGGTGCCTTCAAAGACTTCGATTGCGGTTTCTATGACCCTGACCTCATTGTCATAGTCATCAGCTTTTCTGTATAGAATACATAATCTTTTGTATGGAGCATCCTTAGTCTGTTTTGCCTCTACATAGCGTTCATATTCTTTAATGGCTTTTTGCGGATTGGTTTTTTCCATCTCCTTAATTGTGCTCATAGGAATAACCTTTACAACCGCTTCACCGGATGCCTTGGCTTTTTGTCTTTTTTGAGCTTTCTTGATTGCCTTGTTACAGGATTTCTTGAAGTCCTTATCCTCTTCGGCTTTTCTTGCATCCTTGATTAATTTGATTGATTCATCACTTGCAAGGTCGCCCAATGCCTGAATAGCTGCAAGCCTGACTCCCCAATCCTCATCTTCAAGACATTTTGCAATTGAATCGAGCTCGTCTTCAGCCTGAAGTTCGCCCAAAGCACGTACAGCAACCTTCCTAACTCCAAAATCATCATCAGAAGTTGCCTCAACAAAATAAGGAATGACTTTTTTATCTTCAGTTTCTTTAAGTGCAAAAGCTAAAAAACGTTTGTCCTTACCTTCCGCATTTGTAAACTCTTCAATTAATTTATCGACAGCCACATCTCCCATGCTGCCTAAAATTTCAGCCGCTTTGAATCTTACTTGTGCATTATCGTCAGTGGTGGCTTTGATTAACGGTTCTATAGCTTCTTCATCAGTGATTCCAACCAATGATTCGACAGCTTCCTTTCTGACCTTAACATCATCGTCGGATAAATTGTTAATTGCTTCTTCAAAACTTAAATTTGACATAGTTATAGTTAGATTTTAGGAATATATAATCTTTAATGATAGATTAATCATATTCTTAAAACCACAAAAATCTGCATTAAAAAGTGTTTGATATACCCTCATTGCGATTGAAACTGTAATGACTTGCAATAGCCATTGACTAATGCAAATGTCATTCCACCAGATTAAAGAAACAAATGCAAACAGTGAGTATATTAACCCTTCCATCAATTATTCAATGGGAGATTATTTTGGAAAAAATCAAAAAATGAACTGCAGATGAGAGACATCATCTGCTAACCTTAACACTTGACTTTACGATGTCCTTAAGATAAGTGACCTTAACGGCATAAGTTTTGCCTTTCTTAAGCTTTTTGATAACAGCCTTCTTAACGGTGACTTTTGCAATTCCCTTGGAGTTGGTTTTGGCCTTATAGGTTTTGCCTTTGAATTTGAATGTTATTTTCTTGCCTTTAACCAATTTACCGTTGATTTTAAGTTTGGCCTTAAGGGTAAACATCTTGGCGGTCTTTTTGACTGTGACCTTGCTGGTTGTCAGGACATGTTTTACGGTGACTTTGTTTGTGTAGGTTCCGCCATTGTATTTGGTTGTTATTGTGTATTTTCCAGGACCATCACTTATTTTGACTTTGGCAATTCCGTTCATGTCGGTTTTTACTGTTGTGGTCTTTTTGTTGATAAAGCGGCCAATAAGACTAAAAATTTCCATTTCAATTTGCAACACCTCTTTTCACTCACTTTTCATGAAAAACAGACACACATTAACGTTAAAGCAAATAATCATAAAATTTTAAAGATTAAAAAAATAGAAAAAAATAAGAAAAATCTCTTATCTAGATAGCTGTCCAACCACCGTCGATACAGATCAGTTGACCTGTACAGAAACTGGATGCGTCAGATGCAAGATAAATTGCAATACCATCCAATTCACCAGGTTTACCTAAACGTCCTGCAGGACAATATGCTGCAATAAGGTCCATGAATCCATCCATTTCAATGGAATCAATAGTCAATTCGGTTTCAAATACTGCAGGACCGATAGCATTTACGGTAATGTTGTATTTAGCCCATTCTACAGCTAAGTTTTTGGTTAGGTTCATTACTCCACCTTTAGCTGAGGAGTATGCACTGATTCCTCCACCAGGGAAGATGACTCTTGAGTGGATTGAACCGATGTTGATTATTTTACCGTATTCCTGTTCAATCATGATTTCTCCAACAGCTTTACACATATAGTATACACCGCTTAAGTCGATGTGGATGTGTCTTTCCCATTCTTCGTTGGATTGGTCAGTGACCATTTTGTTGTTACCCATACCTGCTGCGTTAACTAAGATGTCGATTCTTCCGTAAGCATCCATAACTTTTGCAACAGCTGCGGTGATACTGTCGTAATCTCCGACGTCACATACTGCATACATTACATCAGTACCGAATTTATCTTCGATTTCAGCGACATTTTCTTGTAATCTTTCTTCTCTTCTAGCGAATAATGCTACTTTTGCACCTTGGCTTGCGTATGCTTGAGCAATTTGCCAACCAAGACCTGATGAAGCTCCAGTAACAACTGCAACTTTGTCTTTAATATCGAAATAGTTTTTCATTTTTATACCACCTTAGTCCTAAGACTATGTATAAATATTTGAAAAATAAACTATTTAACTATTTTTATATGAATTTTTGAGTAATATTCATTAAATCAAATTAAACAAATAAACAAATTTAACAAATAATAAATTTAATGAATAGACTGGCTAAAAAATACATGTAATGTTTTTTTGACTGTACAAAAATATTTACAAAAAGTATAACAAAAATATAATAAGAAAAATCAAGCAAGTATATCATGCACAAAAATATTTTTCAAGAGATGATACAAAATGATTGAAGAGCAGAAAAAGAGCTATTCCAAAAAGGAAATTTTCAAAACCCTTCACCCATGGGTCAGAAAATGGTTTGACTCCCAATTTGAAGATTTCACACCCGCTCAGAAAAGATCAATCATTGATATCCACAAAAAGAACAATATTTTAATCTCATCACCGACAGGGTCCGGTAAAACCCTGACTGCGTTTCTATCGGTCATCAGCGAACTGACAGAACTGGCCGAAAAGGACAAGCTGGAAGACAAGGTCTACTGCATCTACATTTCACCCCTGAAGGCTCTTGACAATGACATCGAAAAGAACTTAGACGAACCGCTTGACGGAGTGGAAAAGATAGCCGGCAGAAGCCTGGGAATCAGAAAGGCCGTCAGAACCGGTGACACCACACAGTACCAAAGGCAAAAGATGCTTAAAAAGCCGCCGCACATCCTGATTACCACTCCCGAAACGCTGTCAATTTTATTGGTGGCTCCGAAGTTCAGGGAAAAGCTGAGCCATGTGAAATATGTAATCATTGACGAGATACATTCACTGGCCGAAAACAAAAGGGGAGTGCACTTAAGTCTTTCACTAGAGAGACTGCAGCACTTGATCGGACAGTATACAAGGATAGGGCTTTCAGCGACAGTAAGTCCCATCGAAGAGGTTGCACGCTTTTTGGTTGGCTATGAATATGGAGTTGAAAGGAACTGCAAGATAGTCAATGTGAACTACCTGAAGGAGCTTGACATGGAGGTCATGTGTCCTGTAAGCGACATCGTCCTTGCAGATGAAGAGGACACCCGTTTGGGAATGTATGACCTTCTGGATGACCTGATACAGGAAAACAAGACAACACTGATATTTACGAATACCCGAAGCGGAACCGAACGATTTGTCTACAACCTGAAGAAAATGTATCCGATGAACTACAATAACAGCAACATAATGGCCCATCACTCCTCGCTTTCAAAGGAAGTTCGTCTGGAAACCGAAAACAAGCTGAAGGAAGGCAAGCTCAAGGCAGTCGTCTCATCAACATCTCTGGAACTGGGAATTGACATAGGATATATTGACCTGGTCGTTTTGATCAACTCTCCGAAATCCGTTGCAAGAGCATTGCAGAGAATAGGAAGAAGCGGACACAGGCTGCATGAAAAATCCAAGGGAAGAATCATAGTCACCGACCGTGATGATTTGGTGGAATGTTCAGTTTTGCTTAAAAATGCCAAGGAAGGAAAGATTGACAGGATTACAATACCTTCAAACTGTCTGGACGTCCTTGCGCAGCACATCTACGGGATGAGCATTGAAAATCCATGGGACATCGACTATGCATATGACGTGATACGAAAGAGCTACTGCTATAAGGACCTCACCAGAGACGATTACGAGGATGTCCTAAGCTATCTCGGCGGAGAATACGAAGAGCTTGAAGAAAGGTATGTCTATGCCAAAATCTGGATTGACTATAAGGAAAATACCTTCGGAAAGCGTGGAAAGCTGGCAAGAATGCTTTATTCGACAAACATCGGAACAATACCCGATTCATCAGGAGTGCTTGTCAAATGCGACGGCGAAACCGTCGGAAAGATAGAGGAGTCCTTTATGGAAAGGCTCAAAAAGGGAGACACCTTCGTGCTTGGAGGGCGAACATACCGATTCAACTACGGCAAGGGAATGACCATCAACGTGACTCCGGCAAGCGGACCTCCGACAATACCTTCATGGTTTTCACAGCAGCTTCCATTATCCTTTGACCTTGCAATGGACATACAGAAGTTCAGATCATTCATGGAAGCCAGATTTGAGTACAGACGAAGCAAAGAGGAGATAATGGAATTCATCTATGATTATCTCTATGTTGACGATTTTGCAGCCAATTCAATCTATGAATACTTCGTTGAACAGTACAAATATGCAAAGATTCCTTCAAACCGCTGCCTGCTCATAGAATACTACAAAGGATTTGGAGGAAGAAAATTCGTGATATTCCATTCCCTATTCGGCAGAAAGGTCAATGACGCCCTGTCACGTGCGGTCGCCTATGTGGTTGCCCGAAGATACAATACGAATGTCACAATATCCATATCCGACAACGGATTTTACCTGAGCTCGGACGGCACAATAGGAGGTTTGGAATCATTCAGGGAACTGAACCCCGAAAACTTTGAGCAGATTCTGACAAATTCCCTCAACAAGACCGAAACATTGGCTTCAAGATTCAGGCATTGCGCTGGAAGGTCACTGATGACATTGCGAAGATATAAAGGCGAATCAAAGTCCGTTGGCCGCCAGCAGGTGCGAGGTAAAATACTGCTTAAGTATGTGCAGGACATGGATGATAATTTTTCAATATTGAAGGAGGCCAGAAGAGAGGCCATGGAAGACTACATGGACATCAAGAACGCATTGAAAGTCATAAACATGATCGATTCGGGAGAGATGGAAATAAAAACCATCAATACAGTAATCCCAAGCCCATTTGCATTCAATCTGGTTTCACAAGGATACCTTGATGTATTGAATCAGAATGACAGGGGAGAATTTACAAAAAGAATGCATCAGGCAATACTTGAACAAATCAAGGACAAATTAAAAGAATTATAATGAAAAAAAGAAGGTAAAGGGAATCATCTGATTCCTATTACTCTATTCTTGGAAAATAGCCTATTTTTAATTGAAAAATCCCAAATCATTCAGATAACCAATAACCCTTGTAAGATAATTGGTATCCGGTTTTACCCATTCAAAGCCTAATGATTCAAGAATTTCAACAGTCTGGTCTGTTTTTAAATCGTATTCATATTCATCTTCCCAATCATCTTCTCCATCAGCCATGGACATGTCGGAAGTGATTAATCCCTGTATGTTTTCGTCCATATTTTCCCTACATATCCTCATAAATTCATCGTCATCGACTTCCCGGATGCCATAACCAAATGAATTCAATACATTGATTATATCACTGTTTAACAAATCATTATTGTTTTGACAGTTGAATACCCTACATTTTTGCGGAGTTTTAGATAATGCAATTATGGCCTTTGCAGTGCAGTCGATAGGACTCATTTCTTCAGCTTCATTATACATTGATGCAGATATGGCCTGAATATTCTTGATGGATTTGATATTGGCTAAAAATGCATTTGTATCATAGTTTTTCTGGAACAGGCCGTCCCTATAACGGCCCATAAGGTTTCCGACCCTGACTATTTTCACATCCAAACCATCAACTGCAGCCTCCAATAACATTCTTTCGGCTAAAAATTTACTGTTGACATATTTATTGCTCAAGTCCTGCCTGTAGTATAATGTTCTTTCATCCAATTGAACATCACGGGCAGATTCCATATCAACAGGATATGAAAGCACACTTGTGGTCGATATCTGAACATATCTAACATCATTTGCTTGCGCATATTTAATTCCATTGATTACGCCATCAACATTTACTTTAAAGATATAGTCATCTGCAGTATAGTGTTTTACAATAGCTGCACAATTTATCAATGTATCAATTGGATATTCTTCAAGTTTTTTAAAGTCATCAAGTTCAGTAATATCCCCTTCAGATAAAATGATTCTAGACCCGATTAGGTCTGTCAATTCCCCATCGAAGTAGTAATCAAATAGATCAGCTAAACGGTCTTTGCAAGAATCAAATCCTCCTTTTCTCAGCATGCAATAAACTGTACCTTTTTCATTTTTAATATAATCATATAAAACATGAATTCCAAGATAACCTGTGACTCCAGTCAGCAATAGGTTGCCGATCTCCTGTTTTTCACCGTTATAGAAGTTTTCAAGTGTATTTTCACTTAAGAGATTGTTTATTTGTGAATAGTCATAGTCATCGGCTATGTCATAGTCGTCATCCCTGACCTCATGTTCACCAGAGAGGAATCTTGCAAGTTGCCTAGGTGTCTGATTGGAAAATACATCATCATATTTTACTGTATAATCACGTTTAAGCAATTCCAAAATGATTTTGGATGCTACAAGTGAAGTTCCTCCAATTTCAAAGAAATTGTCTTCGGCACCAACAGTTTCAATACCCAAGGTGGATGAAAATACTGCGCAAATTAATTGTTCCAATTCATTTTCAGGTGCAACATACTCCAATTTTAATTTTGGTTCAGGCAATTGATTTATATCTGTTTTGCCATTTGGAGTCATCGGCATTTCATCAATTTGCATGAATACTGTAGGAATCATATAACGGGTTAAATATTGGGTCAAGTACTCTTTTAAATCGTCAGTATCTATTTCCTCGTCTGCAGTGAAATAAGCACATAAGTGTTCGTTGTTGTTGATTTCCTTGATTACAACAACGTTTTGCCTGATATGTGAGAATTTAGCGATATTTGCTTCAATTTCACCAATCTCAATTCTCAATCCCCTTAATTTGATTTGATTATCGATTCTTCCCTTGACATCGATTTCGCCATTTGGAAGCTCAATTGCATAATCTCCACTCTTATAGTACGGAATGTCGTTAATGGTAACGAATACCTCTTCGGTCTTGTCATCAAGATTATGGTATCCCCTACTTACACCAACACCGCCAATGTATAACTCGCCTATTATACCATCAGGTAACAGTTTGCCATCTATATCACGAACATCTGTAACGTAGTTGTGCAATGCTTTTCCTACAGTAATATTGTCCGGACTGGTAATGTTTATTGAGTTACAGGTTACTGTGGTTTCAGTCGGTCCGTAAATGTTGAATATGTCCGTATCCGCATTATCTAAGATTTTTGACACGACGTCCTGAGGCAATATTTCACCGCCGACCGCAATATATGAAAATGTGGACAATTCTTCCGCAAACCTGTCATATTCAAGGTATTGCCTTATTCTTGACGGAGTTGTGAATGTAAGGGCATCAGGCTTTTGCCTGCTAATCAGTTCAGTCAGCTCTCCAATGTTTTTAACTTCACTATCATTCGCAAGAACCACTTCCAAACCAAACGTCAAACTCATAAAATCAAGCAGGAATGTATCAAAGGAGACTGTAGTAATGGCCAATGTCTTTTTCATTTTGGAATACGCATTATAGATAATGTTATCATCGCTTTCGGCAAACAAATTAGTAATGTTTTTATGACTGATCATTACACCCTTAGGATTACCTGTAGAACCTGAAGTGTAAATCATATAAGCCAGATCATCCGGCGAGATATCGACATGAGGGTTTGAAATGTCATTTTCCTTAAGCAATTCATCAACATTAAGGGAATCACCGATGCTTCCCTGTGTAATGATATAGTTTGCCTCACTGTTTTTGTAGATGTATTCCACCCGCTCCCTTGGATATTCCATATCAATAGGAACATAAGCACAGCCTGCCTTTAAGATACCCATAATAGCACAAATAAGGCTGCTTTGTCTTGGAAGCATTACCAATATATTGCTTTTTGGCTCAACACCCATTTTAATAAGTGCATTTGCAATGCGGTTAGCCCTCTGATTAAGTTCATTGTAAGTTAAAGTAGCATCACCTGCAATCAGCGCAACATTATTAGGAGTTTCGCCAACCTGCTTTTCAAAACGTTTATGAACAAATGGAAGTTCAACTTCACTGAATTCATGCAAGCCGAAATCCTCTTTTAGCTTTACATCACAAATCCTATACTTGTCCATATCATTTACAAAGAACTGTACCAATATGAATTTCATGGCCTGCAAGAACTTTTTGGCATAATCCTGTGAATATAACTGGTCATTATACTCCAATACCAAATTGATTTCCTCACCGTCGTCATATATATTCAGATTGATTTTATAGTCAGTTGCAATGGTACCATCTATAGCATCCATTGTATAATTTTCACCATCGATGGTAAATTCTTCAGATTGGAAGAATTCGTGGAATGCGTAGAAGAATTCAGGTTTTAGCTGATATTCCTCAGCGAGTTTGGTATATGGATAACTGCTGTGAATCAATGATTCCTTCCATGCCTTATCAACTAATTTAATGAAGTCCTCAACCATCATTTTCCTGTTTTCAGCGTTGATAATGATAGGTATTGTTTTTACAAGCATTCCCTGAGTATTGAAGTAGTCGGAGTTTGCCCTTCCATTGAAAATTGTAGTTATTAATGATTTATCTGAAAATGTGAATTTGTTTAGGGCAAGGACTGTAGTGGCCATGAATAAAACGTTTGGAGATATTGCATGGTCATTACAGAAGTGCTTTACAAATGTTGAATTTACATTTTCTTCCACAAGCTTGATTTTGCCTATATCCGGATTTCCATTTAAATCAGGTGTTAAAACTGTAGATTCAATACCCTGAGTCAACTTATTTTGGAAATATTTTTTAGAAACTTCATTATCACTATTTGCTTCCTCAATAAGACTGTATGCAAAACCATCGATTTTTTCCTTTTCAATGATCTCTCCTTTATATGCTTTTGTAATGTCAGTGAAGATATTATCCTGTGAAACACCATCCGTAATTATATGATGGAAATCTGAGAACAATACAGTCTCATCAGGAGTCTTATAAATTTTAAATCTGAATAACTGGTCTTCAGTTAAGTTGAATGCACGAACATTATCCCTCATTAACTCTTCATTAGATACTCCGTCAACCTCAACAATGTCTATTTCATCGATTGCAACATCATCACATCTTTTCTGTTTTAATTCACCGTCATCAGTATTGATTATTCTGGTTTTAAGGTATGGATGAGATTCAATTGCTGTGAAAATGGCCTGCTTAAGTTTTTCAGGGTCGATATTGCTGCCGAATCGTATGCATATAGGCATTGTATATTTTACCTCATCCGGACTTTGCATACATTCATAATAAATACCCAGCTGATTGGCAGTCAATGGGAAGTAATCCATATCCCTAGCCAAATCAATCACCTCATCAACATCAACCGTTTCTATATGATTATCAATGCTGTCTGCGAGATTTTTGATTGTAGGATCTGAAAATAGAGAAGTTATATCCAAATTAACTCCCATTTCCTGATAGATCAATGAATTCAGTTTCATTAATGTTAATGATGAAAATCCAAGTGTGTACAGGTCGTCTGTTGTACCAAATTCTTTTGTATTTGCAATTGATTCAACAAGCTTAATCAGCTTTTCTTCAGTTTCGCTTTCTGCTTCAACATAATTTAAATTCAATGCAGGGTCCGGAAGCCTTTTGATGTCTGTTTTGCCGTTAGGAGTTTGAGGCATCTCATCTATTTGCATGAAAACCGTTGGAATCATGTATTTTGTAAGCTTATTCTTAAGATATCTTCTCAAGAGATTAATATCAATTTTATCATCAGCCGTCAAATAGGCACACAGGTGTTCGTTATTGTTGATTTCCTTGATTACAACAACGTTTTGTCTGATATGTGGGAATTTAGCGATGTTTGCTTCAATTTCACCAATCTCAATTCTTAAACCTCTTAATTTGATTTGATTATCGATTCTTCCCTTGACATCGATTTCGCCATTTGGAAGCTCAATTGCATAATCTCCACTCTTATAGTACGGAATATCGTTAATGGTAACGAATACCTCCTTGGTTTTATCATCCAGATTATGGTATCCTCTGCTTACACCAACACCGCCAATGTATAACTCGCCCATTACGCCTTTAGGCAGCAGTTTGCCATCTATATCGCGAACGTCCGTAATGTAGTTGTGCAATGCTTTTCCTACAGTAATATTGTCCGGACTGGTAATGTTTATTGAGTTACAGGTCACTGTGGTTTCAGTCGGTCCGTAAATGTTGAATATGTCCGTATCCGCATTATCCAAGATTTTGGATACGACATCCTGCGGCAATATTTCCCCACCGACTGCAATATATGAAAATGTGGACAATTCCTCTGCAAACCTGTCATATTCAAGGTATTGCCTTATTCTTGACGGAGTTGTGAATGTAAGGGCATCAGGCTTTTGCCTGCTAATCAGTTCAGTCAGCTCTTCAATATTTTTAACCTCATCATCATCCGCAAGAATCACTTCCAAACCAAATGTCAAACTCATAAAATCAAGCAGGAATGTATCAAAGGACACTGTAGTAATGGCCAACGCCTTTTTCATTTTGGAATATGCATTATAGATGATGTTATCATCGCTTTCGGCAAACAAATTAGTAATGTTTTTATGACTGATCATTACACCCTTAGGATTACCTGTAGAACCAGAAGTGTAAATCATATAAGCCAGATCATCCGGCGAAATATCAACTTGAGGATTAGAGGCGTCCTTTTCCTTAAGCAATTCATTAACATTAAGAGAATCACCGATGCTTCCCTGTGTAATGATATAGTTTGCCTCACTGTTTTTGTAGATGTATTCAATCCTTTCCTTCGGATATTCCATATCAATAGGAACATAAGCACAGCCGGCTTTTAAGATACCCATAATCGCACAAATAAGATTACTTTCTCTTGGAAGCATCACCAGCACATTGCTTTTTGGCTCAACACCCATCTTAATAAGTGCATTGGCAATGCGGTTAGCCCTCTGATTAAGTTCATTGTAAGTTAAAGTGGCATCACCTGCAATCAGCGCAACATTATCAGGAGTTTCCCCAACCTGCTTTTCAAAACGTTTATGGACAAATGGAAGTTCCACTTCACTGAATTCGGTATCATCAATCTCATCACATAATGCAATATCACATATTCTTAAATTGTCATTATCCCCATCTATAAATTGATTTAGAACATATATTACGGAATCCAAGAATTTTTGAGCATAGTCTTCACTATACAATTGGTCATTATATTCCAAATTAAATGCAATATCTTTTCCATTGTCTGAAACATTGAAATTGATTTTATAGTCAGTTACAATAGCATCATCGCCGCCGACCTCTTCGGCCTCATATGCAATGCCCTCATCGTCATCTTCTGTGAAACTTTCTTCATAGGTATAGAAGAATTCTGGTTTTAATTGGAATTCTTCAGCTATTTTGGTATATGGATATTCAATATGATTTATTGTATCCTTCCAAGTTTCATTGACAGATTTAATGAATTCAGCAACGGTAAGCTGCCTGTTTTCATTATTGATGATGAACGGCAATGTTTTTACAAGGAATGCCTGAGTATTGTAGTAATTAGGATTAACCCTTCCATTGAAGATTGTTGTTATTAATGACTTATCGTTGAATGTGAACTTATTCAACGCCAATATTGTACTGGCAGTTACCAGAACATTTTTACTTATGGAATTAGCTTTGGAAAATTCTGTAACCTTATCTGAATCCAATATTGCCCTAATGCTTTTTAGGCTACCTTCATCAGGATTTCCGTTTAGGTTTGGAGTCAAGACGGTTGATTCAATTCCATTGCTTAATTTTTCATGGAAGAACTCTTTGGATAACTCATACTTTTCACTGTTTGCAATGTCCCTTTCAATGAGACTGTAGACATAACCGTTTACGACTTCCTCTTCAATTTCCCTGCCTTCATAAATGCTTATCAAATCATTGAAGAAATTATCATGAGATACACCATCGCTAATTATATGGTGGAAAACAGATAATAAAGCTGTTTGATCAGGTGTTTTGTATATCTTAAAGGCAAATAACTGATTATTGTCCAATGGTATTGCATTTATGTCATTTTTATTGATTTCATCAACATCAATAGAATCAACCTCAACAATCTCGATATCATCTATTGCAATATCGTCATTTCTCCTTTGTCTGATTTCGCCATCATCAGTTGTAATGATTCTTGTTTTAAGATATGGATGCGCTTCAATAGTATCAATAACTGCCTGTTTAAGTCTGTCTGCATCAACACTGCTGTCAAATTTCGTAAGGGCAGGAATGATATAAATTATCTCATCCGGATTTTGAATACATTCATAATAAACACCCATCTGGTTTTCAGTTAAAGGATAGTACTCGATTTCTTCGGATAATTCAATCAGCTCTTGCAGGTATGAATCCTGATTGTCATTGGTTTTTATTTCTTTTGCAAGATTTTTAATTGTTGGATTGTTGAATAATGTAGAAATATCCAAGTTTACGCCCATTTCTTTATAAATCAAGGTATTCAGTTTCATTAATGTCAATGAAGTTAAGCCTATTGCATACAAATCGTCGGTTGTTCCGAACTCGGTTGCACTTGTAAATTCGGATACCATCTCAAATAACCTTTCTTCGGTTTCATTTTCAGGTTTAACATTTTCAAGTATTAAAATCGGTTCCGGCAACTGTTTTAAATCAATCTTGCCGTTTGGAGTTTG
>Ga0256407_10006950_pt1 | contig 17254 bp, 15 predicted proteins | sample RumenRJG_04DNA_FD_193489 | JGI IMG/M metagenome (GOLD analysis project Ga0256407, IMG submission 193489) | Bovine rumen microbial communities from Lethbridge, Alberta, Canada - RJG_04 | ecosystem: Host-associated > Mammals > Digestive system > Stomach > Rumen | place: Canada: Alberta...
AATACGGGCCGTAGAGGAGGCGGAGAAGGTTGAGGGTTATCGCCACGACTCCGTAAAGCAGGGTTGCTCCCAACGGGAGCAGGCAGTCTTTGTACTTCAGGCCGGAATTGTCCTCGGCAAATATGAAACTGATTATGGAAAGCAGGGGGCATATCGTGTGGACCCACAGGCCGTCACCCTGGATGCAGTATATGAAATAGCCGTTCTCCTCCGACGGGGCGAGCACGGCCAGCACTACGGTAAGCGTCATCGCCACTCCGCCTGTGGCCAGGAGCCTCAGTCTCTTCAGCCAGAGAGGGGACTTGGCAGCATATATTACAAACAGTATGGAAACTATGCCCAGCAGTATGTTGCTCAGATAGGTGTAATACTTGAGAAGGGGCCATCCGACGATGCTGAACTGTCTCGGAACTGCTATCATTTCCCCGATGATTATCAGTATGTTAAGTACTATCGCGGCTAAAAGTCTGTTTTTCATGTGCGTGTCATTTTTGATATGCAAAAATACAATTTTTGTATTATATTCGCAGTATATTCAGACAGTGGCGAAAGATTTTAAAACAAGACATCGTATGGAGAAAAAATTATATCCCTTGAAATTTGTCCCTGAACAGGGAGTTGAAGACGCCGTGGTCAGGGAAGGCTGGCTCGAAGGCAGCTCGGTCGCGGACATAATGGAGACCTATCTCGACAGGCTCGTCGGAGAAAAGGTGTACAACTACTATGGCCGTCAGTTTCCGGTATCAGTCCGGATGGTCAGGCCTGAAGGCAGGCTTCCGCTGATGGTGACCCCGTCCGACTCGATCGCCGAGGCCCGTTTCGACTCTCTCGGAAAAGCCAAATTCTGGTATGTCCGTTCCGCCGGTTCCGATGCAAAAGTCGCCATCGGCTTCAAAAAGGACATAACGGCCTCCGACCTCTATAAAGGCTGTCTCGACGGCAGCATCGAATCCAGCCTCAATGTCATGGACGTGAAGGCCGGAGACTCGTTTTATATCGGCCCCGGAGAAGTCCATTCAGCCTGGGGCGACATGGATATCGTAGAAATCTCCGAAACCTCCGCCCTCGACTGCAAGCTCTGGGACTGGGGTCATGAGATCGCGCCGGACGAGCTGGGCGTTATCGACGCGATCGACTTCGTCAATCTTTCCGCCCATGTTCCCGACATCGAAGACTTTGGCCACCAGCATCATCCGGAGGACAAGGTCTCTGAGAAACTGGCAGTGAAGGACGAATTCATCATAACAAAACTTACGCTGAAGGATGCTCTCCATATCTATTCCGAGAAGTTCGACAGCTTCCTGCTCTACTACTGCCTCGAAGGAGAGGCTTCATTCCAGGTAAAGGAAGAAGGAGGGACGACGAGGAGCTACATGGCCCGGAAAGGGGAGTGCATGCTCATCCCGGCAGAGATCGAGGACTTCCTGCTGGTTCCGACCGAGCGAAATACCGTGCTGGTTGAGACCTACGTCCAGCGTGACGACGTCCCGGACCAGTACATCAATCCAGAATAATATGGCTGATGTTGTTAGACTTGACAAATACCTCTGGGCAATCAGGGTGTTCAAGACAAGGAGCGAGGCTACTGAAGCCTGCAAAGGAAACAAAGTGAAAGTCGGCGGAGTCGCCGCCAAGCCTTCCAAGATGATATCCCGCGGGGACACCCTCGAGATACGCAAAGGTTCGGTCCTCTACACTTACAAAGTCATCGGACTCATAGAGAACCGCGTCGGAGCGAAGCTTGTGCCCGACTATGCCGAGAACCTGACCCCTCAGTCCGAGCTTGACAAGCTCAAGGCGCCTGTGGAGACATTCTTCCTCAAGCGCGACCGCGGCGCCGGCCGTCCTACCAAGAAGGACAGGCGCGAGATGGACGAAGCCATAGGCTCCATCAGCTTCGACGCGGGAGAGGACATCCCTGACGATATCGCATTCAGATTCGGAATAACAGACGACGATAACCTATAATGAAATTCCTGGAACAGGTGGCGGCGCACTATTACTCCGCCGGTGACATTGAGCGCAGATGCTTTATTTTTCCTAACCGCAGGTCGATGCTTTTCTTCCGGAAGTATCTGGGAGAAGCTGTCGCCGCGTCCAGGGAAAAGAAGCCCCTCCTTGTCCCGGAGATGCTTACCGTCAACGAATTCTTCTACAAAGTCGCCGGAGTGGACACTGCGACCAAGGTCAACCTGCTTCTCGAACTTTACGAAGTCTATCGTTCCCTGAACCCAAAGGCCGAGCCCCTCGACGAGTTCATCTTCTGGGGCGACGTCATTCTCGCCGACTTCAACGATGTCGACAAATACCTGATCAGCCCGAAAGGCCTCTTTACCAATGTGGCCGACTATCGCCAGATACAGGACAGTTTCTCATATCTCACCGACGACCAGCGCGAGGCCATCGAGAACTTCATCAAGCATTTCCGCGCCGACGGCAAGCTGAAAGTCAACCTCGAGTCCGATGATCCTGATGTCAAAAGCCGCTTCCTTATGATCTGGAACCTGCTTCTCCCGATCTATGAGAAATTCCGTGAGAGGCTCTCCGGTCTCGGGATGGCGTATGAAGGCATGGTGTACCGCGACATGGCCGAGAAAGTCAAGTCCGGATCCGTGGCCGACCTGCTCTCCGGCCGTTTCCTGCGCAGCGACAGTTTCGTGTTCGTCGGCCTGAACGCCCTGAATGAATGTGAGAAGACGGTTATGAAAGCCATGAGAAACGCAGGCATCGCTGAATTCTGCTGGGACTACTCCTCCGCGATGATCCGGGACGGCCGCAACAAATCCTCGTTCTTCATGGCGAAGAACGTCAGCGATTTCCCGCAGGCCTTCTCCTTCGAGCCGGTCACTGCCGTCCCTCAGGTCAACGTGATCAGCGTCCCGTCGTCGATAGGCCAGGCCAAGCAGATCCCGGAGCTTATCGGAGCCCCCGAGGACACGGCCATCGTGCTTCCTGACGAGACCATGCTGATGCCGGTGCTCAACTCCATCCCGGAGGAAATCAGCGACATCAACGTGACCATGGGCTATCCCATGACCTCCAGCGAATTCTACGGTCTGATGGACGAGATTACCAACCTCCAGCTTCATCTCCGCCAGAAAGGCCAGCGCTGGCTGTATTACCACAAGCAAGTGCGGAATATCCTCTCCAGCACCATCTTCGGAATGTTCATGGGAGAAGCAGGACGCGAGCTCATCAGAAACATAAAGGCCGGAGCCAAGCTGTTCATCCCTCAGGAAGACCTGTCTTCGGAGACTCTCGGCGAAGAAGAACGCCAGCTGATCGACACCATCTTCCGACCTGTCGTCACTGATTCCAAATCGACGGATGCGGCACAGATAAAGGCCATACAGGACTATCAGAAATCGATAATCGACCTGATCGGTCCGAAACTTAAAGACACATACCTGGCGCGCGAGACCGAATTCGCCCGCCTCTACCGTTCCAGCATAGTCAATCTCTCCGCCAAGGAACTGCCGGTGCTTCCGCTTACCTATATCCGCATGCTCCAGCGTCTTCTCGCCATGGTTTCGGTACCATACAGCGGCGAGCCGCTGAAAGGCCTGCAGATCATGGGACCTCTCGAGACCAGGGCGCTGGATTTCGGCACAGTGATCATACTGTCCTGCAACGAGGGCGTCTTCCCTCGCAAGACCGTCAGCTCTTCGTTCATACCGCCGGAGCTCCGCAAGGGTTTCGGGCTGCCGACATATGAGTTTCAGGACTCCGTGTGGGCCTATTACTTCTATAGGATGATCCAGAGGGCCGGCACTGTGTGGCTGGTATATGATTCCAGGACCGAGGGCATCAAGTCGGGCGAGGAAAGCCGCTACATCAAGCAGCTCCAGTACCATTTCAGGGTGCCTGTGCGCCGTTATGTGGCCAGGGCGGAACTCAAGAGCCTTCCAGTGGATTCCGAGGTCCCGAAACCTGCCGACATCGCCGACAGGCTTCGCAAGACGCTGCTTTCCGCGACGGCAATGCAGAATTACCTGACCTGCCCGGTCAAGTTCTATTATCATACCATTGAAAGGCTCAAGGCGGAGGATGAAGTGGCCGAATCCCTGGATGCAGGCATGCTCGGTAATGTTTATCATGCGGTCATGCAGGCCCTATATCTTGGTGAAAAGGCCATGGAGCCGGACTTCAGCATGGAGAGGAAGGACATAGATGCGTCGATCGCTGACGGCACCCTGCAGCCCTTGACAATGGTCACGTCCGAATACATCGGAAGATGGCTGAAACGCAGGCCTGAAATCAAGGGAAAGATCAGGGCGCTGATACTTGGCCAGCTGCATACGACGGATGTCTCCGGGCGCAACCTTGTGCTTGAGGAAGTAGTCTGCAACTATGTAATGAAGACTCTCGAGGTAGACAAGCGTCTGCTTGACGAAAGGCATCTGAAGGGTTTCAGGATACTTGGCCTCGAAAAACAGATGTTCTGGACATTCGAAGGATATCGCTTCCACGGCTATGTGGACCGTCTGGATTCCCTTGGCGAAGGAAGCCTGCGTATAGTAGATTACAAGACTGGAAAAGTGGAGGACTCGGATGTCCACATAGATAAAGATAATCTGGAAAAAGTCATATCGGCCCTCTATGGGGAAACCGAGAAAGATCGTCCTAAGATAGCGTTCCAGTTGTTCATTTACGATAAGTTTATAACCTCCGACAAGGAATACTCTTCGATTGAGTCTGTCGAAAACGTAATCTATCCGGCGGCTAAACTATTTGTCGGAGATCCGCTTTCCGCCCCTATGAACAGCGAATTCAGCAAGAAAATGGAAGAACGTCTCTCGGAGATGCTCAAGGAAATCGCCGATCCGTCCATACCTTTCCGAAGGACCGGCGACAGCAAGGCATGTGAATATTGTGACTTCAAGAATATCTGCGGAAGATGATAAATATAGTGAAAGCATCGGCTGGCTCAGGTAAGACCTTCAAGCTCGCCAAGACATACATCGAACTTCTCCTCCGTAGTGAAGACAGATATGCTTACCGCCATATCCTTGCGGTGACATTCACCAACAAGGCTACCGGCGAGATGAAGAACCGAGTGCTCAAGGAACTCGACATCCTTGCGCGCGAGCCTCAGGCTTCAGGCTATTACAACGACTTCGTCAAGGAGTTCGGTCCTGAGGAAAAACTGCGCAAACGTGCGGAGGACCTGCTCTACAACATACTTCACGACTATGGAGCCTTCGCCATAAGTACCATCGACAAGTTTTTCCAGCAGGCTCTGAAAGCCTTTGCCCGCGAGATTGGCCAGTTCTCATCGTATCAGGTGGAGCTTGACAAGGATTCGTTGGTCAGGGAGAGCGTGGACAGGATACTTGATTCCATGACGGAAGGAGACAATTCGCTTATCGGGTGGATTACCGAAAGCGTTATGGAAAGCCTGAATGATCAAGGAAAGTTCAACATAGAGAAAGGGCTGTATCAGACGGCTGAGAAACTCAAGTCTGACGAGCATAGGGAAGCGGTCGAGAAATACGGTCTCGATGAAGCTAAGGTTCATTTAAAAGACGATCTCAGGAATCTGAGAAGGAATTGTCTGAAGCTGATGGACGACTATGTCAGAAGGCTTTCTGATGCTGCCGAGAAAGTCCTCTCCGTCTTTGAAAAGGCCGGAATCCGTCCGGAGGACAGTAACGGGAAGTTTATATACTTGCTCTGGAAGTACGTCGGCTTGAAGCGAGGCTCGGAGGTTAAGTCCCTGTCAAGTTCTTTCCGGGAAAAGGCTGCGGACAGCACGAAGTGGTTCTCGAAGGATAAGCAATCCCTGTTGCCAAAGGTCGAAGGATGTCTGGAAGAGCCGCTTGCTGAGCTGATAGCATTGTTCGATATGCCTCTCAAGGCGTACAATACGGCCAGGGCCCTGAATAAAGATATCTATAATCTCGGCATATCCTCCGAACTTTCCGAGGAATTCAACGCTCTCGTGAAGGAGAAGAACGTGATGTGTCTGGATGACTCCAATATACTTCTGAAGCGAATAATCGGTGGCAGCGACGCTCCTTTCGTGTACGAGAAACTGGGAGTCCGTTTCGAGGACTTCCTGCTCGACGAGTTCCAGGATACGTCCACGATACAGTGGCAGAATTTCGAGCCGCTGCTTCGCGAGAGTAATGACAACGGCAGGGACAATCTGGTAGTGGGCGACGTCAAGCAGAGTATATATCGCTGGAGGGGCTCCGACTGGAGGCTGCTGTCCTCGGGAATAAAGGAAACATTCCCTGATTCGGACGACAGTCTCTCCCTTACATCCAATTGGAGAAGCCTCGGGGCGATAGTGGATTTCAATAATTCATTTTTTGACTATGCCGCCGGAGTTCTCGACAGTAAACTCAGCGCCGACAGCCATCTGATAAGGGATATCTATGCGGATGTCGCTCAGAAAGCCATGACTGACGACAAGGCCCGCGGAAGCGTGGAAGTGACGTTCTGCGAGGCGGACGAGCAGCTTGAAACCATATTGCAATCCATTTCCAAGGTTCTCGAAGCCGGGGCGTCGTTCGGCCATATTGCCGTCCTCGTCAGAGAAAACAAGGACGGAGCCAAAGTTGCGTCTTATCTTGTGGACAACGGTATTCCTGTGATTTCGGACGATTCCCTCCATGCAAAGGGATCCCTGACCGTACGTCGTCTGGTGTCCTTGATGTCATGTGCCTTCAACGGAGAGGACAGCGTGTCCAACTACCTTGCCAAGTCTCTCGACGTGGACATCCCGGAGGACTATCTTTCCCTGTACGACCTCGCCGAAAGTCTGCTGCGGTCCCTCAAGGCCCACGATGCATCCCTTTTCGAAAGGGAAATAATCTATGTCCAGGCATTCATGGACGTGCTCAACGACTGGGTGTCCGTCAATGGAAACAACCTCCAGTCGTTCCTGAATTTCTGGGATGAGTACAAAAAAGACTATGTCAGTTCTCCTGAGGATACGGATGCTGTCAGGATCATCACAATCCATAAGGCGAAGGGCCTCGAATTCCCATATGTGATATTTCCGTATGCGGAGAGTGTCGTGCTGGCAGAAACCAAAAGAAACTTCCACTGGTGTCGGCCTATGTCGGAGGCGGCCGGGTACGGGCTTGACGGACTGTTCAATGTCAATCTTTCTTCCGGATCTGCCGATTCTTTCTTCGCCGATTCATTCGAGACCGACATGCTGATGCAGGCGATAGACAACCTGAATGTGTTCTATGTGGCTCTGACCCGAGCCTCGAAAGGACTCCATATCATTTCCGAAAATCCTTCCAAAGCTTTTCTTGGAAGCTATGACAAGAAGGGCGACGATGCCGAGTTCAAGAGTCTTTCCCATATTCTATACAGCTTCGTGAAGACGCGATTCCCGGATTCCGGGCAGATGTATGATTTCAGCAAGATACCGCCTCGCAAGGCCCTTGCCGAATATCGCGCCGCCTCATACCCGTCCTTCGATATAAAAGACCGCGCCAGCCTGAAGTTCAGCGACGATTCTGCCGCATACTTCAGCGACGAGATGATACTGACTCCGAGAGTCCATGGAATCGTGCTCCACGAAATCATGTCCAGGGTCAATTCTGCCGCTGACCTGAGGGGCTCCGTCCGCCAGGCTGTCTCTGCCGGCGAGCTTTCCGAAGCCGAAGGCGACAAGTGCGCGGAGATTCTTGCCAAAGAGATCGAGGCTCATGGAGAATGGTTCCCAGAGGACTGCTCCGTCGTCCGCAACGAACTCGAGATCATCGGCACGGACGGCCGTCTCCACAAGCCCGACAGGGTACTGACCTTCCCGGACAGGACCGTGGTCATCGACTACAAGTTCAAGAACTATGACCCCGGTGAATCATATCGCGGCTACTTCAACCAGGTCGCCCGCTACATGGACCTCTACCGCACCATGGGCTATCCTGCCGTCGAAGGCTACCTCTGGTTCATCGGCGACTCCGGCCACGTCGAAAGGATCGGGTAAACACGGACATGGTAACAATAATGCGGCATGAAATTCGATAACCAAACCAAAAAAGGTCTCTTATGCACATGGAGTATTTGTTTCTAAATATTTATCAGGGTTCCTTTGTATTTCTTGCAGGAGCAGTAGTTTTTTATTTTCTGTTTAAACGAATAATCCGTAATGTGCTGACTGTTGTAGTAGTTGATCTTATCCATTTGATCTTTTCCGTGATTCTTTCTCTTGCTATATGGCGTTTCTGGCCCTTTGGCTTTGACATTATCTGTGGAATCTTATCATTCCCGGCCCTAATCGCGGAGTCAGTCGTCATAATCTTAGCTTATTTGTTCGCAAAAAAGTGTATGAAATGAAACGCATATTATTGATTTGGCTTTTACTTATAACGGGCAGCTTCTGCTATGCGCAGCGGAATTGGAATGAATGCTCCGATTCTCTCGTTGTCGCATATAAGAAAGGGATGCTTGTCCCTTCAGACGACAGCAAGACGTTTGCTTTATTGGATAGACTTACTCGGAGGACTACGCCTGAACAGAAAGAATACAATTTCATTCTTTTTAATGAAATTGTTACTTCTGCCGATGGCGCGCTCGCCGAGGTTCTTGGAGAGTATTGCATAAGGTGGGTACGGAATGATTGTACTTTTGTCCTAGCGTATCTAAAAGATAATCCTGATATGGAAGAACGTTACATCTCATATATTGCATATGAGTTTCTATTCGAGGATGATTTGTTTCCGACGTTTAAGAAAGATGTCCTTTGCAATTACAATGGGGAGGATACGTGCTATGTGAGGGGCTTCTTAAAGAAACTTGACAAAAAGGTCGAGACGCTCCGGGAAGAAGATTAAGAATCATAACTTTTATTAAAGTGAATCGTAAAGTACTGTATTCAGTCTTTGTGCTGATTTTTTGTATGCTCTCTTGTACTCCAAAAGGGGTTGTCAAGATCGATCCTGATGATGTCGAGGCGATTAAGTTTGGCGCATTGCCATGTGACATTATCATAGAAGCCGAAATAAGGCAATATGGAGACATGGCGATAAATAGGGGCATATACAGGGATACTGTAATTCGAGACAGGAAACTCATTGAACGATATGTGGCAATGATCAATAGATTAATTCCAGTCAAAGATAAAGATGACAATTATGAATACCGTATTGCAACGCTTCTGAAGATGAGAGACGGTCTCATTATTCCAATTCTATATGGACCGTATTGCGGGACAAATTATGTCGGAATAATAATGCAAGACCGGAAGGAAATCTTCGAGTTGCTTGATTCAATTATCTATAAAGACAAGCCGGACGATTATTGGATAGACAGGAGTCTTCCTTTTTATTCTGAAGGCTCCATATCAGAAGATCAAATAGAATCTCTTTCGGAGCAAGGAGACTCGTAAAGAGTCAATAAAATGGAAAAGATAGATTGGCCACTTGTTTTGCTAAGGAGTTTGCAAGGTTTTGTCGCTCTGGCTGTCATCGCGATAGTATGCATGTGTCTGGTTACGGGGATATATATTTATACCCTGAAAAAAGAGCGCATTACAGTTACCGAAAGAATCTATAAGATTCCTGATACCAGTCTTTTGTTGAGGATGGTCGATCCATATCCTCGGGGATTGGCAATAATAATGATAACTGATTCTATGATTGATAACGCTGTGACTTCAAATCAGACGAATACAGGTTCACAGAATCCTAAAAACACATCTTCAGAGATGGATAATCAACAAAAGATCATTACAGAGGAAGAACTTGATTTTTTTAACAATACTCTATTATGGAATCACAAATTATAATTCCGCGACGACAACATATACGTGCATTTGTTTTAGAGACATTATTTTTTATTTTCATGTTGTGTCTTTGCTTGCCTCGTATATTATATAGTCAAAACAAAGAAGCTAATTTATTATTCTTCAAGATATTCTGTAGTATAGTTGTAATCGCTTATATAATCATATCTATATACTACAGGAAGTGGGAGTATCCTGTTAAGCTTACCATAAAAGATGATTCTATTGTAATTGATGTTATGTTCCTGTATATTTTTAAAAGAAGGTATAATTGGAAAAAAGAATATGTCAAGATTGAAAAAAAATACTATCCCGGTTCAAATAAATTCAGAACCATCATAATATCTGTCAAGGATATGCATAATGGAATTCAATTCGGAGAAACAGCCTTGAAAAGTGAACTCTTCGACCAAATTCTAGACTCTTTGATGAAGAATGGATATGAAATAGCCCAAAGAACATATCGATAAATTATTATACAAAGTTCTCTAGTCAGCGGTCTCTTGTCAGGTCTTGTTGTTTCGACAAGAATGGAAAACTCATACCTTCTCTTTGTTTCCTGCCACCCGTTACGCCGATTGATATCAAAAGAGGGTTCCGGTATATAGTCACTTTGAAGCCGGCTGTCGCCCACGATCCGGATATGCCACAAGTTTTATTACAGGGGGACACACCTGTACTGATTCCTATGACTCTGACAAAATCCGGTGATTTCCATTACGACTTATCATGCCTGGAAGGAGTTCAGCTATATTATCAGGAATATGGCAAGGATTTCAATTCGAATCGTCTCGGTACAATTCATATGGAAGATGCAATAGACCAGAACTATCTAAGTGTCATCAAGGCGTATATGAAGACTATCCTGGATGATCACCAAGAAGTTGAAACCGTCAGGTTGTGGGAACTTCTCCTTTTCAATAATCCCCCTAATGATGAATAAGTTTTTATTTAGGCACTTGTCTTAAATTGCGATAGTATTATAGTGGAGAACAAAGTCACAGACAACGTCAGGGTTAACCATACGGTGAAGTCCATCGATACCGGCCATCAGGATACAGGGAAGGCTGTACGATGGCGAAATAAAAAATTTATTATCTTTGTAAGTTGATAGAATTATATATTTATGGAAGCTAACGAAAAGACAATAAAGCTTGAATATAATACGGAACGTGAAAAGCTCAAGATGCCGGAGTACGGCAGATATATTCTCCAGATGGTAGAGCAGCTTCGCGAAATTCCGGACAAGGTGGCCCGTACAAGGCAGGCCTATGCCGTCGTCAAGTGCATGGAAAGGCTCAATCCGGCAGTAAAGCAGGACGAGCACTGGGAGCAGAAGCTCTGGGACCATCTCTTCATAATAGCTGACTATGACCTCGACGTGGATTCCCCATATCCGCTTCCTAAACCGGAGCAGATGGATACCAAACCGATGGCGATTCCTCTGAAGAAGCGCCCTGTCAAGGCTACCCATTATGGCCGCAACATCGAGAGCATAATCGACCTCATCGCTTCCGAGCCGGAGGGCGAGCAGAAGACCACGATGATACGCCAGCTGGCTATCTACATGCGCCAGCAGTACCTTATCTGGAACAAGGACAGCGTCGCAGACGAGACTATCTTCCAGGACATTGAAAAACTTTCAGAATACAGGATCAGGGTTCCGGAAGGTATAACCCTGTCCCGTATCTCCTCAGACACCAGCTTCTCCCGTCCGGGACTCAACCTCGACTTCGGTCAGCGCAGGGGCGGACAGCAGCGCAGAGGCGGTTTCCAGAGGAAAAACAAGAGATAAACAATCCAGATGTTCAACAGACTGATTACAAGATTCAGGGAAGGAACCGATCCCGAGCGAAGACGCCGCGTGATGAAGATATGCGGAATGGTGATGGCTGTATTTACAGTCTTCACCCTGGTCGCCGTCGTTTCCTATCTCTTCACATGGAAAACCGACCAGAGCCTTCTGAGCGATCCCCAGATGATGGACGCTTCAGTCAAGGTCAGCAACGCCGCCGGCAAGATAGGCTACCAGTGGAGTCATCTTCTGGTTGCCAGATGGTTCGGCCTCGGAGCTTTCGCGCTGGTGCTGGTGCTCGCCATCCTCTCGATGAGGATGCTTCTCGGAACCCGTCCTTTCTCTGTAATCAAGGCGGTGCTGCTCTCCCTTACCGCAGCCTTCCTCTCGTCTTTCATCCTTGCATACGTATCGATCCTCACCGGCGCCGAGACCCTCTTCGGAGGCGGCCTCGGAGGCGATTGTGGATCATATATGATAAAATGGTCCCAGAATCTTGTCGGGACTATACTTACGTTCTTCGTCCTTGCGGTGTTCGTGGCTCTGTGGTTCCTTGTGGCCAGCCGCCGTTTCTCTGAATGGTTCATCGGCCTCGGCGGAGAGAAGACCGTCGCTCCGGCCCACGAGTCCGTGCCTGCTGAAGAAGAAAAACCTAAGCGCGGCTTCACCTTCGTCGAGAAACTTGTCGATGAGGTCCATGCCATCGCTGATGAAGAGCCTGTCCCAACCCCTGAGCCGGAGCCTGAAGTCGCTCCGGAACCGGCTCCGCAGCCGGCCTCTCCGGCACCTGTGGCCAAGGCTGAGGTCCATGCCGACGACGGCCTCGAAGTAGTCGCCGGAGACGAGCTGTCCACCGATATCGCCGAAGAACTGCCTCGGATCGATGTCCGCTCAGAGCTGGAGAGCTACCGTTTCCCTCCGCTTGAGCTTCTCGATGACTACGAGAACGGCCGCCATGAGGTACCTCAGGAAGAGCTCAAGAGAAATAATTACAAGATCAGGGCTACCCTTAAGACATACAAGATCGATGTCGACAACGTCAAGGCCGTAGTCGGTCCTACAGTGACCCTTTACAAGGTATATCCAGCTCCGGGCGTCAAGATATCCGCGATCAGGAATCTTCAGGACGATATCGCCATGGCCCTCAAGGCCAAGGGCGTGCGTGTCGTCACCCTGGAGGATTCCGTCGGAATAGAAGTCGCCAACGACCATCCTTCCATCGTCCCTCTGAAGGCGATGCTGAACGATGCCTCGTTCCGCGACAGCAAGGCGGAACTCCCTGTCGCCATCGGATATACGATTACCCAGAAGGTGAAGGTCTTCGACCTGGCCGACGCTCCGCATCTGCTTGTCGCCGGTGCCACCAAGCAGGGTAAGTCAGTCGGTCTGAACGTGCTCATCTCATCCCTGCTTTACTCCAAGCATCCTTCCGAGCTGAAGTTCGTGTTCATCGACCCTAAGATGGTCGAGTTCTCGGCTTACTCCAAGCTTCTGAAGCATTACCTCGCGGTGCTGCCTAATGCGGCCAGCGAAGATGACGAGATGCAGAATGCCATTGCCAAGACCCCGAAGCAGGCAGAGAACTATCTGAGGTCCCTCTGCGTTGAGATGGACGAAAGATACGAGCTTCTCAGCAAGGCTCTGGTCAACAAGATCACCCTCTATAACGAGAAATACAAATCGCGCCATCTGCGCCCGGATCAGGGGCACAGGTACATGCCATATATTGTCGTTGTCGTCGATGAGTATGCCGACCTTACCATGTCCGTAGGCGGCGGAGCCGAGTCGAAGACGATTGCGCGCAGCATTATGACCTCGATCATACGTCTCGCCCAGAAAGGACGTGCCGCCGGCATCCATGTGGTGCTCGCGACCCAGAGACCTTCGGTCGATGTCGTGAACGGCCTCATCAAGTCCAACTTCCCGACCCGAATCGCCTTCAGGGTATTCTCGTCCGTCGATTCCAAGACAATCCTTGACGCTCCGGGCGCCGACAAACTGATCGGAAAGGGAGATATGATCTATCTCTCCGGCGTGGACAACGAGCGTATCCAGTGCGCTTTCATCAGCAACGACGAGATCAATGCCATCAACGAGTTCATCGGCAACCAGCAGGGCTATAAGAAGAGTTTCAATACTCCGTACTATCTGCCTGCGCCTGAGCCTGAATCCGGAGAAGAGGGCGTTGCCATGATCGACATGAAGGCTCTGGACGAGCGTTTCGAAGAGGCTGCAAGACTGGTTGTGACCAGCCAGAGAGGCTCTACTTCTGACCTTCAGAGAAAACTTGGCATGGGTTATGCAAAAGCAGGTAGAGTAATGGATCAGCTCGAGGCTGCCGGTATCGTCGGACCTCAGGAAGGTTCAAAGCCGAGACAGGTTCTCGTCACCACCTTCGAAGAGCTCGACCGTATCATCAATGCTTTTAAGAACCAGTAATGAAAACCTTGAGAATAATATCTGCGTTGGCGGCACTTGCAGTGTCTGTCAGCGCTTTTGCGGACGATCCTGTCAAGGATTTCTCCTCCAGGGTCTCAGGCTCGCGCGTCAGTTTCTCCTATAAGTACGAAATGAATGCCGACGTAAGAGTGACCGGACGTGGCAATGCCATAGTCCAGGGCGATTCTTTCAAGGTCGATGTCGACGGTATGGAGATGATCAGCGACGGCAAGACAAGGTGGACTGTCGACAGTGAAGCCAAGGAAATCGTGATCGAAAAAGTCGAAGGTACGGATTTCGTGGACAACCCTATACTGATAGTCACTTCTTTCGAGAATTCATTCAAGGAGATATCCCGGAATAGGGAAAAGGTCCAGGGACGCGACTGCCTTGTCGTGGATTTCGCTCCGGTGGACGTGTCCGGCATAGCCACTCTCGCAATGGTCTTCAGCGGCAACGATCTCGTCCGCGTAGTTGTCGGACTGGAAGGCGGAGCCACCACGATTTTCGACGTGTCGGACATGAAATTCCTCTATCCGGAGAATAACGGTATGTTCAGTTACGACTTATCTGCCCTAGACAGTACATGGGTCAAGACAGACCTCCGCTAGAATCCCTCTGAAGTCCAGGAACGCATGGTTCCGTTATCATCATAGACCAGATATCCCTCGATATCCGGTCTTTTTTGTATGAACTCCCGCGCTTCGTCCAGCCCGATGACCATACAGTAAGTCGCGTAAGCGTCTGCAGTGGTGGCGTCCCTGGCGACGATTGTGGCGCTGAGAAGATTATGGCTGACGGGGTAACCGGTGCGGGGGTCGATGGTATGGGCATATTTCTTACCGTCCCTGACGTAGAATTTGCGGTAGTTGCCGGAAGTGACTATTCCGCACGGGCCTCCGTTGGAGTGCCATGTACCTACTACGTCGGCGCCGGGAGTCTCGTTGCCGTCGGTCGGACGGTCAACGGCGATAGTCCATGGCTTCCTTTCAGGATTCAGCCCGTCGCAGTAGATCTCCCCGATGTCGACCAGCATGTCCTTGACCCCGATCGAATACAGGTAGGCGGCGACCAGGTCGCATGAATATCCCTGGGCGATGGCGTTGTAGTTAAGCTTTCCGACGCTCTCTCCGCCGAGGCTGTCCGGCATCATGTCCATTCCGCAGCTCTCCATCAGGGCCTTTACCTGGGCGTCCGAAGGAAGGCTGTCCTTGGAGAATCCGAAGCCCCAGGCATCATACAGAGGGGCTGCAGCTACGTCCAGCGCGCCCCCAGTCTCCTCATAGTATGACTTGGATATCTCATAGATTTCCCTGAACATCGGGGTGACGGTTATCTTTTCGCCTCTGTTGTAACGGCTAAGTATGGATTTGGGGTTGTATCCGGAGAGTGTGGTGTCAATCTCCCGCAGGATCGAATCGACGCTGGCCTGGATTGCTTTCGGCTCCACGGATACCCCTTTGGTGTTGATCTTTACTGCGTATACTCCGCCCTGGGCATAGCCCCGGAGAACGATATATTCATTTTTGATTCCGCACGAAACTGTCATCAGCAGCATTGCAGCGGCAATCAGAGCGTGCATTTTTGGTCTAATCATCATGATTGGCAAACTATTTGTTTACAAAGGTAGCGGATTTTACAATCAAATTCACGATATTTGTACGATTAATATATGATTATGATGAAGTTTGGAAAATATATGCCTCTTCTGATGGCTGCGGTTATGGGTATTGCCTTCACCTCCTGCCACAAAGACAAGAAAGACGATACGACCGCAAAGCTGTATCTGAATGGAAGTGTGAAATTCAATATCCCGACTTATGTGAGGCCGGGAGATATTTATGAGCTTACCCCGAGCGGCGTCTCTACAAAGGAACACGGCTCCGTAGGATATGTCTGGAAAGTCCCTTCTGTCTCAGAAGTATCAGATACTACACGCAAGCAGAACGATCCGGTCTCTGTCGACGGCACATACCGTTTCCGTGTCCCTAACAAGCCGGGTTCGACTACAATCACATGTACTGCCTTTGCCGATGGCTATTACAACTCCACCAAGACCGTTACTATCGTGATAGTAAGTTCGCAGGAATCCCTTACCGGAGCGACTGAAAGCGGGGAAACCGGAGTCTTCGTAGACAGCCGTGACCGTCGCAAATACTCATATGTCACTATAGGCGGAATCGACTGGATGAGCGAAAACCTGAGGTATATGGGAGGCTATGATTTCGATAATGCTGTTGCCCTGAGAGATATCTTCGGCGGATATTACTCCTGGAATGAGGCTGCAGAGGCATGCCCTGAAGGATGGAGACTTCCTGACAAGAATGACTGGGCTTCATTTTATGCGTCTGTTTCCGGCAATGAACCTGCTGAGGACCTTCTCAGTACATTCGAGGGCATATCCGGCAAGATGATGGTGGATGCTCGTTTCAATGATGACAGACTCTGGGAGTTCTGGCCGGACGTAAAGATTACAGGGGAGAGCGGATTCCGTGCCCTGCCTTTCGGATACGGTATAGTCGGGGAGAATTACAGCAAATTCGACGGATATAAGGAATATGCAATATGGTGGACCGCTGACTTGTGTGAGGAGGCCCCGGATAAAGCCTACTATAGATATATCTACAAGGACAAAGGCGATCTGTTCCTGGGGAATGCCGGAACTGACAGCTTTGTCGCCAATGTCAGGTGTGTAAGATAAACCATTAAATTTAAATGATATGAAAAAAGGTTTGATTACTATTGCTGTCATAGCAGTAATTGCAGTTGCCCTCTACGGATGGGTTAAAGGTACTTATAACGGACTTGTAAAAGGGGAAGAGGGAGTTGAGGCTGCCTGGGCACAGGTCGAGAATGTTTATCAGCGTCGTGCTGACCTGATTCCTAATCTTGTAGCAACAGTAAAAGGCTATGCAGCCCACGAGAGCGAAACTCTCCAGGCTGTCATCGACGCCCGCGCCAAGGCTACAGGTATTACTGTAGATGCGTCAAACCTTAGCGAGGAGGCTCTCGCCAAGTTCCAGTCAGCCCAGGGCGAGCTTACCCAGGCTCTCGGAAGGCTTATCGCCGTCAGCGAATCATATCCTGACCTCAAGGCCAACCAGAACTTCCTGGAACTCCAGTCCCAGCTCGAAGGCACTGAGAACAGGATCTCGACCGAAAGGAAGAAATTCAACGAGACGGCTCAGAATTATAACACCGACCTGCGCTCGTTCCCTAAGAACATAATCGCCGGTCTCTTCAACTTCGAGAAGAAGGGTTATTTCAAGGCA
>Ga0256407_10006953_pt1 | contig 17252 bp, 13 predicted proteins | sample RumenRJG_04DNA_FD_193489 | JGI IMG/M metagenome (GOLD analysis project Ga0256407, IMG submission 193489) | Bovine rumen microbial communities from Lethbridge, Alberta, Canada - RJG_04 | ecosystem: Host-associated > Mammals > Digestive system > Stomach > Rumen | place: Canada: Alberta...
GTATCACCACCATCGCCTATGATTACAAAGACGAGCGTACCCACGAGACGTTGCCGGGAGCACTGTACTCGAATCAGGACGGTATCACGGTATGGGGCGTTGACGTGAGTCTTGGACACGCGTTGGACTGTGGACTGACACTGAAGCTGAACTATTCGTGGATGCACGAGAAAGGCAATGTGGCATACTCGGACTTCTACCAGCCGCGTAATCACTCGATGACCTGGCGCATAGGATATAACCACCGGTTCTCGCGCTTCTATGCCCTCGATGCTGCACTCTCAGGACGTAGCCTGGGTAAGCCGCAGTCAGGACGTAAGGATGTGGATCAGGGATATACGATATGGAAGCTGATGCTCCAGCATCATCTGTGGAATGGTATCAATGTGAATACGGCCATCGACAACATCTTCAATTACAAGCCGAAGGGATATTACTATACGTCGCCATTAACCACTGGTACTGCTTTCAGTATAGGCTTTTCTGTAGATTTGGATAAAATGTTATGAAATTGTTTGGCGATTTCGTGAAAAAACGTTATCTTTGCAGAAAAATTATAAATTATGAAGAAACTCGCTACATTATTACTAACCCTGATGCCACTATACGCTGCGGCTCAGGATCTCGCTGTTACTCTGCCAATTCCTTCTGGAACTAACAAGGGCATATTGTCTGTTGCTGCCGATGGGGCCAAGGGAAAACCCACGCTGCTGCAACCCATATTCTTTCTTAAGACGCTGATTGACTCATCGGCAGTGTCTTCGATTGACCGCAATTGGATAGAACAGCCGAAACAACAACTGGCCATAGAGGCGAGAACCACCTTTAATCAGTCGAGACTGAAGATGGAGACAACATGGGAAGAGGATAATTTCACTATGGTATCGAAGAGTAACAATGGTTTCTCTACCTCGGCAGGTCTGTGGTTAGGATATCGTGGTTATGGTCTCGGATTTTCTAAGGAGTTGGGCAATACCACCGGTTCTACGTTCTCTTTCGGAGCTATGGGAGGCAGATTTGGCGTGAACCTGCGCATAAGCAGCTATAAGAGCGATATGCCCGACATTTATTTCAATGGGGAACAGGTTTCTGGACGTAATATAAGCGACGATCGTCTGGATGACCCGATCAATGTGAGAAATTTCTTCCTCGATGGATATTACATGCTAAATGGCAAGCATTTTTCATACTCTGCTGCTTATGATAATTCGCTCATTCAGAGACGTTCGGCAGGATCGGTAGTCATAGGAGGAATGTACTTTCACAGCCGCGTTGACTACAGTGCTGATTCAAACTGGTTGCTTACGGCTCTGATGAAAGACGTGGGAATGGTGAAGTTTACACAGGGTAGCATCGGAATGGGATATGCCTATAACTGGGTGCCAGTCAGGGGATTGCTCGTAAATGCTATGGCTATGCCGATGTTCACATTCTATAACCGCACAACAAAGTACCTGTATGACTTTGCAATGATTGATCCTAATGGAAAGATTATTGATGAGGAATATTTGGCAGGTTTAGATGAAGACGAATATTACGATATATTGTTTGATCCGAAAACAAAGATATCAGCGGTAAACGAGAGGGAAGAGAAGACAGGCAACAAACCCAAGTTTAACTTTGATATGCGCTTGTGTGTAACCTATAACTGGGATCGCTGGTATGTACGTGCCTACGGACATTTCAATTTGTTCCGCTATGGTAGCGACCTCGTTTCAGGACGAATGACAGACTGGACTGCTTATGCAGCGCTGGGATTCAGATTCTGGTAAGAATTGAAGGATTAGGAGCCTCGGGCTTATAAAAAGAATATCGCCACAGAACGGAAGATTCCGCCTGTGGCGATTAAGTTTACATTGTTTTGGTATCAAATATAAACTTTAGTTGAAATACTCGATTGTACGGGTCTGCTCCAAGGTCTGACCCATCATTGATGACTTACGGCTGATCCAGTTGCCCTTATCATCGTACTTATAGTCGGTATATGGAGTCTCCATTGTCTGACCACCTACGTTGACTGTCTCTTTATCTGTAGCGCCCTTGTCGTTGAATGTGCGGGTGCTGGAGATCTTCTGACCCATAGCCTCTACGGTAGTGCCAACAACCTTGCCGTTCTCCCACTTGTACTCTACAGCTACCTTCTGACCCATCATTTCCAGTTTTGCGGTCTTGATATAACCGTCAGCATCGTAGACAACATCGCTCAATGGTCCGCTGACAAGCTTGCCGCTCTCATCGAAAGTGAATGTCTGAGACTGTCCCATGACACTTACACTGATAGACTTGACATTTCCGTATGCCTCCTGTGCCTCGGCATCATGGAACTTTGTCTGTGCCTGCATAGCGAATGATGTTACCAGCATGGCGAACATTAACATGATCTTTTTCATCTTGGTTGATTTTAAGTTTGTAATGAATTTGTTAAAAATACGGCGGCAAAGATACAAACAAAATCGTAAACCGCCAAATAATCGTCAGAAAAATATTGATTTTCTCCCGAAAATGATTAACTTTGCAGGCGAAAAGGCATGATGTCTATATATTATATAAGGTATGATAAACGAATATCAGATACGAGTGGTGCCAGAGGTTGCGGCGCAGGAAGACAGACTGAAGGGGTGGATAGCCGACGAATACGGTTTCGACGTCAGGACAATCTGTGGCGTGAGGATACTGAAACGGAGCATCGATGCCCGACAGCGACAGATATTCGTCAACCTGAAGGTGAGGGTGTATATCAACGAGCAGCCTCACGATGATGAGTATGTGCGTACGGACTATCCCAACGTGGAGGGTAAGCCACAGGTGATTGTGGTGGGAGCCGGACCTGGAGGACTCTTTGCCGCATTGAGACTTATAGAACTCGGACTGAAACCTGTCGTGCTTGAGAGAGGAAAGAACGTGCATGACAGAAAGAAAGACCTTGCCAATATCACCAAGACACAGAAGGTGGACAGCGAGAGCAACTACTGTTTCGGAGAGGGTGGAGCAGGAGCCTATTCCGACGGAAAACTCTATACCCGTTCGAAGAAACGTGGTAACACGGATAAGATCCTGAATGTGTTCTGTCAGCACGGAGCATCGACGGCGATACTCGCTGATGCACATCCGCATATAGGTACCGACAGACTCCCGAAGGTCATCGAGGCGATGAGGAATACTATCCTCAACTGTGGGGGTGAGGTGCACTTCCAGACGAAGATGACGCAGTTGATTATGGATGGCGACAAGGTCGTTGGTTGCATAGCAGATAAAGAATATTATGGTCCGGTGATATTAGCCACAGGGCACTCAGCACGAGACGTTTACAGATATTTGGCTGAAGCAAAGGTTGAAGTAGAGGCAAAGGGCATCGCTGTGGGTGTGAGACTCGAACATCCGTCGCATCTGATAGACCAGATACAGTATCATTCAAAGCAGGGCAGAGGGAAGTATCTGCCCGCTGCGGAGTACTCGATGGTGACTCAGGTAGACGGACGCGGAGTGTATTCGTTCTGTATGTGTCCGGGAGGATTTGTGATTCCTGCAGCTACGGATAAAGAGCAGATAGTGGTAAACGGGATGAGTCCTGCGAGCAGAGGCACGGCATGGAGCAATTCGGGCATGGTGGTGGAGATAAGGCCGGAGGACCTATCCACTCTAAACTCTCCACTAAAAGTTCTTCGTTTCCAAGAAGAACTCGAAAAAGTGTGCTGGCAGCAGGGTAATATGAAACAGACGGCACCGGCTCAGAGGATGATGGACTTCGTGAACGGCAAGCTGAGCTATGACCTGCCGAAGTCTTCGTATGCTCCGGGACTGATATCCAGTCCGCTGCATTTCTGGTTGCCGGAGATGATATCCAAGCGTCTTCGTGAGGGCTTTAAGGTGTTCGGTAGGAATGCTCACGGATTCTTAACTAACGAGGCAGTGATGATAGCCGTAGAGACGCGTACCAGCAGTCCTGTTAGGATAGTCAGAGACAGGGATACTCTCCAGCATATACGTGTAGAAGGCCTCTTCCCCTGTGGTGAGGGAGCAGGCTATGCAGGGGGTATCGTTTCGGCAGGTGTAGATGGCGAACGATGCGCAGAGATGTGCGCTCAGTACCTGAATAGTTAAAAAAATCAAAAGCAGTAGCAAATTCTTCACTCTTCACTCTTCATTCTTCATTTTTTTTTCGTATCTTTGTGGCATAAAGATTTACTGATATTAAAACGAAGAAACTATGAACAGGGAGGAACAATTCGTAATTACCATCAGTCGTCAGTTTGGTACTGGCGGTCATGAGATTGGAGCAGAGCTTGCCCGTCGTCTAGGTGTAAAGCTGCTCGACAAGCAGATTCTTAATGAAGTGGCAAAGAGAGCCCGTGTGGTTGAGGAGGCGATGGAGAAACTCGAGTCGCGTAACCCGTTGTGGCGCGATGACTTCACAGACTTCTACCGTAACTACATGAGCAAGACGGAGTATAGCGGTCTGGAACACGATCGTACATCGCATGATCTCTTTGAGGCTCAGGCTGATGCAATCCGTAAGATTGCTGCCGAGGAGTCGTGTGTGATAGTGGGAAGATGCGGATTCCATATCTTCGAGAACCATCCTAACGCTCTGAAGATTTTCGTACATTCATCCGAAGACTGCCGTAAGCGTCGTATTGCGGAGAAGTACGGTCTCAGCTTGGCTGATGCCGCTGCGATGGTAGTGGATAATGACTACAGCCGTGAACTTTACACGAAGACATTCACGGGTAAGGAGTGGCGCGATGCCTGCAACTATGACATATCCCTCGACGTGAGGATGTTCGGGGTGAATGGTGCCGTAGACTTCATCATGCATTGTATCGAGTAAATTTTTCACGAAATATTTGTGTATATACCGATTTTTTAGTACCTTTGCACGCTGAAATTTCACAAGTTAGTAATTACTAAAGAATCGGTATAATGAATATTTCCTACAAATGGTTGAAGGAATACGTGGATTTCGACCTGACGGCCCAGCAGGTGGCTGATGCATTGACGTCAACAGGTCTCGAAGTCGACGCATTGGAAGAAGTACAGAGTATCAAAGGTGGTCTGAAGGGACTCTATGTGGGTAAGGTGCTTACATGTGAGGCCCATCCTAATAGCGACCATCTCCATGTTACAACAGTAGACTTAGGCAAGGGTGAGCCCTCGCAGATTGTGTGTGGTGCTCCTAATGTGGCTGCAGGTCAGAAGGTGATCGTAGCAGACCTCGGTTGTGTGCTCTATGATGGTGATAATGAGTTTGTTATCAAGAAGTCAAAGCTTCGTGGAGTAGAGTCTAACGGTATGATCTGTGCAGAGGATGAGATAGGTGTGGGAACATCTCACGACGGTATCATCGTGTTGCCCGAGGATGCTGTCGTTGGTACTCCCGCTGCAGAGTATTATAACCTTGAGAGCGACTGGCTCATTGAGGTGGATATCACAGCAAACCGTGCTGACGGGCTCTCTCACTGGGGCGTGGCCCGTGACCTCTATGCCTGGCTGAAGAGCAACGGCTATGAGACAAGTCTGCATCGTCCTGACTGCTCTGAGTTCAAGGTGGAGAATCATGACCTGCCTATCGAGGTGGTGATTGAGAATCAGGAGGCCTGCAAACGTTATGCTTGTGTAAGTGTTACAGACTGCGAGGTGAAAGAGTCGCCCGACTGGCTGAAGAACAAGCTGACAACCGTCGGCCTGCGTCCTATCAATAACATCGTGGATATCACCAACTACGTGATGATGGCCTATGGACAGCCTCTGCATACATTCGATGCAGACATGGTAAAGGGTCATAAGATTGTGGTAAAGACAATGCCTGACGGCACACCTTTCCAGACACTCGACGATGAGGAGCATAAACTTTCTGACCGTGACCTGGCTATCTGTAATGCAGAGGAGCCGATGTGTATCGCAGGTGTGTTTGGAGGAAAGGGTAGTGGTACCTACGAGACCACAAAGAACGTGGTTCTCGAGAGTGCCTATTTCCATCCTACATGGATTCGTAAGTCAGCACGTCGTCATGGCCTCAGCACAGATGCTTCATTCCGTTTCGAGCGTGGTGTAGATCCAAACGGTACTATCTATGCTCTCCAGCAGGCAGCCATCCTCTGTAAGCAGCTGGCAGGCGGAAAGATTAGCATGGAGATATGCGATGTATATCCCGAGCCGATGAAGAACGCTGTTGTTGAGCTCAGCTATGAGTATGTACACAACCTCGTTGGTAAGGAGATTCCCGTAGAGACCATCAAGAGCATCTGTGAGAGTCTGGAGATGAAGGTGCTCAGCGAGACCGCTGAGGGCCTGACACTCGAGATCCCTGCTTATCGTGTGGATGTACAGCGTCCTTGTGATGTCGTTGAGGATATCCTCCGCATATATGGATATAATAATGTGGAGATTCCTACTCAGCTGAAGAGCTCACTCGTAATCAAGGCTGATGAGGACCGTAAGCATAAACTCCAGAATCTGGTTAGTGAGCAACTCGTTGGTGCTGGCTTTAATGAGATACTGAACAACTCGTTGACGAAGACGGCATATTATGAGGGTAAGACGAATGTCGTAAAGATTATGAACCCCCTGTCGTCAGACCTTGGTGTGATGCGTCAGACATTGCTCTATGGCGGTCTGGAGAGCGTTGAACATAATGTGAAGCGTAAGAATGCCAATCTGAAGTTCTTCGAGTTTGGTAACTGTTACTTCTTCGATGAGGAGAAGGAGAATCCTGAGAACCCGATGCAGGCCTATAAGGAAGAGAACTTCATGGGTATCTGGGTTACAGGTAAGCGTGTGGAAGGCTCATGGGCACACCCCAATGAGGATAGCACATATTACGAGCTCGCTGCTTATGTACAGACCATCCTGAGCCGTATCGGCCTGAAGCAGGGTGCCACAGTTCAGAAAAAATCGGAGAATGAGGATTTCTCTGCAGGTATAGTGATTGAGAATCGCGGTGGAAAGAAACTCATCGAGATGGGTGTTCTCTCTAAGAAGCTCCTGAAGCAGTTCGACCTCCAGCAGCCGGTATATTTCGCAGAGCTCAACTGGACTCAGCTGATGAAGGCTACAAAGAAGAACGAGGTAACATTCACAGATATTCCTAAGCATCCCGCAGTAAGCCGTGACCTGGCTCTGTTGGTGGATAACAATGTGGAGTTTGCGCAGATTGAGCAGATTGCACGTCAGACAGAGAAGAAACTCCTCAAGAAGGTAGAGCTTTTCGATGTCTACGAGGGTGACAAACTGCCTGCCAGCAAGAAGTCATACGCTGTGAACTTCATCCTCCAGGATGCTGAGAAGACGATGAACGACAAGCAGATCGATGCCATCATGCAGAAGCTCATCGCCAACATCAAGAAACAGCTCGGTGCTGAACTGCGTTAAAAGATAAAAAAGTAAAAAGGTAAAATAGTAAAATTAAACAATGGGAAGAGCATTTGAATATCGTAAGGCAACGAAGCTGAAGCGATGGGGCCACATGGCCAAGACATTTACAAAGATCGGAAAGCAGATCGCTATTGCTGTGAAGGCAGGCGGTCCAGAGCCGGAGAACAATCCTACACTGCGTGCCATCATCGCTAATGCAAAGCGTGAGAACATGCCGAAGGATAACATCGAGCGTGCTATCAAGAACGCAATGGGTAAGGACCAGAGCGACTACAAGGAGGTAACCTACGAGGGATATGGCCCTCACGGAATAGCTATCTTCGTGGAGACTCTTACTGACAACACCACACGTACCGTTGGTGATGTTCGTTCAGTATTCAATAAGTTTAATGGTAACCTGGGTACTCAGGGTTCTCTGAGCTTCCTCTTCGACCATAAGAGCGTGTTCACCTTCAAGAAGAAGGACGGACTGGATATGGACGAGATGATTCTTGACCTGATTGACTATGGTGTAGAGGATGAGTTTGATGAGGACGAGGAGGAGAACAGCATCACCATCTATGGCGATCCTTCTTCATTCGGTGCCATCCAGAAGCATCTTGAGGAGAACGGTTTCGAGGTGACAGGTGCTGAGTTCACCCGTATTCCAAACGACCTGAAGGATGTTACTCCTGAGGAGCGTGAGACCATCGATAAGATGGTAGAGAAACTTGAGGACTTCGATGATGTCCAGACGGTTTACACAAACATGAAACCCGAATAAAAAATAATCCCCGCCATCCGGCGGGGATTTATTTTTTAATAGTCTTCTTTAGTAAGCACGGTTTCGAACAATACTTTCTTCGGATTTTTCTCAGAACAATAGGTATAGGCGAAGCTATAGCCATTATCCTTATATGTCTTCATCGAGGTAGTATTCTTAAGCATGTCCTTAAGCAGTTTCTTGGCATCGATACTGTCGAGAGAACCTTCTTTGTCGGCTATGCCTGTGAGACGGTAATAGTAGTGAAGGGTATGTGTCGACTTCTCAAAAGTAAGACTGTCCATAATTATGTTCTCGTCCATTTTTGCGGGACAATTCTTGGCGGTGTACTCCTTAGCCTCACGTGCACATCTGTCTTCCAAAGACTCCTGACAAGAGACCATAAACAGGGCCAAAGTGGCAAATACTATAATTTTTTTCATAATTAATGTTTTATTTTGGTTGCAAAAGTACAAAAAAAAACTAAATTATTGGCTATACGAACTATTTTTTGTAACTTTGCAGTTCAAAGATTGATATTACTAAATGAATCATATAAGAAACTTTTGTATCATTGCGCATATTGATCACGGCAAGTCAACCTTAGCCGATCGAATGCTGGAGTTCACAAAGACTATCCAAGTCACCGAGGGACAGATGCTCGATGACATGGATCTGGAGCGTGAACGTGGTATCACAATCAAGAGCCACGCCATCCAGATGGAGTATATGCACAATGGTGAGAAATATATACTTAATCTTATCGACACTCCGGGACATGTGGACTTCTCATACGAGGTGAGCCGCTCTATCGCAGCCTGCGAGGGAGCTCTCCTGGTGGTGGATGCCACTCAGGGTGTTCAGGCACAGACCATCTCCAATCTCTATATGGCTATCGACCATAACCTGGAGATTATACCCGTTATTAATAAGATAGACATGCCTTCGGCAATGCCCGACGAGGTGGAAGATGAGATAGTGGACCTTATCGGTTGTGACCGCTCGGATATTCTCCGCGCTTCAGGAAAGACTGGTGAGGGTATCGAACAGGTGCTCGATGCTATCGTAGAGCGTATACCTCATCCAGTGGGTGATGAGAAGGCTCCGCTTCAGGCACTAATCTTCGACTCTGTGTTCAACTCCTTCAGGGGAATCATCGCATACTTCAAGATTGTGAATGGTGTCATCCATCAGGGTGATCACGTGAAGTTCTTCAATACAGGAATGGAGTATGATGCCGACGAGGTGGGAGTGCTCAAGATGGATATGGTGCCTCGTAAGGAACTGCGTACAGGTGACGTAGGATATATCATCTCCGGTATCAAGAACTCAAAGGAGGTGAAGGTGGGAGATACCATCACTCAGGTGGCTACTCCCTGTGATGCTGCCATCGAGGGATTCCAGGAGGTTAAGCCGATGGTGTTTGCCGGTGTGTATCCTATAGACCCCACAGACTACGAGAACCTTCGTGCGTCCCTGGAGAAACTACAGCTCAACGATGCGTCGCTGACATTCACGCCAGAGAGTTCTGTAGCTCTGGGCTTCGGATTCCGTTGCGGATTCTTGGGACTGTTACACATGGAAATCATTCAGGAACGACTGGATCGTGAGTTTGATATGGATGTCATCACCACAGTACCAAACGTTTCGTATATGTGTTATACGAAGCAAGGTGAGGTGAAGGAGGTGCATAATCCTTCGGGACTGCCTGATCAGACGATGATCGATCATATCGAAGAACCGTATATCCGTGCTTCTATCATCACAGCTGCAGACTTTATCGGTCCGATTATGACACTGTGTCTTGATAAACGTGGTGAACTGATAGACCAGCAGTATGTATCTGGTAATCGTGTGGAGCTGCACTTTATGTTGCCTCTGGGTGAGATAGTGATTGACTTCTACGACAAACTGAAGAGTATCTCAAAGGGATATGCTTCGTTTGATTATCATATTCATGGCTTCAGGCCATCGAAGCTCGCAAAGTTGGATATCCTGCTGAATGGTGAGCCGGTGGATGCACTGTCTACTCTGACTCATCAGGATAATGCAGTGACTTTTGGTCGCAGGATGTGTGAGAAACTGAAGGAGCTGATTCCTCGTCAGCAGTTTGATATCGCCATCCAGGCAGCCATAGGAGCAAAGATCATTGCCCGTGAGACAGTAAAACAGGTTCGTAAGGATGTGACAGCAAAGTGTTACGGAGGTGATGTGTCTCGTAAGCGTAAGCTGCTTGAGAAACAGAAGAGAGGAAAGAAACGAATGAAACAGATCGGAAATGTGGAGGTGCCTCAGAAGGCCTTCCTCGCTGTGTTGAAACTTGATTAGAATAATTTGAAAATCTGAATAATAGTAAGACCTATGCCTAATGTTAGTATTACCACAAGAGACGTGGCTCGCGAACTTGCCCGTCGTTACAGTACAATGACTCATGAGGAGCTCGACCTCCTTGAGAGCATTCTTATACCAATGAAGTTTGCGAAGAACGAGATGATTCTCCGCGAGGGAGAGACGTGTACGAATATCTATTGGGTTGTCAAAGGACTGGTGCGTCAGTTTTATTATAAGAACAGTAAGGAACTGACGGAGTATATGGCAACAGAAAACAATATTGTGATGTGTATTGAGAGCCTGTTCCGTGAGCAGCCTTCTCAGTTGCAGATTAAGGCTCTTGAACCAACGGTACTTATCGCATTGCCAAAGGCAGACCTTGAGGCTGTGGCGATGAAGAGTGTGAACATACAGATTCTGTATCGTAAGATTCTTGAGGAGTCGCTGATACTATCCCAGCATCATGCTGATATGCTGCGCTTTGAGAGCGCTCAGGATCGTTATGCCAAGCTGGTGAAGAATCAGCCTCAGCTGGTACTCAGGGCTCCGTTGGTATATATCGCAAGTTATCTGCAGATGACACCAGAGACTCTTTCTAGAGTTCGCACAGCAACACTGATGGAAGGGAAATAGAGTGATCTATACATCTTGGCAGTTCCTCCTGATAGTGGGTAACATATATCAGAGTGACCTCAGGATTCTTACAGTAATCATCAACGATATCCTTTACCATCTTACGGTTAATGTCATCAAGACCATGAAGGGGCTCATCGAGAATCAGAAGGTCGGGCTCTTTTACAAAGGCCCTTGCTAATAGCACAAGTCGCTGTTCACCGCTCGACATCTCATGGAACTTCCTGTCTTCAAGGTTCCCGATGCCAAAGACTTTGAGCCATTTGCGGCATTGTATCTTCTCATCCTCTTTGGGTCGAGTATATAGTCCTATTGTATCTTTCAGACCACTTGCCACAATCTCTATCGAAGGGATGTTCTGCTTATAACTGCGATGCATCTCGGGAGATACGTATCCGATATGTTTCTTGATGTCCCATATGCTCTCTCCCGAACCTCGCTTATGCCCGAACAAGGAAATATTACAAGCATAACTTTGTGGATTATCCGCACATACAAGGGAGAGTAGGGTGGACTTTCCGCTTCCATTCTGTCCCGACAGCGCCCAGTGCTCTCCCTGCATAACTGTCCAGTCAAGATCCTTAAGGATAGTCCTCGCACCATAGCGGATGGTGACGTGGTTGAAGTGAATGATGGGGAGGTTAGAGTTTAGAGTGTAGAGTGTAGAGTTCTTGCTACCGGAGGGACGCAAGAACTCTACACTTTCCATTCTCCACTTTCCACTATTCACTTTAGGCATCACTCGTAAATCCTTTACCTCCACAATATGCGTAATAAACTCCGGTATCTCATCCGTCTTGGCAAGCACCAGTATTATCTGCAGCTCTTGCTCCTGAGCAAGCATCCTAAGTAACTCTTTGAGCTGTTCTCTTGTATCCTTATCCAGACCGATAAACGGATTCTCCATTATCAGCACCTTCGGATTGGTAAAGAGCGATGATGCCAGCTTGTATTTCCTCAGTTCTCCACTCGACAACAGAATGATATATTTGTCGAGCAAAGGCTCAAGATGAAATATCTCATATATATGTTTCTGTAGTGCTCTGCGCTCGGGAGTATCTTCTCCAGCCAACTGATAAGCCTCTTCGAGTTTGTTGCCTACAGTAGGTGTCTCCTCGTCTATCTCCATCTGGTTCCAGCGCTGCTGAAGGAAATAGGTCCTGTCGTTATCTCCTCCGTAAGTATCGCGGAAAGAGATATATTTCAGTTTGTTGTACGGCTCATCAAACCCATATCTCACCATATCGGGAAAAGCAGGATGTTTGCCTGTGAGCATATCCACAAACATGGTCTTTCCTGCACCATTCCTTCCGATGATGGCTATATGTTCACCTGCCTCCAAACAGAAGTTTACAGGCTCAGCCATCGACCACTCGGGTTTTCGGGCCATTGCATTGATGAGTTCAATCGTCTTCATTCTTTGTCTTACGCTTAGAAACTTTGTCTTGGTTCTTGTTAATAAAGTCCTTCCACCCGCGATATTTAACATCACTCTCAGGACGGCCCATCTGGAGATAGTGGCAATAGGCAGCGGCAAGAGCGTCGGTGGCATCCATAAACTTTCCCATCTCCTCATTAGGGATCTTCAGTAGTCGCTGTAACATCCCAGCCACCTGTTCTTTCGATGCTCCTCCATTACCCGTAAGAGCCATTTTTATCTTCATCGGAGCATACTCGTGGATAGGTACCCCATGATGGATAGCAGCCGCGATAGCCGTACCCTGAGCCCTTCCAAGCTTTAGCATCGACTGTACGTTCTTCCCGAAGAAAGGAGCCTCAATGGCCATCTCGTCAGGCAGGAAACCATCGATGATGCTTGTTACCCTCTCAAAGATATGTCCAAGTTTCAGATAAGCATCAGGAAACTTCCTCAGGTCGATAACCCCCATAGTCATCATCTGTGCCTTGCCGTCAGTAACCTTCAGCAAGCCATATCCCATGAGATTCGTTCCGGGGTCGATTCCAAGGATGATTTTTTCCATACTTTGAGCTTTGAACTTTGAGCTTTATGATTAGACCATTAACCAATAACCAATGAGCCTATCTGGTAGACGAGGGCGGAGACTATCCAGGCTACTGCTGAAGTGTAGAATGCTGCAAAGCCTGCCCAGCGCCAGGAGCCAGTCTCATTCTTGATTGCTACGATAGTGGCGATACAGGGGAAGTAGAGTAATATAAATATAAGGTACGCGTACGAGGCCAACGGGGTTATTCCCTCTTTCATCATTGCCTGACGCAGATGGGTATATTTCTCTGTATCTTCGCTGAAGTCATCATCTTCACCAAAGGAGTCATCACCAGAGTAGAGCACACCGATAGAAGAAGCCACAATCTCCTTTGCGCCAACACCACAAATCAGACTGACATCAAGTTTCCAGTTGAATCCCTGAGGCATGAAGACAGGCTCTATTGTCTTACCCATACGACCGATATAACTCTGTTCCTGCTGTTGTTCGCGTGACAGCTCTTCATTATGTGGGAAATATCCTAAAGCCCATACGATGATGGAGGCCACAAGGATGATACCTCCCATCTTCTTCAGATACTCCTTACCTTTCTCCCAAGTGTGACGCATGATGGCTTTGCCTGTAGGCCAGCGATAGGGTGGGAGCTCCATCACGAAAGGTGTGTCCTCACCTTTGATGACAAGCGAAGAGAAGATCTTGCTGACGATAACCGCTACAACTATTCCTATGACATAGAGCGATAGCATCACCCATGAGCGACAGTGCAGTGAGAAGAATGTGCCTGCTATCATGATATATATCGGCAGACGGGCTGAGCAACTCATAAAGGGCAGTATCATCATCGTGATGATCCTTGATCTGCGGCTCTCGATGGTTCTCGTTGCCATAATCGCAGGGACATTACATCCGAAGCCCATAATCAGAGGGATAAACGATTTTCCGTGCAGTCCCATCTGGTGCATCAGTTTATCCATTATGAATGCTGCTCGGGCCATATATCCGGAGTCTTCCATCAATGAGATGAAGAAATAGAGTATCAGGATCTGTGGGAGGAATACTATAACACTTCCCACACCACCTATCACTCCTTCTATGAGCATTGCCTTCAGTGGTCCGTCTGTCATCGTGGCTCCGATATAGTCTCCTAACCAGGCAACACCTTCCTCTATCCAGTCCATAGGATACTGACCCAGAGAGAATGTTGTCTGGAACATCACGAAGAGTATCATGAAGAATATCGGAAATCCGAAGTACTTATGCGATAGCACTGCATCTATCATATGAGTGGTGTGATAGGTGTCTTCCTTGCTTCCGGTCTTATATCCAGCCTCTCTGAGTGCACCATTAATAAAACCGTATTTGGCATCCATGATAGCCGTCTCAGAGTCGTTGCCTGTCTCTTCCTTAACACGTGTTGAGGCTTTGTCGCGCTCTGTGGTGAGGTTGTGGAAGTCATGCATACGATTCTCTCCCTGCATGTGATGCCCCAGATAGTCGAGCACCTGACTGTCATGTTCCAGAAGCTTCAGCGACAGATATCGGGTAGAATAGTGCTGGGTGATATGTTCATCAGCCTTGAGGTATTTCTGGATATGTGCGATACCGTCTTCTATTTCATGGCCATAGTTGATATGCAGGTGACGTGCAGCCTTGCTTGTACCCTCATATACCTGAATGACAGCCTTGAAGAGCTCCTTTACTCCATCACCATTCTTAAATGATGTGGGAATCATCGGCATACCAAACAACTTGCTCAGTGTCTCGATGTTAACATTGTCGCCTCTTCGCTCAAACTCATCATACATGTTCAGGGCACAAACCATACGTATGTTCATATCCACCAACTGAGTGGTGAGATAGAGGTTACGTTCAAGATTTGAGGAGTCGATGACGTTTATTACCACATCAGGCATTTTCTCTGTGAGATGCTCTCTGACATAGAGTTCCTCTGGGGAATAACAGCTCAGAGAATATGTTCCCGGCAGGTCGGTGAGGTTAAACTCATATCCGAAGAACGATGCATGAGCCTCTGTGGCATCAACAGTGACACCGGAGTAGTTTCCCACATGTCCGTGAGCTCCGGAAGCGTAATTAAAGAGTGATGTCTTTCCACAGTTAGGGTTACCTACGAGGGCAACGTTGATAGTACGACGCTCTTTCTTTGCGATGTGCTGGAGGTAGTCGTCTTCGTGGAATGGAGAGTGTAGAGTGGATAGTTTAGAGTTTGCTACCGCTCCGCAGGATTCTTCAATGATAGAATCTGCAGCGGTAGCAAACTCTAAACTATCAGTTCTAAACTCTAAACTACTAACAACTTCAATCATCTCTGCCTCATGATGCCTGAGACTTACCTCATAGCCCATAAGTTTATACTTCACAGGGTCTTGCAGTGGAGCATTAAGCAACACCTCCACTTCTTTGCCTTTGATGAATCCCATCTCGATGATTCGTTTACGGAATCCGCCATGTCCTAACACTTTGACGATAATACCTTTCTCGCCAGTCTTTAAATCCGATAGTTTCATAACGCCTGCAAAGTTACGGATTATTTTTGTGCAACTTGGTTGCAACAATGGTCAAAAGGCTCAAAATACCTAAAAGTAGGTATCTTAAGCCTCTGCTTCAGCCTCAAAGTAATTTTCGAGCTCTGCCTTTGCACTTCCCTCATTGTTGGGCAGGTCGCGAATGATCTGACCTTTCTCCAACAGGGCTATACGTGTAGATATATCTACTGTATGTGCGAGGTTATGACTCGATATCAGCAGTGTGGCGTTGTTCTGTTTGGCATAGTCAGTGAGCACATGCTTCAGTACATTCTGCGATGACGGGTCGAGGAAGTTGAATGGCTCATCGAGAATCACGAGCTTTGGTCTCATGAAGAGGGCAGAGATGATACCTACCTTCTGTTTGTTACCGGCAGAGAGGTTACGTATCAGTTTCTTCTGTCCGAAGATCTCTCCTCCGGCAAGTTTCTCAAAGTCCTTCAAGCGCTCATCCACCTGTTCCTGAGGGATATTGTTGATCTTGCCCAGGAAGGCGAAATACTCCTCTGGGGTGAGGAAGTCGATGAGGAAGCCGTCATCGATATATGCCCCAGTGTTGTCTTTCCATTCCTCACTGTCGGCAGGGTTGATGCCATCGATGGTTACTGTTCCCTCATCAGGCTTCAACAGGTCGAGAATCATCCTGAACAGTGTGGTCTTACCGGCACCATTGTTTCCAACCAGTCCGAGTATATCTCCATCGTTCACCACAAACTCTGGGATATCACTCGCTACAGTCTTTCCAAATGCCTTCTTTAAATTATTAACGGATATCATATTTTCATTTATCCTTTATCATTTAAACGATTCCTTTGCCATGACAGTTCTTAAACTTCTTTCCTGATCCACAAGGACAAGGATCATTTCTTCCAGGAAGCTTGTCCTTGATGATTGGTGTACGAGGCTGTTGTGCTCGTGTATCATGCTGAGCTGCTGCCTGTTGGTTCTTGTCAACAAGCTGTTCCTCGCCCACCTGTTGCTTTGACTCAGTATACTGCTGACGCTGTGTCCTCTGTTCAGGAGCAGCCTCCTGAACCTGTTGCATCTCAGGAATCTGTGCACGGGTGAGGATGCTGCAGATACGGTTATACATCTCATTGATCATAGCATCCCATACCTTTGCACTCTCAAGTTTGAAGATCAGGAGCGGGTCTTTCTGCTCGTAAGATGCATTCTGTACTGAGTGCTTCAACTCATCCAACTGACGGAGGTTCTCCTTCCATGAGTCGTCGATGATATGCAGGAGGATACTCTTCTCAAACTCCTTCACAACACTCTTAGACTCTGTCTCGTAGGCCTCCTTGAGGTTACATGGGATATTAAACATCCTTCTTCCATCAGTGATAGGTACCATGATACGCTCGTACATATGTCCCTGATTCTCATATACCTGTTGGATGATAGGCTGGGCAACAGTCTGTATACGCTCTGTCTTACGGTTGAAGTTGCCGATGGCAGCCTGGAAGGCATTCTCTGTTAGCACGTCTCTTGGCTGGTCGATAAACTCTTCGCTTGTAAATGGAACCTCCATAGAGAGAACATGCATAAACTCTTCCTTCACTCCCTGATAGTCACCGGAGTTCTCGATGATATTCACTACACGGTCCCAGATGATGTTTGAGATATCCATACCGATACGCTCACCCATAAGAGCATGACGACGCT
>Ga0256407_10006954_pt1 | contig 17252 bp, 23 predicted proteins | sample RumenRJG_04DNA_FD_193489 | JGI IMG/M metagenome (GOLD analysis project Ga0256407, IMG submission 193489) | Bovine rumen microbial communities from Lethbridge, Alberta, Canada - RJG_04 | ecosystem: Host-associated > Mammals > Digestive system > Stomach > Rumen | place: Canada: Alberta...
AACGGCAGAAAAGATTTAAAGGTGGTAAACAGAACAAACCAAGCCAAAGACAATCGAAAGCTAATAATAACAACTATGCACAATTTATGACCCCTGTAGTCTTTGGTATAGATGATGTATTGATGAATATGTTTTGCTCCTATGTACTATCATCTAATAAGAACGTTCATAGATACAGTATCACCAATATGAACAAATTGGTTAATGAGATAGATGAATCTAACTTTGCTAATAACCAGATAATGCTAATCAAGTTTCATTTCTTGAAACTAGCTCTTGCTTCTCGTACTGCTGGTCTATCTGGAGATTTGATTATATCTGATATATCTAGAAAGATGGATATAAATGGTTTAGTACAAGACCCATACTTTCTAAGAGAGCTAAACAATGATGAAGTAAAGTACGTAGAGAACACAGTAGGTCAGTTCTTAAATACTCTTACATTCGATTCTAAGATAGATAGAATACTTAAGATCTGTAATGGGTATAAACAAGCTAACTATATACAAAGAGATGCATTACTTGGTGACTTTAGAGAAGTTATTAAAGAAGCAATGACTGAATTTAGACGGAATGATGTAAATGAGAATAGTTCTAGTACTAGATTTCGTTTGTCTTCTATTAATGACTCTATCCAAGATATTCATGATTATATAACGAATCCATCTTATAAGCTAGTAACAGGTATGCAAGGAATGAATGGGTTATTAGGAGGTGGATTCCAGAAGACTAGAGTATATTGCTTCTTCGGTATGTCAGGTGAAGGTAAAACTACTACACTGGTTAATATACTCTATCAAGTATGGAAGTATAATAAAGGATTCAAGACTAAAGATCCTACAAAGAAACCTTGTATCATTCTATTCACTATGGAGAATCTGGTTATCGAGTACATTTGTGCTCTGTTCCATATTATTACTAGAGGTAAGAATATTAAGGATGTATCTTCTGCAGAAGCAGTATTAGCTGAGTTTAAAGCTAGAAAGTTTGAGTATTCTGATGGAGATGATATTGAACTTGTAATAGACTTTAAACCAGGTAGATCTAAAGATACTTCTTATTGTTATCAGTTGATAGAAGAGATGGAAGATGAAGGATTCGAATGTATTGGATTCTTTATGGATTATCTTATGCGTATTAAGCCTGTAGAATATACTGGTGATAACTATGCAGATCTTGGTATTGTAACAGATGAGTTTAAGACTTGTGCAATGCTTAAAGATATCCCGTTTATTACTGCATCTCAGTTGAATCGTGAAGCAGCTAAGATTATAGATGAAGGACGAGATAAGAATCAAGCTAATATAATAAAGAAGCTAGGACGAGCTACTATAGGTGATTCTATCCAGATAGATCGAAATCTAGATGGTGTTATAATACTAGTACCAGAAGTATCTCCAACTGGAGAAAGATATATGGCCTATAAACTTACTAAGAAGAGATATGAGATATATACGAATAAGCTGTCTATATATCAACCCTTCTATGAAGGAAGTGCTATAGCTCTAGTAGAAGATATATTTGATACTAAACCAGCATTTAAAGAATCTCTTGCTAGAGATCCTGAAGAGATTAGAGAATCTTTTGGTGATGTAGATAGAGTATCTATAAACCAGACAATAAAGAGTTTATCTAGTCTATCTTCTGCTTCTCATGAGATGATTAAACAATCTGGTTTAGTACGAGGAGATGAGAAGCAAGTAAGCCTTTCTGTAGACACTCTAGTAGAAACAACTAAACCACAATTATTAGAAGTTGCTATTAGAGTACCAGTAGAAGAAAGAGAGAAAATGAGGTCATTGTATTTCCCAGATAGAAAATTAGGATAAAATGTACTAGGGGTATTTACTTACCCCTAGTATAAATACTTTATCTGTAAGATTCAACCTTAGTAGGTTTAGATACATCCTTATGAGCATCATTATATTTTTTCATAGAGAATTGTTCCGCTCTGTATATAGCAGCCATAGACTCACTAAGTGTACTTGGTCTTAATAAGTACAACTTCTTTTTTTGAAATAGATCAAACTCATGTACGTCTGCCATATCATTTAGCTTTAGAATCAACCAGTACCACATGGTTGTCTTATATAGTTTATAAGATAGACGTTTTGGGTTAAACGAGTATCTATCTTTTTCATCATTAGATAGACCTACTTCTACAGACCTTTCTTTAAGATCATACAGATAATTGTCTACTATATTCTTTACTATATACGGGAAACCATCTATCTTCTCTATGAAAGAGAAATCCATATATGCATTCTTTTGGCCAGACATAGAGGCACCATTTGCTATAAACTCTGCTATGGAATGTGATTTCTCTGGTTTCATGGATGCACTACGATCATATAATGCCATGGTTACCAAGCACCTCCAACTATCTTTATCTTCGTAAAATCTTCTGAAGAGAAGTCTGCTAAAAAAATCGTCCCTACAGGGATATATTTGCCCTTTTCTTTGGGGTACGTCTTGGTAACCGATTTAGGAAGTTTTATCCGCATTACGGCTGCCCGTTTTACCGTCGAGCGGTGACTCTGGAACGGAGTTATGTCTTTATTCATAATAAATGATTCTACTGGAATAGTATTTTCCTCTTCTGCGGTTGTATTATTCTGTAAACCACCTATACCAAGTAACTTAAAGAGCTGTACTCCTGGATTATATCTATCTACTTTATCATCTAGTAATTCTACTCGTTCAGTACCACGTTTAGTATACGAGTTATCTGCATTTACAACTACCGACATGATAAACCACCTCCAATTATATATTTGTCGATGGGTGGTAAAATTATACTTATTTATATACTATAAATATGGAAGGGTGAAAATTTATATGATACCTAATACCTGGCTTATAAAGCTAATAATCGTATTCTCTCTATTCTGTCTATGTATACTAGTAGGGTTACAAACAGAAGACCAGCATCTAAGAAATAATGTATGCATAGTCATGATGATTTCACTTGCATTAATTGAGATATTTAGAAAAGATAGAGAGGATTGAATTAGTACATGGAGATATATACATTAGTAAGAGGAGAAAAACTTAAGTTAGATGTAGAAAACCCTGAAACTATGATTACATGTGTAGGGTTTATATACAATAGTGATGATAACCTGTATTATAAGCATCTTAGTATAAGAAAGGTTATTAATCCAATAACAGATATATGGAAAGAGAATACTATTCCTCTATACTATGAGTTTACTGATAAGAAGAAATGTAAGCAATACATTAGAGAAAGAGTTACTTTCATCATAAATAAGCATAATAGGGTTACTATATCTCTAGATAAGACTGTTCCTAACCTGTGGAAAGATATTCTTGGAGATAAGTATAATAAAGATATTTTCAAAGAAGCGAAACTGGTTGTATGTACTCCAGAAGAGTACTATGAAAGGAGATAAGTAAATTTGGAGAAAAGGTATATTAGAGCTACAATGTATTCTGTTTATGTGTTATACTGTTTAGTAGCTTGTGTCTATTTTATGAATCCACGAATAGATAACGATGTTACTCTATTCTTATTACTATGCCCTACTGTATTTATATTGGTAGATCGTATATTAGAAGAAGACTAAGAGGAGACTATATAAGACAATGAAATTATTTGTGCTACAATATGCAGTTTTAATTCTTGTAAGTGTATTGATTTTCTTGTTGATAGATTCTATGACTATAGAAGAAGGGATGATTATAGCTGTATCCCTTCTTGCTTTAGCATATGTAGCAATGCTGGTTAAGTATTTACTTAAAGAAAGGAATGAACGTAATGCCGAATCAAAGATCAATAGATAAGAAACATAGACTGATCGACTTGACTAATATAAAGACTAAGCAGTGTGATAATAAAGATTTAGCCGATCAGTTCATTAATGATGTATTACGAGTAGTTGGGTATGATATAGATGATGAGGGTTATATTGTAAACTCTGAAGATGATTTTATGGAACCTGATTATATCTTAGTAAGAGGCAAAGCCTTACGTAAGACTACTAATGGTGTATTGCATTCTACAGATATGATATTCGATCCATACAACAATCCTCTTATTATGGAGGATATGTTTAGAGAGTATGTGAATGCTAATCATCCTGAAGTGTGTAATTTCCAGATTATGGGAAAGAGTGAAGGCGTTCATTATAAGGTAAATACCATGGGGTATGTTACTATAAGATACAGGAATGGTGCTACAATCAATACGTTAATGCACTATAAAGATAGTACCAAGTACTTAGAAGCTTTTATGAGAATGGAAGGTATGGGTAATGGACTCATATCAGAAACATTGTACCCATATGATACATATGAAGCTAGTGTAATAGCATCAGGTAAAGATTTCTTCAATACTAAATGAGGATTGGTATATGGATAAGTATGAGAAGATAAAGAAGTTACAAGAAGAAACTGGAAGAACGTATATGGAATGTCATACAGTCTTAAAAGCTACTAACTATAACTATGAGAAGAGTTTAGAAAGACTGAATACTAAGAAAGAAGGTACTGGTAAATAATGGAAGTATTAAAAGAAATTAAAGCTATGCGTGTAGATGCATATGAATTAACAACTACAAAAGGAAATAAATATATTGCTAATCCTATAAACTTTGATGAAAGAAAAGATGATATAATAACTTTTGAAGTTTATATTACTAGCCCTAGTGGTAATTTGCGTTCATATGCAGGTGAATTTAAATATGATGTAAGCGTAGATTCAAGATTACAAGAAGCATTGAAAGAAATAGATAAAACTGTTGATGATTTAAAAGATTATCTAAAGAATTATAAAGAAAACAGAAAGAAACAAGTAGAAATGGTAAAGAAATTAAGAATGTATACTGATAATGGGTTACTTCGTTGTAAACAAGTTTTGATAGAAACTGATTGGGATTTTGATAAAGCTAAGCAATATCTTAAAGATCATCCTAGACGGGATTGGATATAAAAGGAGGATTTCTAATGGAAGAGTTAGATACGATTGAAGCTTTAAGTGTAGAAACATTTAAGTTTACTACTACCAATGGTAAGATATATACAGCGAATCCTGTAGATATGGAAGGTCCTGATAATAATATTATTGTTTTTGAAGTATTAGACCTGTCTTATCGTTTCCATATGCAAACACTCAAGTATGATCTAAATATAGATAACAGATTAGAAGAGGCTTTAAAGAAGATAGATATGACTATTGAAGACTTTAAGAAGTCTTTAGTTAAGCGTATAAATGATAGAAAGGAGAAAGTTTCTTTAGCAAGAAAGTTAAGAGAAGAGACTGGATGTGGAATGTTAGCTTGTAAAAAAGCTTTAATGGCTACTGATTGGGATTTGGATAAAGCTAAAGAATATATTAAAGATCATCCTGAACGTACATATGTGATGTTTGAGAGCTAAAGGAGAGTAGATAGACAATGAGAAGATTAACCAAAGTTGAATACATAGATGAAACACATTATAAGTTGTTTACTGATGATGGAGAAGAATACTATGGAGAAGTTATTGAAGCTGATATTGGATACAATAACACGACTATAGCTTTTCCTAATGAAGTTATGGATGATTATGGAGTTCTTATCATTTCTGTAACAAAAGCTAATTCAGAAGATGAGCCTTTTGATTTCTATTATAGGCCCGATCATGATATTGATAATTTGTTTGCTACAGTATGGGAAGAACATGGTTATGAAATCTATGAAATGTTTGCTAAGATTAAAGAGCTTATCAGACCTCTTTCTAATACAGAATTCAATATGAGCTGTATTGTAGCACATTCTGTAGATTGTAGCTCGACTGAAGCTACTAAAGCTTTAATGGAGAATAATTGGAATATAGATAAGGCAATAGAGTGTATCCTGAAGAAAGACCAGAAATAGTACAAAAATAAGTAAAGTTTGACAATCACATAAATGATTGTCTAAATATATACTAAGGCTTTTAACAGGAGGCAGACTAAAATGCCAGTATCATTAAAAGAGATTTTAGATTGCTCAGCTAATAAAATAGAAGCAGAATTAAAAATGGGCAAGAGAAAAGTCATAATACGTAACGATGAAGACCTCCTAGTAGCATCATATAGGAATGTAATAGATAGCTATCTAGAGAATAATGTATTCAAACTTATTTTAGAACCTGTTAAGGGCCAAGAGATTAAAGATAAGGTTAATGGGCTTTCCATTAACCTTAGAATCTCTAAAAAAGAAGCCCGTAAAAGGTTGGAAAAAGTTTTTTTCAATACAAGATGCATTATACAAACTTTTATGAAATAGAGGGAGATAGATTATACACCAATGAGCAAAAACATTATATGGACAGATGAGCAAGAAGAGTTAATAAGAAGAGCTACAAAATGGTTTAATGATCCTGATGCTCCACAAACTTTTCAATACTCTGGTAAAGCAGGTACAGGTAAGTCTGAAGTAATGCACGCTATTATAGAAAGTATTGGTCTTACAGAAACAGAGTATAAAGCGATGGCATATACAGGTGCTGCTGCTTTAGTAATGAGAAGAAAAGGATTTGCTGGAGCTAAAACTATACACTCTTCTATTTATGAACCTGCCTATGATAAGAAGAACAAACGAGTCATTAGATTCCAATGGAAGTATATAGATCCACATGTTAGACTTATCTGTATAGATGAAGCTAGTATGGTAGGGGAAAGAATTAAATATGACTTACTAAGACAAAATAGGAAGATCCTCTGTTGTGGGGATCTTAATCAGTTACCGCCTGTTAAAGACCAACCTGCTTTTTTGTCTGAAAATGATGATATCTTCTATCTTACCAAGATTATGAGACAGAAAGAAGATTCTCCTATAGTACAAATTGCGGATAAAGTACTAAATGGGATTCCTGTAATGCCTGGTAACTATGGCAATACTGTCTTAGTAATACAGAAGAAAGATCTATGGAATAATATATACGATATTGTAAAGTATTATGGTATCATCATCTGTGGTAAGAATGTTACTAGAGATGAAATCAATGATTATGTAAGAGAGAAGATATATGGATATGTATCTCCTCTCCCATTAAAGGGAGAGAAGCTTATTTGTAGACAGAATGACTGGAACCAAGAAGTAGATGGTATTAATCTAGTAAACGGTTTATACGGAACTGCTTCTTCTACTCCTACAATATCAGTATATGAAGATGATGCATTTCAAATGGACTTCATGCCTGAGTTCATGGATATACCATTCCTAAATCTAATGTGTGATTATAAATACTTTAGAGCAGATTATCATGAACGTAGAAGAATGAAAGAAGATTTTAAAGAACCTAGACATCTACAGAAGTTTGAATATGCATATGCTATAACAACACATGTATCGCAAGGTAGTCAGTTTAGGACAGGTGTATATATGGAAGAGTATCTTCCTAGAGCTGGTAATAAACTAAACTATACAGGTATTACTAGATTCTCTGATAAATGTATATATGTACTACCAGATAGAGTTAGAAAGATGTGGTACAACTTTGCTGGGCCATATATGATTGATGTGGTAAACAAAAAATAAGTTATATACTATAACTATGAGAGTTAGATGAATTATATCTATTGATAAGTGAACTGTATTTGAATTACTAAAATGCATCTCTATGGAGAAAGTGAAAGAGAATAGAAAAAGTAATATCTATACTGTGTACCATTGATTTCTAATACCACATATCTATTTGGCAGGAAAATGAAACATTTGCTTCACAAGTCTATTTAAAATACGAATGTCTTACGTTCATAATCCATATCTATATTATTATATAATGAGAATCATAGGTAGAAAATCTATAAATTATTAAATTGCATTAATAGACCATAAATCTATTATCATTATTCAATGTATGCTATAGCGAATGAAATCTATTCAGAATTTAAATGAGCTATAAGCACCCATATCTATCTGGTAGGTAATCGTATTACTGACGAACAATATATCTATATACGACAAAATTGGATAAAAATTTCATACTTCTATTACATTAGGCACTGATTTTAAGGAAATAAGGTCTATTGGTTATTTCAATGAACTGAAAAGTACCCATATCTATTTGGTAGGGAATTGTATTACTATACTCGATATCTATTTAAAATAGAAATGGCTTATTTACCACTAATGATATCTATGTATGAGGGCAATGTAGTATTTAAATGATTGATATCTATTCTATAAGGAACTGTTCTTTAAAAAGTAAAATCTATATCTGATGGCGTATTGTATTAATATAGTCGATATCTATTTCGAAATCAAATGGCTTTACCACTAATGATATCTATGTAAGAAGGTAATGTAGTACTTGCAATCTTTATATCTATATATAAGCGGAGTGTATTAAATTGCTTTAATTCTATACTTGATTCTATTGAAAATATACTACAGAATATTTCTATTTGAAAGTTTACTGCCTTGTATTTCACGAAAATATATCTATTTGCTAGACTAATGGATTTCTATTCTCTAAATCTATTTATCAGTAAATTGTATTACGGTACACAAAGAAATCTATCCAATATCCGATTGATTATGATACTAGATATCTATTGGCAGACTAGAATGTTTAATACTCTTGCAAATTATATCTATTCACGGTGAAACTGTATATACTTTAAAACAGTTCTATATATGAATATACTGAGACTTATGGATACAATATCTATAACTTTAGCTATTGATACTATAACAGCTGATATCTATGAAAAATTAATCTGTAACACCACAGTCTATATCTATTTATAAGGCCATTGTATACTATCATACAATATATCTATATTGACCAGAAATGAAACTTATTCTATTTAAAGGAGGTGAGTAGTATGGTTACAATGTATAATAGAACCATCTTTCATTAGGTTCTATATTTTTAAGGAGGTGATCTAAAATGCCAATGTTAAAGCCATTAATGGAAGTGGTAGATAGGATTGATCCTAATACAGGATTATCTGAAAAGGTAAATCAACCTTATCTGCTGATTATTAAAGAGTATGGTGAAGAAGAACAAGACCCATATGAAGTATCTGATTCTATGTATGAAGGAACTGCTTATGCTATGAGAGGTAGACGAGTTACGTTTAACTTCATAATAGAGAGCCTGAATATATACAATGTAGATCTTCTAAAGTCTTATATTCTTTCTGGTAATCTTACTCTAGGAAGGGAGAGAAGTCTATATACATTCTTGCGTCTATGTATAGAGAAGTATAGATATGGTGGTATTGACTATACTACTGATATACTAAACCAATCTGTCATAGATGCATATGCTGCCGAAGGTAAAGAGATAACTGAAACTCATCTTGCCTCTATTTACAATCAAGAGCAAAATAGCTAGTTGATAAGAGAGGAAATCTTAATGAGACAGATAACCCAAATAAGCAATAAGAAACCAAAGAACAGTAAGTTCTTTGACTACTTTACCAGAGCACATGGAGAGGTATGTACTAGAGCTGTTGGAGAAGATGAAATACAGCGAAATATGAAAACATTCTATCTCGATGTTGCTTTTGGTAATATCCAGCAGGAAAAGTATCTCCAGTACTTTCTTGCTGATGAAAGAATAATTCAGATTGCAATAAGAGATTGTAGTCGCAAATGCGTATTTTCTTACAATAGGTTAGCCTCTTTACAGTTTGCCAGGACTGCTAATGCTCAATTCTCTTTAACAGATGAATTTGTTGAGACTATGAAAGAGGAAGAAACCATTTACAATACATATAGCACCATATTGTCAGGCTTACAGAACTTTGCCATGACTGGTCAATTACAATATTTGACAGCGGTGTCAATTACATTTAATAACCCAATGCACAGGGGGTCAAAGAGCGTACTGTTGTAATAGCGTTTCTCACTAGAGAAAGGAGATTACAACATGTTTTTCCCATCTATTCACGTTAAAGTTCGTTTATCTCGACATGCTGCTACTCGTATGAAAGAGAGAGCTGGATTAAACACTAAATCGAGAATAGACAAGTTTATGAAATCAGCATCTAAGTCTTCATTATCGTTATCAATGATACCACAGAGTAAATTCCCAGAGTTCTTTTCCTATATGAAGCGTATAGCAGATAATAGTAGAAGAAGAACTGGGGATGATTGTACTGTATTGCTATTTAGAGATTACTTCCTAATTATCTCTAGATTCCATGGTGATATAGTAACTCTGATTAATGTAGACCCTGAGTATAAAGGTATCTATGACAAGATAACCAGATACAAGTCTACACCAAAATCTGGGAATCAGATAGATAACATTACTAACGATGCTGAACGTATTCTGAAGAATACTTCTAACTTAGATAGAGCACGTAGTCTTGTAATATCTATTCTGACTTCTCATGGTCTTAAATTAGAGACAGCAGTAGATACTGTCAAACAGATTATAGAGAACCTTGGATACCAACAGAAACCTATCACAGAATAAAAGATATCGTAGAGAAGATATCTTCTGACATTTTGATAATCTTATCATGTTCAGGAGGTATCTTTTTTATGGAAAAGAAAGATGTTATAGCATTTCGCGAAGCATACAAGAAAGCTACATTTACACTAAATAATAGGTTTGATGGAACCAAGAAGACTTTTATCCCATTTATACATGTATTGTGTGATAACTCTCTCAATGCAGTAGATGATCAACAGGGATCTATTATTTGGGATGATGCGAATGAAAGGTTCTATTGGTTTACTATCAATAGTAACTCCACTGTTCCTTATTCCACAGGGACTATGTCTTTTGGTAATAAGGCAGCAAACCCTTTGTGTGTAGTATCTGTAGACTACGGCGAAATACAAAACATGCGTATGGTCATGAATGAGGAAGCTTTTGAGAACTATATTGCTAATACTGATCTAAATACTTTAATGACAGCAGACCAGAAAGAGCATATTAGGAAAATCTTTGAAGAATGTGATCAGACTATTGCTATTCAGCGTAAGAAGAACATTAGTTACAATACACTTGCTCCAAAGAATGCTCCTGTATCTCAAAAGCACTATGATGACCAAGATGAGTATACCTTCACGGTTCACACAACTTAATAAAATACCAATCACTTGACTATTGTGTAATAAATACTGTAGTATGTGATTGGGATTCTTTGATGGTAAAAAGAATTTCAATTATGTACTATAGTATTGAGTGCATAGTGATTCGTCTCGAGGTTTAAAGCCTCGAGACAAATTACTCAATTTTCTATTTCCAAAGGAGGAATTTTTTTATGTTTGGACAGATGGCACAGCCGGCTATGATGGCACCTCAGATGGGCACTCCGCAGTTATGGGGACAGCAGGGAACTTCATATAACCCTGCAGTACAGGCTCCTGTAATGAACAACTTCTTGACTCCGGAAGACATCGCTAGTCTGCAGACGAATCCGATGTTCCCGACTAAGTTGAGTATGATGGATTACAAGAGGGCTATTTGTACTCATAAGATTAATAACATAATTGCCCTTGAGAAGACCAGCAATGGTGAGCATCGTTGCACTGGTTGTGGATCGGAATTCTGGCTCTATGACCTGAATACTCCGATTGAAACTATTGAGAAGGTTTGCAAGAATATGCACGACCTGTTGCAGTCTATTAAGGTTTACTTCCTTAATGTGCCTGATAGCATGAAGGAGATTTATATGATCATCGGTTTCATTCCGAAGATTCCTCTCCTCTGGCAGACCGCAAAGAAGACTTTTGAATCTGCTTCTAACAGCACGTTCAATACTGTTACTCAGAATGCAGACCAGAACAGCTGGGCTCTGCTTGGTTCTATCCTTGGTGGTGGTATGGCTCCTGGTGCTATGTGGGGTCAGACTCAGCCTACTATGGTACCTCCGATGGCAGCTTATCAGATGCCTCAGCAGCCTGGTGCTCCTATGCCTGCTAATCCTTATGGGTATGCTCCTGCAGCACCGATGGGCAATCCTATGATGCCTCAGCAGCCTCAGGCTCCGATGACTCCTCCGGGTTATGTAAATAATCAGGGTGCATTTACTGCAGCAGCTCCTGGTGCATTCCCCAATCCTACTGCCCCTGGTATGGTTGTGCAGGGACCCATGACTTCTCCGAATCCGATTGGTACTGTGGTAAATCCTCCGCAGGCAACTGTAAATGGCCAGGTAGCAATTAACTTGTCTGATCCTTCTCAGGCTCCTGCTCCTGTAACTGTTGATGCAGCTCCGGTAAATCCTAATCTTCAGGCTCCCTCTGCAGACCCGACTGTTGCTAATGTAGGTAAGCAGTTTGCTAAGACTAACTAATAGCAACAAGTAAATCTAAGTAACTGAAACAGATTAATATATAGAGAGATAAGATAAATCCAAAGAGATTAGAAGATGGAAGATTCGTGGAAGAAGAACCAGTCTAACCTACTTATGGATTTATAATTTACCTTCTCTTTTGTATAGAATTGAGTATATTAATAGAATAAAATCTATCTAAGAGACATAAGAGTCTCTTAGATGAAGTTTTATGTTTTTTATTTGATAAGAGAGGATAGATGAAAAATGGATACTTTTATTAAAGATAGAGGAAAGAGAATGATTCCTTTACTTGAAGAAGTATATAAGAATATGACACATGATGATTTAATGGTATCTGCGTATCAGTTAATGTATATAGCTCCTGAGAAGTTAACGAATTGGATGTATGGTCATATTGTATTTGAAGATCTTAATCTTGGTAGAGATGATATAGAGTTCTGTATTAAGAATGCTAGTGAAGCAGATTATGTATACGAAGATTTAGATGGTATCTTTAATATACAGACTATAGAACTTTTAATCTGTCTTAAGCATTTGCTTATTAAAGACAGGTTAAAGGTAATGTTTGGTGATATAGGAGATAATCTGATAGAGATTATGAAAGAAGATTATGCTGATGAGCATGAGGATTATGATGATCTTAAAGAAGAGTTTAAAAGAATGCGTAAAGCTGGATATACTCCTGAATCTCTTATGAAAGAAAGAAGAGAAGAATTAGAAAGATATGAAAAGCTTGGTTTATTAGATTCTGAAGTAGTTACTTCGTATATGTAAGATATAGAAAGGAAGAATAAGATGATAACTCCAGAACTTCTTAAGAAAGCATTAAACGATATATACAGTGGTATGACTGAGAAAGAGAGATTACTTTCTGCTTATCAGTTGAACTATCTGTGTGATGATGATAGAATACAGAATAACTATTGTTTTGACAATCTGTTTGATGAAGATAATGAAATCAGTGTAGATAGCTGTAAGAAACTTATAGACGATATACTGAATGAAAAATCTGATTGTATCAATCTCCATGTAATAGAGTTGCTAGTATGTCTCTGCTATCTTAATAAAGATGATAGAGAAAAGATAGTATACTGCTCTGGTATACAAGATAGGTTAGAACAGTATGACCACTATAAGTATCTGTATACGGAAAAGACAGGACAGGTTCTTACTGATAGTGAGATTGTAACTCATTATAAAGAATTAATGGACGGAATGGGTAAAGAGCTTAAAGAGTTCTATAAAGAGGGTAAGATAGCCAAAGAAGTGGTAGACTACTACTATTATTACGAGTGATTAATATGATAAAGAAGTTAATAGAATATATAAAGAGTCTCTTTCATAAGACTTATGCTTATGATATATCTGAACCTTCAGAGATACTTAAAGTTAAAATAAAAGCGTATAATGCTGATACAGATAGTTTTATAGTAGAAAATAAGGATGTTTATTATCTACCTAAACATTGTATGGTATCTAAATCTAATATCGTTCTTCCTTTATCTGAAGAAGATAAGAAGACTATAGAATCTATCACTAATGTACCATTTTGTGGAGATGGGTATTGTCTTACGCAGACTTATGCTGGTCGTAACGAGATACTAAAGTGTAAGATAATAGGTTTAGCAGAAAATAAGTTTCTATTAGTACAATACAGATATCAATATTTAGATATGTTTCTAAATGTAACTTATGGAGGTGCATATAAACTAATTAAGATGGAAGATTTTATAGTTAGGAAAGATAATGCGTAAAATATTAAATCTAAATTCGACTTAACAGAGAAATAATTTGAGTTTTTTAAGGAGATGAATAATATTGGTCGATTTAGAGTCAAAAAGTGCCCATATAGCGTCAATTGGGGAGCTCGGATATTACAAAAAAGCTCCTGAATACACTAAAGAGCAGATTGATGCTATAAAGCGTTATGGAGAGCAAATAAAGACGATTAAGCTATTTGTAGACTCTGTAAGACAGAATCCTGGTGAGTATTTATCTTCTATTCGTAATGAAGGATGGATGAATGCTACTAGAGAAGTAGTACAGAACTCTACAGATGAGATGAATCGTCCTGAATCTATCTGTACTAAAGTCTGGGTAGAGTACTTTGAAGGAACTAATAGATGTATAGTATCTGATAATGGTAGAGCAATACCTCCTGAAGATATTATACGAGTATTTACTAGAGAGCATACTTCAGTAAACTTTACAAAGAGAAAAGGTGTATATAGTTCAGGTTTACATGGAGTTGGTGCTAAGTGTACTAATGCAGTATCTAAACGATTTACAGTCTATAGTTATCGTTTAGGAAAGGGTTATCGTATAGACTTTGCTGAAGGGAAACCTTTAGATAAGTATAAGATGAAACCTGTAGAGATTCCTAATAAAGATAATAGACAGGGATTGGTAATTGACTTTGAACCTGATACAAAGATTATGAAAGAGATTACTATAACCTGTGAGCAAGTATTGTCTTTCTTAGAGAACTTAGTACCTCTTCTAAAGATTGGAGCAGAGATTGAGTATATAGGACATAAGGCAGATAAGAAGACTGTTATTAAGAAAGTACTTGTAAATACAGATGGTGTAAAGACTTTCTTAATCAGACAGACTGAACGTCCTATGATTAAACCTATAATATTTAACTATGATACTGGGGAGATGAAAGTAGAAGTAGCAATGACATTTGAAGGAAATGCATCTGCGGCTCCTAATGTAATTACATTTGCAAATATGACTCCAGTAAATACTCAGTTATCAACTCCAAGTAATGGATTCTTTCAAGGAGTTCATCAGTTCTTTAGAAACTATATGAATAAGATATTCTTTGCTAATAACAAGCATAAGTTAGATATAACTAATGGAGATGTAACCACTTCTCTAGTAGCTGCTGTATCGGCTTATCATATGAACGTCATGTTTGATGGTCAGGCAAAGAATGTATGTAAGAATGATGACTTAGTAGATTTTGTTAAACAAGTAACAATAAAGGCTCTTAGAGACTGGAGTAATAAGTTCCCAGAAGATTTGCAGAAGTTATGTGAATTCTTCCGCCAGGTTGCTAAAGCAAGAATCAATTCCGAGAAAGGTAGAGAGAATATAACTAAGAAGTATAAAACTAATAGCTTCTTAGATTTACCCAGAGGATTTGTAAAAGCAACTGGAGATCCAAAGAAGTATCCTTGGGAGTTATATATAGTAGAAGGATTATCTGCAAAAGCTCCTTGTGCTTCTGGTAGAAATCCTTTATTCCAGGCTATATTTCCTATTAGAGGCAAGATGCTTAATGCATTCTCTACTCCTAGAGATAGATTCTTACAGAATGAAGAAGCTCGTGGATTAATTACAGTGATTGATTCAGGTTATGGAAAGAACTTTGATATAACTCGCTGTAACTACGATAAGATAATACTATTACCGGATGCGGATTACGATAGCCCAAAAACCGTCGCCTTAGGGTGAAAGTCCTAAGTGAAACAGACTGTGAATTGCTGGAATGATTTAATGCCTTAACTACCTCATATAGAATATGTATGGGTCGCGAAAGCAGAAACAAATGTTAAGGATGTCCTATGCTAAAAAATAATGCTAAGGGAACGTTTAGATAATAATCTAATCAGCAGCTAAATTGTAGATCTTAGAATCTGCATAACAGTTCACAGACTAATTAGTAGAACCAAGTGGTTCGAAGTGCAGTCTACCTAAAAGCGAGAAGGAGGATAGGAAAGAGCATAAGGTAAAGATATAGTCGGGGCAATGTTTGTTTTGTAGAGTAACGAACTACAAAAATTGCTGGGGTCTACACATCCGAGTATTATTATTAGCCTTCTTCTGTGTATATGCTCTTCCATTAGTAGAAGCAGGAAGAATATATACAGCATTAACTCCATTATATCATGTAGATAAAGGAAAGAAGTCTTGGAAGTACTTTACTGATAAAGATGACTTCTTAAGATATGTACGTGATGAGTTCTGTAAACATTATACAGTGAATCATACTACTGGTAGAAAGACTGATTTCACTAAGAATGAATTACTGAATCTCATTACGGATAATAAGTGGTATCTAGATAAGATGACTTCTGTATCTACTAACCAGGCTATACATCCAGTCTTATTAGAAGATATATTGAAGGTACGTACTAAGTCTTTTAAAGATATAAAGAAACTTATAGAGAAGAAGTACAAGTATCTTACAGTATCTAAACAGAGGGATAAGATTATTGTAGATGGTACTGCTTATGATAAACAGCATACTATAGTCTTAAGTGATGAGTTATTCCAGAGTTGTAAAGATGTAATTCCTTATATAGATAACTCTGAAGGAAGGTATATGGTCAATAAGAAGAATATTGGTCTATATGAGATCTTACAGCTATATGCAGAATCTGAACCTAAGAATATAGATCGTGCTAAGGGTTTAGGCAGTCTTACAGATAGTGAGATTCAAGATAGTGCATTAGATCCGAAGAATCGTAAACTTCTTAGATATACAACTAAAGATATCGCAAAAGAAGTAGAAGCGATGAGAAAGATCAATGATGATAAGTATACACTGATTAAGAATCTCGATATCTCTCAATATGAATTTTAATTGTATACTATAGATATAGAGACAGGATGATTAGTCCTGTCTCTATTCTAATTTCTCTATTAAAGGGAGGACAATCAATATGGAGCTTGGAAAAATTGTTATTAAGAACCAAGAGATATGTTATCATGCTATTAACAGGCTTATTGATTACAACTTGTTGAAGTATGATGATAAATATGGAAGTAGAATTCCTGTAAGAACAATAGTATTTGAGAACTGTACTATTCGCAATTCAGAACTTGATCTGTTTGTGAATTTTGATAACTACAAGTTGTTAAAAGAAGTAGACTCTATCCACTTCTTAAAGTGTAGTATCCATCATTTAAATCTTGGTGGTAAAGGAAACGATAATACTAGGGTTTATTTTACAAGAACTCTAATTGATCACTTAAATATTTCAAATGC
>Ga0256407_10006957_pt1 | contig 17247 bp, 15 predicted proteins | sample RumenRJG_04DNA_FD_193489 | JGI IMG/M metagenome (GOLD analysis project Ga0256407, IMG submission 193489) | Bovine rumen microbial communities from Lethbridge, Alberta, Canada - RJG_04 | ecosystem: Host-associated > Mammals > Digestive system > Stomach > Rumen | place: Canada: Alberta...
TTGCACCATATAGATACATAAAGTGCAAATAATGCATTCGAATGTTTAATGAGGTGCAAAATGGGTAATAAGATCCATTACTTGGCGGATAGCTGCGTTTTGGCGCGGTTATCCGTTTTTTTAGTGCCTTTGAAAAACTGAGCTATTTTTATTGGACGCGTGGCAAGTTACATTTACCTCATGGGAACGTCATGGGAACCTCATGGGAAGGACATCAGGGGAAGTAACGGGGGAGCCGGAGCTGTGTATAAGGAGGCCAGCATATGAATAACAGTGAAATGTGTGAGATCGCAAAGAAATACGAGGACAGGGGAAATATCGGCAAAGCCTATCAACTATATCTGGAGGCGGCCCTGACCGAAGATGACGGCGAGGCCATGTATGCCCTGGCAAATATGTACTTCGACGGTGAGTACGTTCACGAGAACTATGATAAAGCCGGAAAGTACTTCGGCATGGCATATGATAGGGATGCGAATATCCAACCGTGGAAGCTCATAATCGCCGGAGGCTACTGGGAAAAAAGATACAATGCTGATGGTGATGAGGAGAGCCTGAGCTTCGCCATCAGATATTATCAGGCGGCAGCCAATCAGGGAGTAGCCTATGGCCATGAGTGCCTGGGGCAGCTCTACTACAATCGCGGAGAATATGATAAGGCTTACGAGCACCTAAAGCATATGGACGGGAAAAATCCCTGCGGCCTCTACTATATGGCCAGACTGTATGACGAGGGGAAAGTCGTGAAGCAGGATAAGGAAAAAGCTATAGAGCTGTACAGGAAGGCTGTAGAGCATGGGGAAGAGTATGGAGATGAGCATGCGATGATGGCGAAGGAGAGGTTGGAAGGTGAATCCTATGAATAAAAGTAAAATATGTGAGATCGCAGAAAAAACGAATCAATGGATCGAATCACCGGATACAGCGGAAGTAATGTTTGCAGTAACGTGAACTAAGGGTGAAATAGGGGGCAAATTGGGTGAAATAGGACGGGGGGAATACGTGTAAAAAATGATTTAAGTGGGAAAATAATTACTTTAGATAGTTAAAGCTTAAGGCTCGATTCCATAATCTAAAGTGATATAATTTATCTTGAGGACGTTTATTGCTAAAAGAAAGGATAAATTATGAGCGTATCATACAATGGGTTATGGAAGAAGCTTATTGATAATCATATGCAAAAGAAGGATTTAGTCGAAGCTCTTAGCATCAGTTCTGCTACCATTGCAAAAATGGGAAAAGGAGATTCAGTTTCGTTGGATGTTTTGGAGCGAATTTGCGTTTATTTTGATTGCGATATTGGAGATATTATGAGTTTTGAGAAATCGGTAAAAAATAATGGGCAGGAGAAATTGAATTGATGGAGAAACTGACTTGTTTGGATTTGTTCAGTGGTGCAGGCGGCTTATCAGAAGGTTTTTGGGAAACTGGTAAATTTGATTTCCTTGGACACGTTGAGTGGGAAAAACCTATGGTTGATACCCTGAGAAATAATTTGGTTAAACGTTGGGGATATTCTGAAGAAGATGCTCAAAAAAGTGTTATACAATTTGATGTTCAAAAAACAGATGAGCTATTTGGCGGGAAATGGACAGCAGAAACTATAAAAGAATATGGGGAGAACAATTCAGAAGAGATAATAAAAAATGGGCTTGATGGGTTGGTTAGGAATCGTAAAGTTGATGTGATTATTGGTGGACCTCCCTGCCAAGCGTATTCAATCGCAGGAAGAGCACAGGATCCCAATTCTATGAAAGATGATTATCGAAATTATCTTTTTGAGAGTTTTGTGAAAATAGTTAATCATTACAGACCCAAAGTGTTTGTTTTTGAAAATGTTCCGGGGATGCTTAGTGCCTGCCCGGGGGATACATTAGTTATAAACAGAATTTGTAAAGCGTTTGATGAAATTGGATATCAGATAAGGCTGCCGGAGGAGATGCATAAGTCGATTTATTGTGCATCTGATTTTGGAGTGCCTCAGGATCGCAGAAGAGTAATTATTTTTGGTGTTGATAAAAATCAGCCTGTGGGAGTAGAAGATTTTTATCAGGCATTGGATGCTAAAAAAAGTAACGACCCCCCTAAAACTGTTCGAGATGCAATTGGAAATTTGCCAAAATTTAGAGAACTTGAAGAACCTTATAAGAAGGGAAACAAAAATGTTTCACATGAGTTAATTGGCGATGTTAAAGTGCCACAACATGAAGCACGGTATCACAATAAGAGAGATATTGAGGTCTTTCGTAGGTGGATAACAAATAATATGAATAATCTTCCAAACGCGGAAAAGTTAGAGTTTTACAAACAGGTTTCAGGAAAGATATCTAATCACAATAAATATCGTAGTTTGGAATGGGATAAGCCGTCACCAACAATTGTTTCACATCTTCAAAAAGACGGGCTTATGTTTATCCATCCTGATGTTGAGCAGGTTCGTTCAATTACAGTCAGAGAAGCCGCTATGCTTCAAAGCTTTCCTATGGACTATGAATTCCTGGGATCAAACGCTTACTGCTTTAAGATGATTGGGAATGCTGTCCCTGTTTTGTTTGCGAAAGGTATAGCCGAAGCAGTTTATTCTGTATTGGAAGGAAATAATAAAGAATGAGACAATTAAAAGTTTTAGTAGCTTGCGAAGAAAGCCAAAGAGTGTGTTCGGAATTTAGGAGATTGGGGCATATTGCGTATAGTTGTGATTTGCTGAAATGTAGTGGTGGACATCCAGAATGGCACTTTAATCAGGATGTTTTAGAAGTTATTAAGAAACATGGTGGCGTTTTGGAAAATGGCGAGGAAGCGTATATAGATGGAGAGTGGGATATTATGATTGCTCATCCGCCTTGTACCTTTTTGGCCGTTAGTGGGGCTAGATGGTTCTACCATCCAGATGACAAGGGGTTACCTGTAGAGAAAAGACGACCACATCCCAAATTTCCAAACAGGGCGCAGGATCGAGAGGACGGCGCAGCGTTTTTTATGGCATTAGCTACTGCTGATATAAAACACATTGCAGTTGAGAATCCCATCGGTATTATGAATACACGCTATAGGAAGCCTGACCAGGTTGTTCAACCATATTACTTTGGTGATGAGGCATCTAAATCAACATGCTTATGGCTCAAGAATTTACCCTTGCTTGAAAAGACAAAAGAAGTGGGAAGTGGTGAGTGGGTTGAATTAAAGAGTGGAAAACGATTACCCAAATGGTATTCAGACGCATTAATTAAGGCGAAGACTCCGGAAGAAAGAAGAAATATGAGAAGTAAAACATTTCCGGGATTTGCTAAAGCATTGGCTGAGCAATGGAGTGCATATGTATTAAAGGAGGATTATGGCGATGAAGATATATGTTAGAAAAATGTTTCCACATGATATTACCCATGAAGTCAGTGTAAGAACAGATATCGTTGAGGAGTTCTTTGACGGAAAAGCAAGAGGAATGATTTTTATTGGAAAAAGATCTTCGATTGAAGGTGAGGTTACGATCAACAGTGCTACAGATCCTAGATTTGGAGGTGAATTTAAATCGTTGCTTACAGATGAGGGCGGGGCTGATGTCAATGATATTTTGCTTATTTACAGGTTGGGAGGGGATAGATATAAGTTGGAGATAGTTAAGCCGAGAGATCCTAGATATTTCGATTTGATGGTTATATTTAGAGGGAATGCAAGACATGCATTTTTAGAGACTCAAGAAGAGTTAAAACTTGCCGGATTATAAAAGATAGTGTGGAGGCGCGACGGTGGCAAATAGAGTGTACATTAGGAAGATTGATTCCCATTGTGTTGATAAGGAAATCAGCCTTACAACAGAAGTTCATAATAAAGTCTTTCTTTTGGAAGAGGAATTCGACATAGTAGGAAAGAGAAGCGGAGTTCAGGGTAGAGTTACTATGGGGGGAAAACCAGGGGATCGACGATTCAATGGGGATATGAAGACGGTTATCCGGGCAGAGTTAGGTGACAAACCACTTACTGATGGAAATATTTTGATCATCCGAAGCAATGGAAAAAAACTTTATTCGGTTGAAATGATTACTGACGATGATCCGGAGTATGTTGTATTTGACGAAATGTGTGGAGATGACAGACATACTATCATGGTGGCTTCTAAGAATTCAAATTCGCAAGGAGTAGAAGTTCGTCAGCTGATAAAGTATGGCGTTCCAGGAACTGGAAAAAGCTACGGAATAACGGAAAAAATCAAGGAAATCTATGATGATTATGATGAGACGGGGGATTGTGAGTTTGTTTTTAGAACAACGTTGCATCCTGAGTATTCATACTACGATTTTATTGGTTCAACTTATCCAATTGTTAAGGATGAAAAGATTACCTATGATTTTAAACCTGGTATTTTCACCCTGGCATTAAAGAAGGCATTAGATTGTGAAAAAAAGGGGAAACGGGTATTCCTTGTGTTGGAAGAAATGTCACGTGCAAATGTCGCTGCAGTTTTTGGTGACTTGTTTCAGTTATTGGACAGGGATGACAATGGTATAAGTGAATATAAAATTCGTAATGATTTGATAGCAACGTATATTCGCGATCATGGAGGAGTAGATTTAAACAACAATAATATTTACATTCCTGGCAACCTGTATATATATGGAACCGTTAATACAAGCGATCAAAATGTATTTGTAATGGACAATGCTTTTAAACGCAGATTTGAGTTTGAATATGTTAGTACGGAGCCCGTCGTTGATAGCAATAATAATCCATTAAATGAATACGAGTTTATTTTGGATTCATCTCGTTTTAAGTGGTCTGATTTTTATAGGCGAATCAACACATATGTCACCGGAGTAATGGGTCTTCGCGAAGACAAGCAGATAGGTCCGTTTTTCCTGAAGTTCAAATCAAGCCCGGATGACTCCGAAACTGAGGAGTATAACTTTAACCAAATTAAAAATAAGCTGTTGCAGTACCTTTGGGAAGATGTTCATAAATGCGCCATGGCGGAACATCCTTTGTTTAGAGAAGATGTTACAACATTTGGCGATGCATATTTAAAAATAGACTCACATGAAAACATTTTTTGCAAAGATTTTTGTGATTTGTTTGTTGGAGAAAAAGAGGTGATAACTGAGAATCCTGAAAGTGATGGTGGATCAGATGAATCAAACAATAGTTAATATTAATGATGGAGCCGTTTCAAATCCTAAAATAGTAAGAGAATTTGGAATAGAATCACTTTGCACCCAGGGAAAATATGATTTTGTGGGTTATATTAATAAAAATAATAAAATGCTAATTTCATGTCCGAAGCATTTTGAATATAAGGATGCATCGGATATTAAACTTATTGTGGGCTGCATTTTAAAGAGTTTTAGAAAAACGGACAAGGGTTCTAATGCAGTTATAGATTGTAATATTCCGTTGATGCCATATTTGCATATTCTTGATTTTTTCTATAAGTATGGAGTTTTCAAAAGTGTTAACTCGCGGTACACGCAGGGGTACGGTGGTAACGTTGATTGGAACAGAACTATTCGAAGAAGCCCAAAAGTTGTGAGCGGTGGAAATCTGTTGTTTGTGCCGTTAGAACTTAAAAAGATAAAGACAGAAAGAAATTTTATATCTGAATGCATGACATATGTTATCAATGATGGATTTGAACAGTTTGGTAAGTATGTTGGGATTGGTACTCGTATAGATTCTGATAGTTATGTGTTCAATAATATAAATCCAAAAGCTGTAATCAGACAGTTAAAAGGAGAAGAAAGTAAATATTTTAAAGATATAGAGATACAGTTAATTAGGGCTCTGATTAAATATTTTTCCTGGGAAGGAAGCATGACTGATCAATCATACTTTGTAACACAGTCTTTTGATTTGTCATGGGAGAATATGATTCATAATTTCCTGAATTCAAATTTCGCAGGCTATGATTTTAAAACAGAGACTATCTTATTTGAAAATGAGTGCAGAAAATATTCTTTCAAAAAGGAAAAGGATTCAATTGAAACTGCTGATAAGAATAATCACAGGTTCCTCGTAGAGTTCGATCATAAAACAAAAGTTAATGACGATGGCAAATTGTTTCTATTCGATTCGAAGTATTATACGAGGGTGTCTGAAGTTAATTACAAGCAGGTTGCATATCATTATTTTTTATCTAATGGGGCGAATGGAGAGATAATTCCACCGGAAAGTATTGTGAACGGTCTTATACTGCCTACAAAACAAAACTATCGTTCTGCCGTTCATATAGATCGCAGGAATATTGATGGAGTTTATATTCAGGAACATTATATCAATATCAGAGAAGTAATGGAAAAGTACATTAGCTGATGGAGAGGTGGCCAATGGCTGACGTATTAACTAAAGAGCAACGAAGCAAAAATATGAGGCACATTAAGTCTTCAGATACAAATATCGAAATTTTGTTTCGAAAGGCTCTGTGGGAAAAGGGATATAGGTATAGAAAGAACGTTAAAAACTTACCAGGAAAGCCTGATATAGTAATCAACAAATATAGGATAGCCATATTCTGTGATGGAGAATTCTTTCATGGAAAAGATTGGGATGCTTTACATGAAAAACTCAAGAGTAGTAACAATGGAGAGTTTTGGATTAAGAAGATTTCTCGAAACATAGAACATGATAATGAAGTGGACAAAAAATTAACCTACATGGGATACACAGTTTTACGTTTTTGGGGAAATGATATAAAACGACATATGGATGACTGTCTACAAGCTGTAGATGAAGTCGTATTTGATGCAAAGTTTGATGAGGAGGAAAAGTAGATAATGTTTGAACAGGAATGTGTGCCTTTTGCACCATCTTTAATTGAATCTATGAGATCTTTGGGATATTCGTTTTCATCGGCTATTGCAGATTTGATTGACAATAGTATTAGTGCCGAAGCAAATAATATAAATATTTTATCAGAGCCTGGTAATAATCCATGGTTAGTTATCCTGGACGATGGGCATGGCATGTCAGAAAAAGAATTATACGAGGCAATGCGATACGGAAGTACAAATCCGTTAGATAAACGTAGCGAAAATGATTTGGGACGTTTTGGACTTGGGTTAAAGTCGGCGTCTCTTTCTCAATGCAGACATTTGGTTGTAATTAGCAAACAAAAAAAGAATATCAGTGCTTACTCTTGGGACCTCGACTATGTAATAGAGAAAGGTGCGTGGATGTTGAAAGGTTTTTCGGAGGAAGAGATTGACGAATACCCTGAAATAGAACGCCTGAAGAAACTAAAACATGGAACATATGTATATTTAGGCGAGTTTGACAGAATAATAGAGGCTACTGGAAATATTGCAGAAACATTTAATAAGAATTTAAGCGACTTGAATGATCACTTGGCATTGGTATTTCATCGCTTTATAGAAGAAGGCTTGACTATCCGGATTAATGAATTGGCAGTTGAAGCTCGCGATCCATTTTTATCATATCATCCGGCTACTCAAAGGAAGAAGGAAAGCCCGGTATATATCAACGGTGAAAAGATAGTATTAAAACCGTTTATATTGCCTCATTTATCAAAACTATCACAGAAAGATTTGGATAAAGTTGGAGGAAAAGAGAATCTTAGAACAGACCAGGGATTTTATGTGTATAGAAACAAGCGATTAATTGTATGGGGAACATGGTTTAGATTAGAAAGAAAAGATGAATTGAATAAGCTTGCCAGAGTTCGTGTTGATATTCCCAACTCCTTGGATTACATGTGGTCAATTGATATTAAAAAAAGTACAGCTACATTGCCTGATATTATCAAGAAAAATATGTATAACGCAGTAGTAGATTCAGTGCTGAGCAGTGAAGCGGTTCACGCATACAGGGGGCGTAAAGAAAAAAAGAATGATGATATAGATTATGTTTGGGAAAGAATTAAAGGTCGTGAGGGGTATGAATACGTGATTAATAGAGATATACCACAGTTAAAGCTGCTGGGGGATACTTTAGATAAAAATCAGGTAAAAATGTTAGATGCTGTTATTAAGACATTAGAGGCATCTTTCCCTGTGGCTGCGTTGTATGTCGATGCAGCAAAAGGAAATGTTGAAAACCATAAACCGGCCGAAAACCATACTGAAATTGAAGAAATATGGCGGGAACTGGAAATATCGATTGAATATGCGAGAACTAACAATTTGGCTGTATTGGAGTATTACAAGGCGTTTCAGAAGGTTGAACCGTTTTGTAATTATCCGGAGATAAAAGAAAGGATTCAGAAGGAGATAGACAAGTATGAATGATTTACAAAAAACATTTAAAAATACAGTGACAGCCATTTTGGCAAACATGACGGAACTTCAGGAATCCGTTATTGATCAAAATATTTCTGATATGAGAAAATTTCCAATGTTCAAGGCTCTTACAGATGAAGAAATCTCTGATGTTACAGTGGATATCAAGTCATCTTTTTCGATCAAACTGGATGTTGGAACTCTAATTGAAGAAAAACATCATGAAAAGTGGTTTTTGGCTAAAAAAGCGCAGCTTGATATGAAATATTGGGAAAGATATCGCCAATACCTCCTTAATGATAAGGGGTTTGCAACTCCGGTCGTTAACACGATGGACGATATTTTGGATACGCTAACTGATTTATTGGGAGATCCAAGCCGCGATATTTCATATAACCGACGTGGGTTAATAATAGGAGATGTTCAGTCAGGAAAAACATCGAATTATACGGGCTTAATATGTAAAGCTGTAGATTCTGGATATAAAGTCATAGTTTTACTAACAGGAACAATTGAAAAATTGAGGCAGCAAACTCAGCAAAGAATAGATGAAGGGTTTGTTGGCTTGGATAGCAATGCAATGATGAAGCAAAAGGACGAAAGTTTGGTTGTAGGTGTAGGTCACTATGATTCGTCTATACGACCTGTTGTTCTCACGTCTACATCAGATGATTTTAAAGCACAAAATGCGAAAAATCTGAATTTTGACCTTCGTAATATAAATGGTCCGGTTATTTTTGTAGTTAAAAAGAATTCCGCAGTTCTAAAACGACTGAATAAATGGCTGAGTACATATAATCAGAATGGAACGAATCCAATTAATCAATCCCTTATGGTTATAGATGACGAGGCAGATAATGCATCTGTAAACACAAAAGCGGATCCAGAGGAAACACCTACTGCTATAAACGGAAATATTCGACAGCTTTTGGCTATGTTTACAAAATCAAGTTATGTTGGTTTTACTGCAACACCGTTTGCAAACATTTTTATCGATCCGGAGAATGAAAATGATATGTATGCGGGGGATTTATTTCCGAAGGACTACATATACTCATTAAATGCACCCTCGAATTACACTGGCGCAAGAAACATATTTGGAGAGAATGCAGATGCTAAATATATGCTGGTTGAAATCAATAATAACGTTGAAGATCCGACAAGTATAGCTGCCATTATACCTTTATCCCATAAGCAGACATTACAGATTAGTAATTTGCCTGAGGATTTGAAAACAGCTATTGCTGCTTTCATGTTAGCTAATACTATTGAGGATTTACGAGGCTTTTCAGAGAATCATCGTTCTATGCTTATTAACGTGAGCCGTTTTACGATGATACAAAACCAAGTTGCTGCTTTGGTTAATGAGTATCTGAAGGACTTGCAGGCCGCATGTCGTAATTATGCTTCGTTAAGTGTTGAAAAAGCTACAAAGGATCCGCTTATCTGTAAGCTTAAAGAGACTTATGAAGAAATCTATAAGGAGGTTGAATTTGATTGGGAAACCGTTCAAAAAAAGCTACACGCTGCTTGCGCAGGAATCATGGTTCAGGTGTTCAATAGAACAGCTGGTCAGAATTTCAGCTACGAAGATTATAAAGATGGGTTAAGAGTTATAGCAGTCGGGGGAATGAGTTTATCAAGAGGACTCACGCTTGAGGGCTTGGTTATAAGTTATTTTTATCGAAATTCGAAAATGTATGACACACTGATGCAGATGGGAAGATGGTTTGGGTACAGAAAAGGATATGCCGACATCTGTAGAGTGTTTATGTCTTCTGAAAGCATAGAGTGGTATCGCTATATAAGTGAAGCAACGGACGAATTGCGTGAGGAAGTAAAGAGATATGAAGATACAGGACTTACCCCTAGGGACTTTGGGTTAAGGGTGCGTTCTGACATTACATCTTTATTAGTTACAGCAAGAAATAAGATGCGTAGTGCTGAAAGTAGAGAATGTGTAATTAGTTTGAGCGGAGAAGTAATTGAAACACCTGATATCTATTCTGATAGAGAAAAGAATGAGGCTAATACGAAGGCTGTGAAGGATTTCGTTATTAAGTTGGAAGAGTCAGGCAATAAGCATATTGAAATAGATATGCAACAAAATCGTTCCAGGTTTGAATTTAGAGATGTTCCGGCAAGTATGGTTATGGATTTTCTTCGAGAAACGGATGTCTCACCAAAGAATGCTCAATTCAATGTCCGGGCAGTGACAAGTTTTATTGCGGGATATCGAGGTGATGAACTTAAAAAATGGGATATAGCTTTTGCAACAGGAAAGTCAGATGCGTCAATCAATCTTGGATATGATATTGAATTTAACTACCCGACAAGAATATTTACCGTTGAGAATGATGGGAAAATATTAAAAATGAATGGAACAAAGCATCGTATTGGAGCATCCAGTGATGGAAAATTTGGATTAACAGATTCTCAGTTGAAACAATTAGAGATGATGAAAGAAGATAAGGAATTTTCTCAGCGTGATTATTTTACTAAGATTAAACGTAATCCTTTATTAACAATATACTTTGTTGAATTAAAACCCAAAAAAGATGGGGGAACAAATGAAGATATTATTAATATGGTTAAGGAATACGAAGGGAAGCCGGTTGTTGGTTTTGGAATAGGTATCCCTAGGCTCTCTGATCAGGAAACAAAGTATGCAAGATATATGCTGAATAAGGTCGCTATTCAACAGATTTTCGAAGGCGAAATGGATGATTATTTCGATGATGATGAGGTGGATTGATGAATATCGAAGAGAAATTTGCAAGGGGAGCGTTGTCTCATACATACATTAGAGTAGATAGAGAATTTAAGGTTAATATTTTTCTTGGCTACAATGAAGAAGGACATATGTCTATAGTTATTGCAGAACCGGGAAAAGAGACTGTGGTTAAGTCCTCAAAACTAATTGATGTTTCTTTAAAGCGTAGAGAAGATCAGAAACTAGCGCTTATATTTGATTTGTTGGATGATGCGTATAAATCCATGTTTTTAATTTTCTGCAAGGATATTATAGTTGTATGTGAACGTGCGGGAAGTGAGATGGCTATTTCGAATGCTTTGACCAGATGGAAGTATTGGAAAGAAATGTTTGGGAAAAAGAAATCCTCTATTTTGGAAAAACAGGAAATAAAAGGCCTTATAGGAGAACTAATTGAACTAAAAGATCATTTTATTTGTGATTATGGTGAAAACGTAGCTGTTCAGAGTTGGATGGGCCCTTTGTTGGGGCACAAAGATTTTGAAGTTGATGATACATGGTATGAAGTAAAAACTGTTGCTGAAAATGCCGTACAGGTTAATATAAGCTCATTAGAACAGCTTGAATCAGATGTGGATGGACATCTCGTTATCATTCGTTTAGAAGATGCAAGTGTAACATCTGCATTGGCGCTGAATCTTAATCAGATGGTTTTTAATGTGGCAAGTGAAATCCAAGACCCGGAAACATTGGATCTGTTTCGTACACGCTTGGATAATATGGGATATGTACCAGACGAAGAATATGACAATTTTAACTTTGTATTCAAGGGACGTCAGAGTTATGCAGTTACAGATGGATTTCCGAGATTAACGCGGAATGGAGTTTCAGAGTCGATTGGGAATGCTAAGTACACTATATTGTTAAATGGAATAAGTGAATTTAAGGAGAACTGATCAGTATGAAGGTTGAGGAATACCGTGAAGTATTGCATGAGGATGTTTCTATCGCTGCAAATGCAAATATGTCGAATCCGGAAGATGAATTTTTAAGAATCGTAACAGAGATTCTTATGGCCGGGGAAGAGTTTGATGATTTTGTGGGATGCTATTATGAAGGTGTATCCAGGGGGAGCGGACATGGTGCTATTAGAATAGATGGATATGCCATGGATGAAGTGGATAAAAGTTGCTGCCTTTTTATAACAGATTATAGGGGGACGTATGAAAGCAACCGTTTTGATAAGAAAAGAAGTGATTCTTTATTTGATTCGCTGAAAAGATTTATTAAAGAATCCATACGCTACGAATTATATCAGGAGTTGGAAGAAAGTACGGAGGCATTTGAATTTGCAAGAAGTCTTTATTATGAGAATGAAGAAATTTCAAAGTTCCGTTTATATATTCTGACAGACGCTTACAACAATCAACGCTCTAAAAATATAAAAGATGAAGAAATCGCTGGGAAAACTGTTGAATTAAATATTTGGGACATTAATAGAATTTTTGACGTCGTAAGTTCGACTACGCAAAAAGAAAGTATAGAAATTAATCTTTGTGATTTTAATACGATAGGTATCCCGTGTGTTAAGGGGATGGAATGCACGAATGCTAAATCAGATATCGAGGTTCCAATTTCATATGATGGAGAAGAACAGCCCGCTAATAAGATGTATCGTATTACATATACATCGTATCTCACGGCAGTACCAGGAAACATTTTGTGTGATCTTTATTTGGAATATGGTTCGCGGTTGTTGGAGGGAAATGTACGCTCCTTCCTTAGTGTACGTGGAAAGGTAAATAAAAGCATACAGAATACAATTAAGAATTGCCCTGAGATGTTTTTTGCCTATAACAATGGTATAGCTGCAACTGCCACAGAGGTTGATACTGAGCAGACATCGGAAGGGCTCGTTATTACAAGGATTAAAGATCTTCAGATTGTAAATGGTGGACAGACAACTGCTTCTATAGCTAATGCAGTTCTTACTGCTCGTAAAAATGAAGTGATTGATCTTGATAAAATCAAAGTTCCTATGAAGATATCTGTGTTGGATCATGATATGTCGGAAAAAATTATTCCTAAGATTTCGGAATATTCAAACTCTCAGAACAAGGTAGATGCATCTGACTTTTTCTCAAACCATCCATTCCATATCAGGATGGAAGATTTCTCTAGAAAGACACCGGCTCCTGCTGTTAACGGTAACCAGTATCAGCAATATTGGTATTATGAAAGAACAAGGGGCCAATATAATCAGGGCAAGATGAAACTTACGCCTGCACAGGAAAAACAGTATAAACTTAGATATCCGGAAAAGCAGGTTATCAAGATGGTTGAACTTGCAAAATATATGGAAATCTATGAGGGTGCACCTGACAAGGTTAGTAAAGGTAAACAGGCCATAGTTAAAGAGTTTGCCGAGGAAATCAAGATGCAGTGGAATAAATCTGATGAGATGTATAATGTGGCTTATTATAAGCGTGTCGTTGCAATAGCGATTATGTTTAATAAAGCTGATCAGATAATAAAGACAAGCGAGGCATATAAAACGGGTGGTAGGAATTCTTATAAAGCAAATGTGGTGGCGTATACATTAAGTATTATTTTCGAGTATATACGTAAACACTCTAAAGAAGCATCCGTTGATTTTACACGTATATGGAATGCACAGGACGTCTATCCGGAGTTAGAGAAACAAATTACAGTTTTATGGCCTGAAGTTTATGATTTTATTACGGATGACGACAGACCTACACAGAATGTAACTGAGTGGTGTAAGAGGAAAGATTGTTGGGAACGAGCTAAAAAAGAACAGTGGACAATTCTTCCGGAATTTCTTGATACTTTAATTGCTAAAGAAACTATAAAGGCCGAAGCAAAGGATGCCCGGGATGATCAGAAGATCAAGAATGAAGTTGATGATTTTAAATTTGTTTGGAATGCTGGAAAGAGGTATTGGGAGGATGTTTTAGATTGGGGGAATGAAAGAAAACTATTGTATCATGCAGAGCAGGATATTTTGAAGATGTGTGTGAATATGTATGAAAGTGGTCACACTCCAACGGATAAGCAAGTCAAAATTGTAATGAAGGCAAGAGAGAAACTGATCAGAGAAGGCATGCCTTTAGATTTATAGGAAGGATGAAAAACGTATGGCAGAGTTTTCGTTTGAAATACTACATGAAATAGGCGTATTGTCCGAGACCTCAAAGGGGTGGCGTAAGGAACTCAACTTGATTTCATGGAATGGAGCAACTCCCAAATATGATATTCGAGAATGGGCTCCGGGACACGAAAGGATGGGCAAAGGGATTACGCTAACCGTTGAAGAAGCAGAGGTATTAAAGTCACTGTTATAATATTATCAATTGTAAAAAATCGAGTACTTGGAGAAATAGAGGGGGAGTGTTATGAGGGTTAAAGATGTATTGCCGTTTTTAAAAGAGAATGAATCAGAGTTTAAAGTACATTGTGGAAGAGGATCTACGGATACTTTTTTACCTTTACGGTTGTTTCTTCAAGATCAACCAAAGTTTAAAGTATGGCAAGAGGAGCAGACACAGAAGAATTTTCAAAGGAAATATATTCTATCTCTGATTTATTTGCATAAAGATGAATGGATTTTTGCAGGTATCTACGAGAGTATTTCTGTAAAAGAAACACCAAATGGCCCGTCAAAATATAGATATGATACTAAGCTTTTGGACATAGGTACAGATTTAATAGGAAAAATGATTATTGGATTTAAGAAAGACTTTAGAGCTTCGTATCTTTGTTTAGAAAACCATATTAATGATTTAGAAGTTCTCGAAATAACAAGAGAGGTTTGTAAGGTAGAATTTCCTGGCTATGATAGAGTGAACGTTTCATGGGAGGAATTATCAGGTCTAATTGATACTGATGCTTGGAAAGCTGCACTCGCTAATCAAAAAGGTGTGTATCTCATTTCGGATTCTTCAAATGGAATGAAATATGTTGGCTCGGCTACAGGCGAAAACATGATTTGGGGAAGATGGAAGGATTACATATCCAATGGAAATGGTGGAAATATCGAGTTGAAGAGTCTGGATTTTGGATATATCCAAAAGAATTTCAGATACAGCATTCTAGATATTTATAAAAGTACAACTGATGATGAAACTATTCTGCAGAGAGAATCATGGTGGAAAGAAGTTCTGATGACCAGAGATTACGGATATAACAAGAATTAAGATGCTAGAATGATTTGGAGTGTTGGCGGAGTGATTTGCGGAATCATATGAGTTAAAAGATACAGATGCAACTATCCTGGATACATTACTGCATGAATCTGGAAAGTAACATAATTAATCTACAAGAACCGCGATTATTTTCATCTTTGGGATTAGATGGATGTAACATATTTTGTAAGACGTTTACGCTGGTTTAATGTGGGGAAACACTAATGAATATCCGAATGTATAATTGCTATTTTGGCGATTGCTTCAAAATTGTAAATGATTCAGGAAATGATCTTCTTGTGGATTTTGGGATACAAAGAACATGTACAAGTACATCGAATCAAATAAACAGATTTGATGATATATATAATGATATATGTAATGACAGCTTAGATTTTCTCCTGAGTCATTATCATGAGGATCATTATAACGGAGTTGAATATGTTGTAAATAAGGTTAAGAAGGTAGGTAACTATAGTTTTTCAAATGTTTATATTCCGGATATCTGGAGCTTTAAGGGAAATATTCCTGCTGTATCTCTTCATTTACTTAGAATGATACTTGATAAGAGTTATCTAAGTGGTGGAACAACGCTCTTTTCCTTTTTGAAGGCTATTTGTAACTCTAGTGGCAAGATCCATTTCATTCAACGAGGGATGCCTATACAAAATAAATATATAGCATTGTGGCCAAGCGAAAGTTTTATAAAAAAGAAATCGAAATCATTATTAGATAGAATTAGGAATGACGAAAATGCGGATTATATTGATCGACTTAACGAGATTTCCGGCCAATTAATCCAAGTTGTCCAAGCTATGTCGTCCAGTGAAAATCGGAGTTACTTTATTAGCCAAATAGATCGGGCGGAAGAAAATTTTATTAATACGAATTGGGATTTTAATTTTGATAATGCTTCACGAGTTAACGTTATTTTAGGTGATTTTGGGAATAATATAAGTATCGTATTTCAGAATAAGGAATCTAATATATTTGAAAATCTTTTGTTTACCGGTGATTTTGGAAAACCATCTGCTTTATGGAATGATATTGAAACTAATGCTGACAGCACGGCTGGCTGTGATATGCATTCAACGTATCATGCTATAAAAGTAGGACATCATGGAACTCGTGGTTATTATCATTCTTTTGTCCGAAGAATGAATAGTGATAGTATCCTTTTAATCCCAAATGGAGGCTATAGAAAGAATTGGGGTATATGTTCGGATTATTCGTTAAATGCCATAACCACAAAAGCAAAGGTGGTCTGTTCAACAGATAGTAACTGTGAAGCCAAGAATTGCTGCGGTGGTAGCTGTCCATGCGTGAATAGAATTGTGATAGGAGCAAACATTTACTACGATATTACTTAGTATGCTCATGATTTTAAGGAACGGATTCATAGAATAACAAAAAGACTGCTGAATTATTTTTGATACTTTAATTCAAGCATAAACACCAACTGAGAGGAGCATACCTTATGAAAAAACAACTGATCAAATTTATGCTGGCGTTTGGAACCTCTTTATGTGTATGTCTGTGCGGATGCGCGGACAAGGATTACGGTCGCTCGGATAGAGACAGAGAAGAAGCCGAGCGCGATGAAGATGACGAGGACGATGAGGATAAGGAGAAGGATAATAAGAATAAGAAGGAGTCCGATGAGGACGAGACTTCTGATGAGAAGGCTGATGACAAAGAGTCTGACGAGGATAAGGCTCGTGAGATGGATGAGGAAGACGGCGGATTTTCCGAAGGTAATGACGGTTCCGACGATGGCTCGAATGAAAGTGAGATAGGAGATCATGGCACGGCATATGTTTACGAATGGTCCGGGAATGAATATCTCTATGATACCGGATGGGAGTTCTCCGCATGCGATGGTATGATCCACGACGGCGATACGGAGATGGTGAGGACCCTTACAGTCTACAGGCAGGGCAATTCCTCGTCTATCGAATATATGCTGGAGTCTGCGGGCGAATGGGGCGAGTACTGGCACGTGAACGACGACTATCCGGCTGACTGTACTGAGTTTGACTATGTCGAGGGCGGAACGGTGACGATCACCGGGAACAGAGCAGTCTGGGAAGCGGACTACGGCGAGTTT